>Ga0116227_10005684_pt1 | contig 26062 bp, 15 predicted proteins | sample S1TSphgellanicum_FD_89693 | JGI IMG/M metagenome (GOLD analysis project Ga0116227, IMG submission 89693) | Host-associated microbial communities from peat moss isolated from Minnesota, USA - S1T2_Fb - Sphagnum magellanicum MG | ecosystem: Host-associated > Plants > Peat moss > Unclassified...
ATCATTTCTGTAAAACTAAGAATTAGAAACGGGCACCCATCTTGCAACAACAACATGAGAGCTCCCTTCTAGCTGGTACAGATCTGAGTAGAGACTTCTACTGATCAAGTTATAACTCCAACACAGTTACATTTGAGGATCGATCGATAGACACAATGTATATATATATATATATAGTGCACACTAGATCTAAATTTCTTCATCTAGCAGATCAGCTAGCTAGTTAGTTAGTGTGCTGCAGACAGACTTGACACAAGTTTGGAGCAGCAGCAAGAGCAACAAGAGCATTATTATCGCGAGTGAGGGCAACCCATGGCTACGCCACTCCAGCCACCCGTGGCACCTCGCCCGAGCCCCTGCAGCGGCTGCCCTGGCCTGTTTTTTCAAAGAAGCAGGGGGTTTTAGGGTCTGAAATATTTAAAGGACCTGAACCGGTGGTTCTTTAAAGACTCAAAAGGACAACCCAACACTAAACCGGACCTGTGTTCGGGTGTTGGTTCTTCTTCAATATTTTTGAAACTGAGAACTGCCAGTCGCGGTGCTTTGAAAAATTAAAGAATCTTCGGTTCTTTCTCATTGAAAAACATCAGAATCAAAGAATCGTCGGTCTAGGTTCTTGTTTCAAACTTCTTTTGAAAAATAGAAACAGACCCCCTTGGTTATCAGGTTGGTTTTCAGGATTCATAATAACCGTTCTCCCAAACAAATCAAAGACGATTGTTATGAATCCTTAAAAAAAACAAATTCAGTGTTGGTGAGTAAAAGAGTGCACGTGTATAGGGTCTAAGTCAAGGCCTCAAAGAAATAATTTAATTTTTAAAAAAAAACAAATTTAGTGTTGGTGAGTAAAAAAGTGCATGTGTATAAGGTCTAGGTCAAGGCCCCAGAGAAATAATTTAATTTTTTAAATTAATTTTTTAAAAAAAATTCAATGTTGGTGAGTAAAAGAGTGCATGTGTATAGGGTCTAGGTCAAGGCCCCAGAGAAATAATTTAATTTTTAAAATTAATTTTTTAAAAAAAAACAAATTCAGTGTTGGTGAGTAAAAGAATGCATCCTCGTTTCAGGACCCTAACGACAAGTTTTCTTTCTGAGGATCTCGTTTCAGGTCCCCAACGACAAATTTTCTTTTTGAGAACCTCGTTTCAAATCCGTCTCGAGGTCTGGATCGAGTACTGAGAATCTCGATTCAGGTCCTTTATCGAAGATTCTGGCCACCTCGGTTCAGGTCCTCGAAAGTTTTGATGACCTCTCTCGTTTCAAGACCTCGCTCGTTTGTCACCACAGACGGACAGACAGACACCATGTTTGCTTTTATATATAGGATGTGCATGAAAAGGGCTGTCGGTAAAGAACTCAAAACACTCACACAAAAACAGAAAAAAATATTAATCCACTCTCACGCGACTAAGAGCAACAGCAACAGCTCCTCCCTCCTAATCAGCAGCTGCTGTTACAAAAGCTCATGATAGCTACCACTTGCCGCCTGGCTAGTTCTCCGAAGCTGGAAACTGCAACAGTAAAAGAAAAACAGAACAAAAGTTGTGGTGGATAAGGAGGCTGGGTGGCAATCAGATCAAAGACTGGGAGAGTAGAGAAGGACTCCAGACGATGGATGGATCCATGGCTCCATGGATGGATGGATGAATGGATGAATGGATCCATGGATGGATAGATGAATGAATGGATGGATCCATGGATGGATGGATTGATGGTCACAGCTGCTACACAAGTACTGACTTCATTACTACGTCCTAGCTAGGCTAGGCTAGGCTAGGGTTTGTAGCACAACTGGTGGTGGTGTTGACGCAGCATGTGCAACGGTAGAGTGTGCAACAGGGTACCTGCAACAGTTGCTGTGATTTAATTGTTATTATAGCCGATGCTGGTGTACTGCTGATGTGGTTGGAGTGCTGTTGGAGAGTACTCAAATCAATGCGGGGCGGGGAGGGTGAATTCATTACAAGCTGCTTCACAGTACTCATAAGCTTGCACGCGCCACTAACTAGTACCGACACTATTTGGTTCGGTTATCTACTTCAAGGCCTCTCTGTTCAGGGTTTCTTTTGAGGATTTTATGATGTGGTCAAAGTGGCTATCATACAGAAAATCATTTAGCCAAAATTGTTATTTACATATTAGATATGGAAGTAGGAAGGAAAAACAGAACCTTTTTTATATTCTTTGCTACCTGCTGGAAATTATCTTAAAATTCTGGCGATTTGAAGAACAACAAATTCTTCTTCCAAATCTGGCAGTCTGTGTATTAAGTCAGTCTGTTGTATTAATGGAACCTGTCAACAAGTTTGCAAAAATGGAAAAGAATGTAGAGCGAAATGAGAAACCAAAAAAACCACATGCAGGCATAGATTTGCCCATGAACTTGACTAATTTTCTTGAATATGTTGGCATAAATCTAGGGTTTTTACAACTAGTAATGTACCACTAGTCTATTGGCAATGGAAAGGTAAAGCAGATCTTAGCAGCCCTTAACTTTTTGGTGATCTTGCATGTGTCGATTTTGGTAAACTATTAAGTGACTATCGTTCTCTGAACAATTGATGAAAACAATGAGCTATAGGTTAATCAATTAGGGGTTGCTTGCAGATCACATGAGGACTTCAATTACCAACTAATTATTGGTAAATTTGTTTTGTGTTGTCTACTTCAGGTTTGCCAAATTATTTCATACTGTGAGTGGTGAAGGTCTCTTCAACATACCATTTTTCGCATGTTGCAGCAGCATCAACACTCATGAGAAGATATTTAACATGTCTGAGCTTGGCACAGATCTCCGAGAAAGGTGGCCTCATGCCTTCCTTGACCCTGGCTCTTATTTTAGATAGCTTACACTCAAATGGCATCTCCCCTGTGAGGATCTCAGAACATGTGATAGCAAAGCTATATACATCAGTCTTGAATGGGTTTCCCCAGCTGCTCTCATAATTTCCCAGCTCGGGTGCCATCCATGGAGTTGTACCTACAGACTCCAGCTCAGAAAAGCACTCTCTTAGCGAGCATGTTTCAGGAACATGTTTTTCAGCAAAGCAGCTATTGCAGGTCATCTGCTCTGCTACAGAAAAACCTGCCACTTTGGCCTGCACATAGCCTGCATCCGCCATCTCCAGGATGTTTACAGGATTGATCAAAATGTTGTTGGGATTGAGGTCCCTGTGTACTATCCGTTTTCGGTGCAAATATTCCATTCCCTCAGCTATTTGTAACATGATGTCCACTGCAACAGGAAGCTCGAATAATGCCTCACGGTCAGAAGACATACACGTCGAGAAACACTCAATGTGGTTTCGAAGATCTGTATGCATGAGCTCCATCACAAGACAGCAGGGATCAGAAATGGTACAACCAAATATTTGCGCGACGTGCGGGTGACAGAGATCTGCCAGGATCTTCCTTTCCTTCAAGTACAACAAGCAGCCGACGGTTGTACTTTCCCGCAAAGCTTTGACCCAGCCAATTTATTTTATGCACAGACCCAAAAGCTCCCATGCCAATGAGCTCTAATTTATTGAGCTCTTTTGGATCTATAGTGAGCAGGAAGTCGCCTTTCTCGGTCTTTTGCTCGTCTTCAGCAGCTGGATCCGTGATCCTTAACAAGTGCAGGATTATATCTTGGCGCAGATCCAGAGCTTCTGTACCGTTTTGTAGCTCTCCTAACCTTCTTCTTAAGTTCTTACGATCATCCATGGCATCCACCCTCAGCATTCTCTCGATCTCTCCCATCATGCCGGCCTGATCGACCTCGGCTATTAAAGCTCCACAATACTTCGGCAGGTTCCATTCACTGCGTATGACATCCCGAGAAAGGTTGCCGAGCACTGCTGTACACCAGTCGAGTTTGAAGATGACATCAACAAAAGCTTCAGTGTTGTTTGCGAGCTTAATCGCTGCCTGGAGCCAGTTTTTGTCACAGCAACTGTGTATGATTGCCTCTACCTCCTTGATTACCCGATAAAATTCCTGGAGAGCTGTTTTGCAAGATTTCTCATATAAGCGTCGGTCTATGGGAGAGAGAGAATCAACAAAATCTTGTAAACTCGTCGCCGTCTCCAGAAGCTTCATCTTTAAAGCCCCACACTGCGAAGCATTCAGTTGCAGCAACTGCGCGTTCTCGGGTCCAACCAGTGCGCGCACCACGTCCAACGAGAGCTGGAGGTAATTATGCGCCATGGTATTCGACACTAGAGATGCTCTCGACTCACACTGATCTGCAGAGCTCGCAACTCATTAATGGCAGGAGTGATCTATTCTTTGCACAAGATAATTTTGACCCGATCGTCTGTTCTCTTCCACTATAAATAAGGAGCCTTGGATACTTCCCGTGACTAGCTCTCCTTATCTCGAACGTCCTTCGACCCCAACTGTTACATACACACTACAAGCCTCAGACTTTTGTGAAAATAATAAGATATTTCTTCAGAGTTTCAAGTTCAGATTGAGAATATGAAAACAAAAGACTCTCCTACCAACAACAAGAGTAACCGAAATCCCAAATTGACTAACGAGCGATGGGCAGACGCAAAAGGCTAGGCACATACAAGTACTGCAATTTTCCGCTTCTTACAACTACCGACAGCTAGTTATCCCTTCTATGGCCGCGCACAAGCACACAAGTTTAGCCCTGCGGCAAAGATCGCCGGCCAGCGACTGATGTTGCGGCTCAGCGACAGTCCCTACGCGCAAGGTTGCCCTTGTTCCATCACCGCTCAGGCAGCCATTTTCTTCCTCCAACGGCTTGTCTATTGCCCTCGAGCCAATAAGCTTCGTTTTTGCCGCAGCGGAGCTGCTGACCAGAACGGATGTGCAAGTCGGCCCACACAACGGCCTCTGAGCAGAGCGGGGCTCGGTTGTCGGACCGCCCTTTCGTGGCTGAGCGGACGTTTTCCTGTGGATGTGCGCAGGCCTTGTGCGAACGTCGGAGAGGAGTACCAGACAGACAACGGAGCTAGAAAAGTGGAGGCGCTAGAGCACGACTCGGGATGGAGTAGGTGAATCAAGCTGCTTAAGTAAAGCTTTAGGGTTACGGTCGGAAGAGGAAATGTCTGAATCTAGACTCAATTCATTGAGTGCAAAGTTATTGAGTGCAGCTCTTGGTGTGAAACTTCAGAAAATCTTGTTGTTGCTTGAAAACAGGCAGTGGTTAATATTAGCTTGGGGCAGAATTTTACGTTTAAATTTACTTACTCTGCTTTTTCAAATGACACAGGGCAGGCATTTGTCTTTTAAATCATCATCAACCCCAGCCAGGGTTGTATTCTTTGCAATTTTGTGAAGTACCCAAACTGACAATCATCCACATGAAGAATTAGCCAAATTTGGCTATAGACCAAATATGGGAGTAAATTTTTTAAATACTACTGAAGTTCAGCAGTTCTTTCCCAAATATTCATTTGTTTTTTAAAAATGAGGTTAGGCAGTTGCAAATTTAATTTTCCAAAATTTCAACAGTTGAGGAATAAATATGCAAAGTACACCTTTTGTTGTGTATTTGGAATAGTAACCCAATGGTTGGGACAATAAATAGTCTTTCACAAGTTGGGAGTTTGATTCTTAACAATTTCAATAAATATCAACTATACTTTTTGTGAATTATTTTGTGCCAAACATCAGTGCCTATGGTAGTCATTTAATATTTTGGCTACCTGCTGTAACCTGTTAGCTTTATTTCCCCAAAGTCTGGCAAATTAGAGCTATTTTCCCACAAAATTCCTTTGCATGTGTCGAAATCATATTTCAGGTTGCAAAAAATGCAAAAAATTGACCTAAAAAAACCACTGACCAAGTCGTGTACAATTTACCGATTTCTAGCTATTGGGGGAAAATTGGAAAATTCTTGAATCAAGGTCTAGCTGAGTGTTGAATTCACAGACACCCATTGGTGCGTGTTGCCTCATCAGTATACGAAAACATTGAATGATGTCTGCCATTTGTGGTTCGGGTGGCTCAAAGTCTAATGCCAAATAACCTATTTGCCTGGATCATTACCAATCTCGCCAGGAGTATCTCCGGATCCTGTCACCTGGAAACTCCACCTCCACGCTGCTTTCCATATTCAACACAGAAATCTTGGTGAATTCCACATTCTTCACTCCAGGCAGAAATTTTGTTCTTCCAAGTAAAGTTACAAGTTGAGGAAATCATGACATCAGTTCCTCACAAAATAGTTTATATTCCAGGGCACAGCAGTATATGAAAGCAGAGTTACTTGCATTCCCACTGGGAAAAAGAAAGATATGGTCTAGCACTTGGGAAAGATAGTTCACAAAAAAAGAAAGGTCAAATCCTCGCTCAACAACCTTTATCAAACCATGTAGCAAAAGTGGAAGTTAAAATATGGAATATTCAAATATGAAAGAAGTCAGAACACCGATGTTTGAATACATTTGTATCATATATGTCATTACCCAATGTCAAATTGTCATTTTAATTTGTACCATATGCCACAATAGACATCACATATTGTACATTGTAATGAATGAAACCACAAAGTTTATTTCACCCATGGCTCATGTCACAACTTTTTGTGTGAGAAAAGCCACATTCTTTTGTAATGAATTCCATGTTGCATGTATATGCTTTGTGACTGTTATTAGTAGATCTCTCTCAAACTTGAACACTTTGCATGGATGAAGAGAAAAACATTTCAAATGAGGCATGGAATGATCTGAAGTTCGTTCTTCAAGTATGCTTCAATTATGCTCACATTTACATGGATGGTATCTTCATGGCTTTTTACAATGTTTAAATGCTCCACACATGTACCATGACTTCAATCTACATGTGGGACTGCTAAAGAAAATCTAGAAAATCATTCTTGAAAATCAGCAAATTCTTTGCCAAATCCTTTTATTTTGTTCACTCCACCTAGAAGCAAGTAACATTGGAGACAACAGAACTCAAATAAGGCTTAGACAAAATTGTAAGGATCAAAAGGTAATATTTATTTATGACAATTCACAAAATGATGTCACATCTATTGAATTTTGAGATTAATGCAAGGATTGTTGAAGACATTGATTATTATATGCAATTTGCAATGAAAAGCTTTGACATAACTAATTTTGTTACATAGCCAAATGTCCAATGACAATTTGTTACTATGCAACATGACCATTTATTTATTAGTTAGTTAAATGTTAATTAACTTTATCTCAGTTCATTGAATTGAATGACTTTTGTAGCATGTAACTAGACATTTAATATGAATGTGCAAGCTTTAAATGCAACCACATTCTTGTAATAAGCAATCTTCTACATGGTATCACAACCATCAACTTCCCTATGGACCATCAGGAAAAATTTGAATTTTCTCTACGCAAACATGAAATGGTTTGTTTTACAATGCAAAAAATATAATAATCCCCCTCTTTCACAATGGGAACATTAGAGTGAAACATTGGTCTCATAATTCTCACCTGAAGACTTTTCCTTGTGTTTTGTTATTTCAACTTCAAAATTTTGTTAAAGGTTTCCATTTTTCTTCCTCTAGGGAATGTCAACAAAAAAAAATTGTTATGTATTACAACAAGTGTAGGACAATAATGGTATTTCTACTAAAACTTGTACCTTTAGGAGATTAAACATAATGCTTGGGAAGTAACTTTGGTCATAGTGCTTTCAACTTTGACTCCAAAATGATCAAAATGTTAAGTTTTTAAATGCTCGCAATGCTCCACCAAACATCATGCATTTCCCCCTCACAACTCATGTGGATGGATTTGGAGGAACTCCTAAAATGCACAATTGTACAGCAACAAAGATACATGTGGGTGCCTCCATGTTAATAGGAAGCACACTAGCCCACTTTAAGTGATTGCTTATCTTGAAATATTTTCAAAACTTAGAAATCTTTCATTTGAAAGTTTAAAAAATTCAAATTTCAATTAACAAGATGTTACAGTATATTATTATGTAAATATTCTTTAAAGAACCTTTTCCAAAATATGTCATATTAAAAGAAATTCCCCAAAAATAAGACTCACAATATTTAATAAACATTGGATACAACGTTTAATGAATTATTTTGAATATTTTATATTAATTAAAATCATTCCAAATCATACCACATGTTTCCATATATATTAAAAACATGGTCATCTAAAAAAATTAAAGACTTGTAACATTAGTACAATTTTTGACACAAAAAAATGAAAAATGAAACATTTGTTACACATCCTATGGCTTATTTTAATGTGAGCAAACCCATACATGTGTTTGCAAAACACTAGCTTCCATGTCCACATAGGTGTGAATTTCAAACCACAAAATGGGCAATGCTTAATCATAAAAAATTCATCCTAAGTTGTCATGTTCAACAAGATGCAAAAGAAATGGCGTTACACTACTACTATGATAACCTAGTCCTTACAACAATTGAAAAAGAAGTTTCACAACATCACAATTTTGTTTACAAAAATTGACCTTCTTTTTTAAACCACATATTAAGGTGAAAACACAGTAAGGCATAACATTTTCAAGCACATGTGGAAGTCCATAATTGCATAAATGAATATTATGTAAGTAGTGTGAAAGTAGAATATTTTGAATCACACAAGTCATTTGACACATTATCATTAAAAATTTATTATAAAAATATTTATGGAAAATCTTAGTTTAGCTTACAAAGAACTTAAATTTGAAAGATAAGCTTCTAAACTATTACTTTCACTAAATAAAGGACTTAATAAGAAAAAACCATAATTCAAAATACATAGAAAAATTTCATCATCAAAATCCTTCCAAAAAGTTTTCCTTGGTATTATTGTTAGCACATCATATTACCATTGAGTCCTTTATTACTAAAAAATTTGTGTGAAGGTGCATGTATTCCAAACTCATTGATTATAGATTGTTATAAATTTTTAAAGCACTAAGAAAAATATGTTCATGAAAGTCCATTTTTTATGGCTATTCAAAAACTATCCATGAAATTCATACAATGTGATTATATTATATATAACATTGTAGTGTTGAATCCTTTATCATTTTAATCCATTACGCCAAAACTTGACATTTCTAACTAAGACAAATATGATTAATGACCATTTTCTAATCATATAGTTAGATGTGTCATTTTTTGTGTTTAGTCATATTCTTGTAACCATGGATATATACGAGTACATGATTAAAAAATTTCTTCATCATCACCATATAAATACTTAGTAATATGCCATTTGAAACATTAAAATATTATGAATTAAAAGAGACGAGAATTAAAAGGTAGACATATGCACCTAATAAACACATTACAAGCTTGTAATTGATCAAACACATAATTAGTGTACACATAAATAATTAATATCTCATAATTTTAAAAATTTTTGCTTTAGAGTCACTAATTATTTAATGTGAAATTTTGGATACTAGCTAAAAAATTTGGCAAATTTTTTTTCATTTTTTTCATTTTTTTCACAAAATGGAAAACAAATTCTGAAAGCTTTTGAAACCTTAAAATTAAATACAAAATCAATTCCTAGAATATAAATAAAACATTCAAGTTGGGACTTTTGCTCAAAGTTTTATTTAAATGACTATATATTTTGAATTTTTTGACATTAAATAATGAAATATATTTTATAATCATATCCAAGGAATTTCAAAAAATCCACATGCCCCAAAAGGGCATCGTTTTTCATCTTTACATGTGATGGGTATCAAAGAATATAAATTTTTATTTTTTATTTAATTTATCAAAGTATTTGGTCATGCAACTTGGAATTTTACAAATAATTTATATTAAATCACATTTAATGAACTGAAAAAATAAATTACTATTCAACATAAAATTTGATAAAAATTATTAAATTAAAAAATATATGTGTATAAATTAATAATTATGACATTTAAATAATTTTTATACTTTTTTAAGTTTTAAAATTGCTGTAAATAATATTATAAGTTTCATTGATAACATATTTTCTTTTTAAATATTTCTTATAGTTACAAATAAATATAACACAACGTTTATACAATTTTTGTTTATTTATTATATCTTTAAAAGGTGGGGAAATATTATATATATATATTTCTTAATACCATAAAAACCATTTTGATTTTAAGTATGTTTATTTTAAAATAATTTTATGAAAAAAAAAAAAAAATGAAAATCTTCCAAATATCATTGTATGAAATAGTGAAGATTCAAATGCATTTTCCTTCAAAATACTTGATATTTTGGTTTTATATTTTTGGCAAATGTGTAGATCTTGGAAAAATCTATAAGAATGAAATTTATTTATTTTCACTTGGATAAAGTATGAAAAAGATAATAATGGTCAAAGTTGGGTACTTTTGTATGGGGCAAAGGATGATGTGAAATAATGTTGTAAATTTATCCCATATTCTTTATCAACAAGTTCAAATTTATGAATTATATAACTAAATAAAAAAGTATTAGTCTACACACAACACATGCTTTAAATATATTCAAACTGCAAATATTACTTGTGATGAAGCAATAATAAAAGTTTCCCACCAAAAAATAAATTAGATCCTACTTACCTACCTACTTAAACTTACCTACTTACCCATTCTTTTGTACCTACATACTTATGCCTACCTCCCTATTTAACTATTCATACCTACTTAATGAATGATTAGATTGAATTGAATTATATAATATATTCCATAGGATTTATGACTAGAACAAAAATTTGACTAATGGGTGTCCTTGGGTGATACCACTAGGAATGTCACATCTTGATTTTCCTACACCTATTGACCTTTGAAAAATCATAGGAAACACTTAAATGAACATTTTCATTTTAATTTTTTTTTCATACATTTATTACGTTCCATAGATTTTGAAATTTCAATAATATAAAAAATATTGTGTATTTTGATGTTCTTAATCATTACATTTAGAAAAAGTTTCAGGAATGTAATGCATATTTTTTTCCTTGAACTTTTTGGTTAGGAACACAAATTTGGAACATGATTTATGAATTTTTTATGAATTGTTTTAGTAAGATAAGTTGGAAGTCATATTATTTTTAGGTTTTTCTTTTAACAATTAATTGATTCAATATGGTTTAGTTATGGATTTCCAAAGTTGAGGCTATCAATTTTTTAAGGAGCCATTTTAATCAAGAATGTAAAATTTTAAAATTTTCCAAATTTTAAAATTCCCAAATAAATTTCAAGCCCTATATTATTATAATTGATAAACATGAAAAAATAATAATTTATAATTGTGAAAACGTTTAACGAAAAAGGTCTCAAAAAATGATTTGGATGTTTTTGGTTCTTTAACCCTTCCTTGAGGGTGTTCTTAGTGGTACTAGCCAAGGATGGGTTCACCCTAATGGATAAATTATGTGTCCATATTCACTACATAGTCATGTAGTCATGAATGGTATTTACCACTATAAACCTAGTCATGGCTATAATCATATTTGCCATGTTTTAATGTAGTGGTCAATTATATTTAATAACACAACTAATTACAAATTTTAGAATTTTGTAAAAATTGTTTCGTGACACATTTTATGGATAGTGTAATGTGTTTTCATCCATTAACATACTACCTTCATAATCGATGCATATTTTCTTGAATACTCTATTTTTCTTGCCTTTGTAAGGTGTTCAGAAGCATTTGTGATATCCTATTTTGATTTACATGTTCACAACAATAGACAATTATGGGTTGTTCAACTTCTCTAATTCCATCATTAACCCTATGAGCTATTCTGAAACTTCCACTAGGTTGTCATAATCCTTCGTTAGAGATTGAGTAGTTGTGTTTTTTAACAACATTATTTTGCTTAGTTTACTTATTTAGGCCTTCCTTTTAATCAACCTCTAATAGTAATTTTTTGTTGAACTACATCTACTACACAACCACCTCTAGCACAATAACACTCATGTATCTCCCATTTCAAACCAAATTTCCTTCGTTGTTAAATATTGTGTCATCCTCATCATCATTCAATAATTTTGTGCCACATAACCTTTTCACCATTGTTGTTCTCAGTTTGTCCACTCTCCATAATACATGTATGAATTCATTTTCCTCCCTTTCATCTCCATTACAAGCCTTTTAGCAATGCTTAAAAATGTAGTCCTAAAAGCAAGAATGCAAAACTTTTGATGAATGACCATCCACAAGCCTTCCACTTTCACCATTAGTTCAAGATCCTTATTAAACACATAACTATAGCATTTTTTTTCTTTTTCGATAGGTTTGAAAGATTTGTGAATTTCCTCCATTGTCTAAAGCCCTACAATGTTCTATCATCTATAGAAACAAAGTACATGACATTTAATAATGGAGTGCAAACATTCAATCATGACACACACCACCCCCTTAAGCCCTTACTTTTTTTCAAGAATGTTTTGGGTGGTTACAAAATATGGTGGTTGACATTTTATGTCACAATGTAATTTTTTATAAAATGTCATGCATTTACATGCTATTAACATGCCATAAAATCAACAATATATCAAATTTGTGATTAAGGCATTTGCAAGCTAGAGTGGAACATTTTTGTGTCCATAATGGAGTGCAATTTCGGAAATTTTTTCACATTGTATTTTAAGGCCAACAATATAAACTTTTGTATTCATAAAATTATTCATATTTTTTATAAAATAATGCCACATGTCACTATAATATAGCCTAAGTTTCCATTTTTGTGAAAAAATTCATCTCAATTTCAAAAAATGTGAACATGAAGGACTTTGCCTTTTTCATTATTTTTTGGTGTCATTAAAAGTCCATCAAACTTTCATATGATATTGAAATGGTTACCAAGGCCTCATTTTCAATTTAAAACATAGATTTTGAGTTTTGGAAAGAAAATGATGTTATTTTATTACAAAACATGATTATAATGAGTTGATCTTCAACTTATTGAGGATTATGACATTGTAATTTGATTATAGTCAAAAGTTCCCCATGTGATGTAAAAATATTTATTTAAAATGATTTTAGTTCTATATCACAATAAATTATATAAATGAATCCCTTTTCACAAAATGAAGAAAAAATTAACATGAGACATAGTTGAATCCATGAGAGAGTAAAAAAATTGATGCAATGATGTCCAAAAATGGACATTTTAGCTTGCAAACATCCATTAGATTTGAATCTCAACTTGAAAAAAAAACATCTATATAAAAAATTATAACATATATGCACCAAATATGTAATAATGGATTTTTAAATTGAAAACTATGAACTGATTTTCTATACTTACCTCTTTATACCTTTTTTGTATGGTTGTTATTTGGGATATTAAATAGGGACTCAATATGTGTTATATAAGAACAATAAGAACATAGATGCAAAAAATTGCTAAAGGAACTTGAAAATAAAAAAGCTTATGGATTTTTTAATTTTTGAAATGGGTCATATTTTCATAAGTCCATATCATAATCCTTTTTTTGGTGAATTTCAATTGTTTTTTGGTCTTAACATGTATGTTAAAAAATTTCTAAAATGATTTTTCTTTGCACGGATTTTCTTAGTTCATTAACCACTAGTCATGTAATTCCTCGTTTAATCAATGATACCATAATAGATTGTCATTTTAACATTACTATACAAATTCTAAAAGAGTGGTGTACTTGTTGAAAATCAAGCACCTTGGCTTATAAACACCTTTTTTGGCATCTTTTTAAAAACTCTTTTAAAATCTTTAAAGTGATTTTTGTACTATTATGTTAAATTTTATAGTTAAAAAATTGTATAAAGAATAAATAAGCAACTATTAAAATTTGTCAAAAGTTAGGTAAGAATCCTTTGACATTATAACAGTAGTGGTTACAATTGTTGAAAAAGTTTTTTGGGGTATTTTTTATTCATTACGTTGATTTCAAATTTTCAAAATAATGTATATCAATATATTGAAAATAATATTGTATAAAGACAACTCCATATATGTATATGTATATATTTCTAAAATGTTGGATACACAAAATTAAATAGTGGTTTCAACTGTTTTGATACATATTTGCAAAACTACACCTAGGGGAGTAAACGAAGTTGGTTGAGTAAGAAGATTTCTTTTGGAGTTGCAAGTTTTGAATAAAATATGATTCCATTCTTGGGATCGTTATGATTTTGTTTGCTCACATTGAAACTAGAGTATGATTTGTAATGTTCAAGGGAAGGTGTTGAAGACATTGATTGTTATTTGGAAGGCACATGTGAAAGGCTTTGATGTCACTAATTTTGGTACATAGTTACATAGTTACACAGTTTGTTACTACACAGCATGACCATTTACTGGATGGTTAGTTAGTTAGAATTTAATTATCTTATTTGAGTCCGTTGGATTGAACGACTCTTGTAGTATTTAGCCAAACACTTAATCTGGTTATCTGAAACTACATTCTTGTACTACGCAATCTTCTACAAGGATGTGGGTCAATCCTGTTGCCTCATCAGGTTTACTAATTGAATTGAAAAGAAGCTTAGCATCACAAAACCCATAAGTAGCTATTCAAAGGTACCCAGCAAAGTACGTAGTGTGAACGACCCTGCCATTTATCAGGCTTCATAGTTTTACTTGATGTGTGAAGGAATTACTCTAGCCCCTCAGGGCACAAGAACAACTGCACATTGCACTCTTGCAAATGCTTCATCATTAGCAATCAGTCAGAACACTCACATGTCCAGTCCACAAATGCCTAGTAATTGCTGCCTACTCTTCTTCAATTATGTAGCCACCTGTTGTTACTTTGTTTGGTGCACTTGCCTGTCAAAACATCTTCATGTTCTACAATGTCTTCTAGCTCAAAGACAAGCAGTGCAGGTAGATAGAGCTTGGTCTGCCCAAGTTACAGCACACTCAGAATTGTAAGGGATTTAAAATTAAATGAGTACATGTGCTGACAGGAAACCTCCCTTACATTCTAGTACATCCTTAGGCATCTCTAAACAAATGATGGAAAGAAGCGTTTTATACTCAATTCCAATGACTAAAGTTGTCAATTGGAAGTGTTGCAGGATGAAGGCATCTCATATTTTTGTTCAGAATTCCACCCAATTTTCAATTCTAGCACTGATTTTCATCAAGAAATTTTGATAGGAAGTTTCTTGTGAAATCAAAGGAAATTCAATGACTGCTCAATGAGAGCAGTTGTCAATGGGTTATAGTCGACTCACAATAATTCACTCAAAACTTCAGCTTATACAGTAGCAACTGTTTACTGCACTGCATTTTCATGTCTTTGTTTTGTTTCTGAATATGTTGGACTTGTCATCCTTGTTCCACTTATCAGCTTGTCCTCTGAACTTTGAGGGACATATCACACCGCATTTCTGCGGAATAGAGGCTACAGGCACTCACCTGTAGCTGTGTGAGTCTACAATTTGCATTTCCATTTTGCAAGATACTTCTCCTTCTTGTTAAAGTCTTGAATGCTTTTGCAAAGGGACATCTTCCAGGGTCTCTTAACCACCATTGATTGCCTGATAACTGAATTCCAAAGCTTATCCCTACAGAAGTCTGTTTTGCAAACAAATAACCTGCTACAGTCCTGACTCTTGTTGGAAAAGCAGAAACATGGATATATGATATTGACCTTCAAAATTTTGATTGTGTTCTACCATGGTGGACACAATCACTGTCAAATGATGACTTGTGGCTTTTCAATATTCATGTTGCTACTTCATTAATCCTTCTGCATTATAGAGAGGTTACATGCAGTTATCATTTCCAGCTGCAAGGGCTGTCTGCTGTATATCCTATGAAGTAAATCATTGAACAGGAGCTAGGTTGGGAACTGCAGAATCTGCACAAGAAGAATTGTTATCCACAATATGGTGTTATGTATTGATTTAAAAGACTATGCTCAACCTAACTTGAGCCTGCACTGAAAATTTCCAACTTCAATTTATTTTCATTTCACTTTCTCCTGAAAGCTAGTGGGCAAGCCTGGCTGTAGAGGTCTAATGCCTGCAAAAATCTGTCTCTAGGTGACAAATAATTCAACTAATGTAAGAAGAACTTGAAGGTCAAGTTTACAGGATATGCAGTATATTAATCTCCTTACCCTGGCCATTCTTTCCTTTCAGAGGTCATGCGTCCAAGTATAAGAGCTGGACTCCCACATCTCTGGAGATCTACCTGCAACCGAGCATGAGGATATGGAGAATTGAGCAAATCACAACATTGGATGGTTTTGGTGATCCACAAATTCAAATTGATGGATTTGACATTGGTATTTTAACCAATGGATATGTAATACGGTTCCAGTTCAATGAATTCAAGTTAGTACTATTTTAATAGGCAGAATTGAACTCTATTCAACACAACATACTGAATGAGACCACTTTTGGACCTGGAATTCGGTTATCTATTTGTTACTTCTGCTTGATTTTCTTCTTCTCTTATGGTCTGTGGAACGTTGCAGTCTAGTTCATTGCTCTTCACCACTTCATTAACGTACACAATGTCCGAGGGGGTGCCTGCAATACCCATGATGCTCTTGAGAATTCTTCCTAGATTCACAACTAATCATTGGCACCTTGAACAGAATGTGGCTGATGTTGATGCACTGCTGTTGCTGCATCTAATCACCATCCTAATGCATGACCGCTGCCCTTACCAAATTGCCTACCATTGTGATGGTGTCAAACTGTCAAGTCACAGAACTGCAGTAGGTCATGATCTTGCAGCCATTATTTGGCTACTGCAGCAAATCGCCTATCTCATATTGGAAACCCCATTTGGATGATTTGATTCCACACCATCATTAAAACCATTACTGGGACATGGCACCAGCAATTTGAAAGAGCAAGTGGCTTTAGGATGTAAAGCTCCCATATGTGTGACACTACTATGTACATCCTTGGCAGGGTCTCCATTCTCCACTGCCAATTGCAACCACTTTGCACAATTCTTTGATGAAGGTTATTTTGGTGTTCATGGCAATGATTGTCATTAATGTCCTGCCATAGTGCCAATAATGTACAAAGCACACATGCGTCCTGTCACTTGTCAACTTCACTGACCAAAATTGATGCCATTTAGTGGCTTCCTGTATAATCAATGGTAAGAATTGTATATTACATAAACTCCACAATACACCTCTATCCACATACTCTTCCAGTGTTCAACGCAACACCAACCTCACCAACTCAAATGCAGCAAAACACACTGAACTTCTCCAGGAAATGCAATGATAGTGATTGATGATAAACTGCAAATAACTACATTGAAGGCCGAAACAAAATTTGGAAATCAACAGGTGAGAAGAGACAATTTAAGAGTGAAAATGTTGACCCTAAACTTGGATTGTGTTTCCGCACCTGAACCCCATACCAAGGCACTCCCACTAAACCACCAAACACTATAGATATGATTAGCAGTGGCCTAGGGTACATACTAACTAACCTGTGAAAATATCAGCAGCTCCAATGTCAAATACATACTACGTGGACAAAATATGTGATTGTTGCCAACAACACATCACAATGTCCCAGGTACTTACTAGCATTCCTTGACCATATGTTTCTAGACTCACTCCCTAAAGTCTCATAGTAGGGTTTTTCACCAGTAGAGAACAACCCAGGATCCTCATGACCTTTGGCTTCTCATACAAACACATATGAACCCCAAATCCAGTCATTGCAGCCACATGCATCCTTGAAACCCACAACTGAATTCTGCAGAAAGTCTAGTTTCAAAGTAACTAATCATTATCCACTGCATGTATTCCAGTGGTGATATTCAAATATGTAATAATTAGTGGCAAAGCAGGTATCCAGGAACCAGATTGCAGCCTAATGGCAAGCAGGGAAAGTGAGCTCATATTTTGGACTTCAACCACAGGATAGTAATGAGGCAGTTTGTCACAGGGCAGTCAAATATAAATTTTCTTGATAACTGAAATGCAGCATTTGAATCCTGATGCAGTTTTGCTTGATTGAAGCATCCTCATAGCATTAGAGTGCAATGAACTGCCTTCGTACTCACAAAATCTCCTTCAAAATCTTGAGATTTAAATAAGTGGTAACTGTTGCCAGAAAACTTGTCCTTCCTTTGTCCTTCCATTTGAAACTCATGTTTCGAGCTTGTTCAAACTGCAACAAATAACCAGAGTGAACTCACCACCCTCCAGATGTACCCCTGATGCATAAGTTGCAATTCTTGAAGATTAAGCATATTGGCTGTTGCCCATTAATTTTGACTAGTCTTAATTAAGAGATCTGCAATGTTGCAACAGGGAGTTCTGACTTGAATGTCTAAGCGATTAGTCTCCAGCAAAGAACTCTTGAAGGTTCAGGTAGGTCATAAGGCTTCATAGAAAGGCTCTTGGGCCAGGCATGCATATCAAGTGGCACAGAGATAGAAAGAACAGAAACTGCACCTTGCATTGGAGCATTGTTAAGTGGCAGAGTAACAGACACCCTAAGTTCCACCAGCACTCTTTCTTCCAGATTCCAATCAAACCATTTAACCCTAACCATGGCCCAATAACAGCATTTGCTTGACCTAGATATTTGCAGAGATGCCACTGACATAGTGTTTGAAGGCTTGCACTTAAGTGAAAGCAATAAATCTTTGCACAGCCTGACAGAATTTGAACAGTCTGCTTGTGGACAAACCTTGTTGATACTATGTTAGTCATCAACCCCAAAACCCCACACACACTGTTGGCCAGAGGTCTCAAAAATAGGCCCTCTAAAGAGACAACAAATAGAAAGGAATTTGTTTAATGACAAGGTCGGGCTCCCTTTCAAATAGGAGGGTACTATTAATGACCTGAACTGCTCACAGTCAACCTAAAGCATTGCCCATGATCAACAACTCCCCCAGATGCATGTAAAGAGAAGAATCTCATTGCAATCCATTGCTAAGACTCAGCTACAGACTCAGTTATGGAGTAGATAACAAATAAATTTCTCATCAATGGCCTAGGAACACAAGTCACACACATGCCAGAGAAAACTCACCTGACAAACTTCACCTAAGTTCCTGTCTTGCACATTCAACTATCCCAGAAATTTCCAATTGGTAGCTGCAATATTGAATGCAAAAGCATGGTTCAAAGCCTACCAAACTCATCCAGGCTGAACCAGATATCACAACCTTTCAACTCACCAGCCCACATAGGAAGATAGAGCTGGCTACATGGATTAATGCTAGTGAAACTAGTACTAACCAAGAAGAGTAGCTGTTTATAAACTCAAAACCTTCAAACTTGTGCACACCTATGCTATTCAAAATATCCACACAGGTGATTTCCACTTATCCGGGTACTCAGATACACTCCTTGGTTACAGGGTAAACATGGTACCATTCATTTTTCAGTTGTTTCTAAGCTGATGCTTGTTTTTCTATACCTGTTGGTGACACCATTGAAGATGACCAATCTCTAGTATTTTCTTTGCCTATTTCAACAGCGGCTTGATATAGAATAAAGAACAATAGACAATGTCTAACTAGCCAGAAATCAGATTTTTGAATGACAACAGCATTCTGTTATGAAACCATCATCATATACCTACTAAACCCACTCTCATCACACCTGGCAAACTCTCCCGTTGTCCTAAGAGCTCATTATCTTTGGCATTGTGAAGGTGGTCCATGGCGTGATTGACAAACATTGGCACATGATACTTCTGAGTTATTTCAGAACATATTGTCTCCCCATTGATCTTGGAAAGCTCATTCAAAGTTCTCTGTGCATCAAACACATACTTTGAAGCAGTGTTTGTGTCCTCTGGTTTAATGCCCCATACACCAACAAAGGTTGGCTCTATCTTTCCACACATGCCAGAGCCAAGGTATTTGAACTTTTCATTGGAGTCCTCTAAAACTGCAAGTGGTACAGGCCTTGGTAGATTGCAAGTGAACTCATATTCTGCTGAAGACCTCTTTTTTGCACTCAAGTCTTGGTATAAGAAGCCCCTCCACACATCCGAACTTGTACAATTCTCATAGGCTTCTTCTCGTGCAAAGGTTTTTCCAGTGGTTCTGTTTTTTGTAAAACTCACTCCAATGTGAGTATCCTGGAAGCCTATTTGGGCATCTACACCCATTCCTAATGCATCATTATTAGAACAGGTTTGAGTTTGTCTCAGAACTAACTTTCCATCTTTGGTATTCCCCATCACTAAATCAGAATGTTGCAATCTGGCATCTCTAGGCTGATTTTTCAAGGATGTCATGAGGGGGTTATGATACCATCCAAATGAATCTCTGAATGGTCTTCTTGGTGCAGAGTTCCCAAGATCGAATGTTGTTGTTGTTGTCACAGATATCTGTTTACCAAACTTCCCATTCATATCAAACTCAAAGGCAAGTTCAGCGTCTATTGATGCATCATTCAACCGTGCAGGTGCTTCATGAAGCTCCTTATCTTCTGTATTCCAAAATGAACCTCCAGGACCTGGGAGAACAGTTATCTCACATTTTTTCTTCTGAGCACTCTCATCCTCCTCTTCTTGAGGTTGTCTCTTGGAGGGTGAAATATCATCATCTTCATCATCATCCGTATTCGACTTTGATTTTCCTTTTGACCACCAAGATGTAAAGTATGGTGTGTTTTGTCTGATCTGAGCATCACCTCTGTTAGCTTGATTTGATTTGTTCCCTCCACTGCTACTTGATCCTGCTCCATCACCTCCAGCACATTGATTGCCAATCTTGGCAAGGTCTACATTCATCAACATCAAATAGTCCACTAGCTCACGCAAGACCATGCAATAGTCAAATTCATGTGGGACATCAGTGGATTGCACATGAACTGTATTGCCAGAGCACAAACCAACACCATATTTCTGTGCACTTTTTTTGCCTGTCAAAATCTCATTAAATGTTGGGTTTTTGTGCGATCCTGATCCCCTCATGTTGGCAGTAGCAATGCTTACTACTTCAAGCTTTTTGTCCACTGTAGTTAATTTGGGCAATACAGCCTCCCAGCTTTTTTGGCCAATACTAACTATTTTCACCTCCAAATTACTTAAGCTCATGACCACCTTGGCAAATTCAAGTCCAACTCCCACAATTCTTGACATGCTCTGAGCACTTGGGAAAAACAATTCCACTGCATTTTCCTCAGAAGCTATTCTCCAGCCAATGGTGATACTTGGAGTTTCGCCAATTTGACCAACTGCCTGCTCATTCTTAGACACGTGTCCACCAAGTTGGCCTTTTTCCCTGATGTCAAACACAGATCATATAGTGTCACTCTGTTGCACTGCCACATATTTCTAATAACCATAAAATAATGCCCTTCTATTATTTCATCCAAATCTCAAGAAAATTAGTCAAAATTCTTAGGCAATGTAATATCCTATATGTGGTGATTTTGTTGTTGATCATATTTCTTGACATCTTTTCCAGTTTTGCAAATACCAAGAGGGACTTGTTTACAACTAGAATTATTAGCACTTGGCAATTGCCCTTTGGATTCAATCAAATTTCTTTTGGTAAAGTGTAAGCACCTTTGGTTCTTTCAACAGATTAACGTTCACAAAAATCCAGTGACATGTTAATCAATGGGTGGGACTTGCAAATCACAGCATGAATTCAATGACCAGTTCAATGTAAATAAGTCACTGTCACAAATTTTGTAGTGTCTCCAGAGGAACCCTAAACCCTCTGCAGAACAAGCTTGGCATCTTATGTTTTTAAGGCATGGAATGATTCAATTTGAAATGTCTGTCTGTACAAAATGGAAGTTTCTGGCCATGCTCTATGTTGGGTAAGGCCCTCAGGTCAAGGAGTAAAAAGAATTCATGTCCTGCCCAAGGTTGTCCCTTATTCTCGTAACGCCCTGGCCCTCGGGTACACAAAAGTTTGTTTTAGACGTGTACACCAAGTTGGCGTTGAGACCTGATGTCAAACATCCATCATGATTCATGTAGTGTCCATCTTTTGTACTAGAGAAATTTTAAACAAGTCCTGTTGGTATTTGCAAAATTGGAAAAATACATGATTAAAAACAAAAGGACTACATGCAGGATACATGCATGTGTGATGTGCCCATGAAATTTGACAACAAGAACACTGAACAATTTGGTTTGGGAGTTCATTGTTACCCTTGACAACTGATATCCTTTACTATTAGTGGTGAAGGTCGCTTGAACATACCCTTCTACGAGTGTTGCATCACCGTTTAACATGAGATCGCATTTGCATTGTCTGAGCTCGGCACAGATCTTAGAGAAAGATGGCCTACGACGTGCATCAGCATCCCAACAACGCCTTATCAGTGACTGCAGAGATGTTGGTAGGGAATCAGGCAAATGTGGCCTCACACCTGCCTTCACAGCTGCTCTTACCTCAGCCTGGTTCTTTGCTTCTGCAAATGGGGATTCGCTTGTGAGGATCTCGAAGCACGTAACAGCATAGCTGTATATATCAGACGCCTTGAATTGTTCTTGATTTGGCTGGGAAGTTTGCTCTTCAAAAAGCTCAGGTGCCATCCATCCAGCTGTCCCTGTCCGTGGCTCCCCAGAAACGCCAAAACCTGCCACCTTAGCCTGCACGTAACCTGCTTCTTCCATCTCTGGGATTGGTACACGATTGATCAGAATGTTCGTGGCATTCAAGTCTCCGTGTACTATATCTTGTTCGTGCAAATATTTCATTCCTTCCGCTACTTGTAGCAGGGTGTCCACTGCAACAAGAAGCTGCCTTGATGCCAACCCAAGTTTCTTCAGGTCTCCATACATGGGCTCCATCACGAGTGAGCCCGAGGGAGACCGACCAAGTTCAACAGAGTGACCAAATACTTGCAAAACGTGGGGGTGTGAGAGGCGTGCAAACTTCTCCGCTACTAGCATGAATTTATCTGGGGATTCTAATTTGAAGGATTTTCTTGCAAACGTTCGACCAAGCCACTTTACCTCCGAAACTTCTGCAACGCCCTTGCTAATAATCTTTTGGTCTTTGAGGTCTTGTGATTTCACGCTGTGCAGCCAGTTACGGCCGGGCAACACCGTGCTAGAGATAGCTGGAAAATCCATCCTCGACATCATTACCAGATTCTAGTCAACAAATCTGTAAAATGCCTGTGCGATCGCGGTCCCCACTCCAAGGACTCCTGCAACGGCTACACCCAGGCCTAACGCTGCACTCAGGCTCAGGCGTGAGGCTACAGCAATGCTTGCGGCTGCAATCCACGAACCGGTTCTCGCGATTGCAGCTATCCTCCCAGACAAACCAGAAGACGCAAGTATCTCGTCTTGCAACTCGTTGGCAGCTGGATCCGTGAACTTCAACAACATCGCTACTATCTCTTGTTCAACCGGAGCTCCTCTGCCCTTCTGTAGTCCGTCTAACCTTCTTCTTAATGTCGTACGGTCTTCCCGAGCGTGCCCCCTTAGCATTTGGCGAATCTTAGCATCTTGCATCTCTTGCATCTTGGCGAGTGCCCGCACGACCTGTAATAAAGCTTGGATATCCTTCGAGACGTGCTGGAGTTCACTTGATGGACCGGATTTGGCACGCTGAATAACGATCCCAAGAGCTGACGTACACCAGTCGAGTCTGAAGAGAACGTCGACAAAAACTTCGTCGATGTTTACCAGTACGATCGCTGCCTGGACCCAGTTTTCGTCACAGCAAGAATGGATGATTGCCTCCGCATCCTTGACAACCCGGTAAAGTTCCTGGAGAACTGCTTTGCAAGATTGTTGGTAGACTCGACCTTTGTGAGGTACAGAAGCGACATCCGCTCCCTTCACCGTCTGTACAAGCTTCATCATCAAAACCTTGCATTGAGAACCATTCAGTTTCACCACCAACTCTTCGTTCTCAAGTTGAACGCGTACTCCGTCCACCACATCACACGAGAGCTGGAGGTACTTATCTGCCATGGTGTTCGAAAACGAAAAATTCTCTTTTTTATCTGACCTGGAAAGCTCGAAACCGATTGATGGCAGCAGTGATCTATCCTTTGTGGAATGAAGAAATGTTCACCTTATCGTCCTTTCCCTCTTAATCCGAATCAGGAATCTAGATCACTCCAGCAGCTCTCCTGACCTCGAATTCCCTTCAAGTACACCAATTGCTACAAACCCACTACAATCTCAAACCTGATCAGGCTCTTGTCAAATTTTATTAGATGCTTCTTCTTCAGTCTGAAAACATGAGAACATAAGATTGTCGTAACACCAATGAAGATGACCGATATCCAGATGAACTATGCACGACGAGCAGACTCCAAAAAGCAAGGCACATGAAACGAATGGTTCTTTCTCTTCTTACGATGGAAAAACGTCTCTTTCCCGATTCACTGCAGAAGTGCGAGACACAGACAGCGAAGCTAGAAGATTGGAGACAAGAGAGCTGCAGTTCGGATAGATGAGACGGATGAAGCTGCTGTAAGATCGAGCTTCAGGGTTACAGTCGGCAGAGGAAATCTCTTAGGGCTTCTTGCGTCTCTGAGTTTCGCATTATGCAGGGTAATGCCCTGATGCCAGGATATTACTCTCCGTAATGATCACAGCAGGCCATTATGCATCCACCCCACACAGGGGCATTTGGCAAAAAAGAATAACCTTTCTGGAGATCATAAGTTTTCTTTTAAAAAATTCTGAAATACGGATAGCGTAAAGGACAAGCGAAATTAAAAATTTTGCAATTGAAGTGATTTGTGAGGTTTTCGCTCGCCAAAATTCAGGGAAAATTTGTAAAAATCGCCATATTTTGATGTTTCGTTTTTGATGTGTAAAATAAATTTGGCTATAGCTGGATTTGGCTAAATCTTCCCAGGGATGATTGCCACTTTTCCTGCATCTTCCTATAGATGATAGCCACTTTGGCTACACAAAAAAAAGCCCTAAGAAAAATACTGATCCCCTGGAAGAATCAGCAGTTATTGACAACGCAAGTTTCCTTCAAATAGGAGCGAAGTGGCAATAGACTGCCCCCAAACTAAGAAAGCACGAAAAAGTGATGACATTTTTTTAACACCAAAGTTTCTTAAAACACTAATGGCCACTTTAGACAAGGGTCCGGGGACCAAAAGCCCAGGGACCAATTTAAAGCAAATTGAACCCGAATTGGACCCTTCTTCACATTTTAAAAAACACTTTTTCCTAAGGTACACTGAGTGTGTCTACAGACCTGAGGTCCAATTTGAAGGCTCAATATCAAAAATGTGTGATTGACATGTGAGAGGATTAAGTTAATCTTGGGTCTTTTTTTTTTCCTTTTTTTTTTAATAATGATTTTCCTTTTTTTCATGGTACTCCACACAATGGATGAGTGTAAGCATAAAATATATGTTGTGCTTTCAACAATGTCCTCAATCCATAGCATGTATTTCATTCTCACAAAGTTTAAATAACAATGGTTTTTTTTTTAAATGAAAAAAAACTAAAAACAAAGAACTACACAACCTTGCAGCCTAGCTTACACTTTAGCTCTTCAAATCATGAGCTTTCTTTTAAGCTTTTTTTATAGTCCGGACCAATTGCTTTTCCTTCCCAAATGATGCCATGTAAATTAAATCACAATTTGATTTGTCTTGATCTTGGACCCTCATCTAAAGGCCTTGGGACCAATTTAAAGCTATAGGAATGCCTGATTTCACTGGACCTTGCTCCTTGGACCTTTGTAAGTTGCAAAGGACTCCTTTCAAAACAAGGCACCTAATGTTCAATTCAATCTACAGTAGCCTCCCGCCTAAGTACGCAACTTGAACCTGGGAGGATTGTGCGTGCTTAGCCGGTAGGTGCGCACTTTAGATGAATCACTTAGTCCGTCCGTTCGTCTGACACACAGGGCGTTCCGACCTGTTAACGGTCTCTGCGATGCCAATTCTGCCACCCCCCAGAAATGAGCCGCAGAGACCGATTCTGCTACGTATTTGCTTCTTTTTTTATTTTATTTTTTGGATTTTTTTTTTCGGATTTTTCTCCCCTTCTCTTAAATTAACAAAAATGAAGAAACAAAATAAAAAATAAAAAATAAAAAATCAGCAGAAAAATCTAAGGCTAAGTGTTTGCTTCTTTTTTTATCTTCTTTTTTTTTGGATTTGTTTTTTCGGATTTTTCTCCCCTTCTCTTAAATTAACAAAAATGAAGAAACAAAATAAAAAATAAAAAATAAAAAATCGGCAGAAAAATCTAAGGCTA
>Ga0116227_10005685_pt1 | contig 26057 bp, 22 predicted proteins | sample S1TSphgellanicum_FD_89693 | JGI IMG/M metagenome (GOLD analysis project Ga0116227, IMG submission 89693) | Host-associated microbial communities from peat moss isolated from Minnesota, USA - S1T2_Fb - Sphagnum magellanicum MG | ecosystem: Host-associated > Plants > Peat moss > Unclassified...
AAAACAAAAAAAAAAATTTATAAGAAAAAAAAAAAATGATTTTAAAAAAAAAAAAAAAAAAAAAAAAAAGGCTTAACACCCGCAGGAAAGGGGGGGGGGGGGGGGGGGGGGGGGGATAAAGGGTTCTGACAGCTTTTTTTTCTTCTTTCCTTTCAGAATCTTTTACCTTGCCAGGACTCCGAACCGTTTTCCGAAATGGAAAAAATAAAATTCCATGGCCCTCATTTGGGCCTATTTTTATTTTCCTCCATCCAAAATGGGTATTTTGCTTCTGCACATTCTTCCCTCCCATTTTCACACACACAAAGCTCACACACATCAGTTAAGAGTGCCGCACTCCTCGGTCTCAAGGCGCAACCCCGTGACCCACATGCCCTCTTTCTGAAATTCACCAGAGATGTTACCTCGACGCCATAGCCCACACGTAAGAGCCAAAGCGCTCTCAAGGAAAAGTCACGAGTTCGAACCTTGGGCCGGAAAGGACAGTCGTCGAGCAACAGCAGCGACAGCTTCAAGCAAAGCTGCTTCTTCCGTGCGTGACGAACCTCATCAGCAGCAGCAGGTTTGTGGATTGTGTTCTTCTTCAATGCGCGCCACGGATTTCAAGACAAAGAAAAAGCCGATATACTTCTTGTCGTCAGGCTCTTCTTTCGAGGAGACGACGACGGAGGTGACGGAGGAAGATGATTACACGAGGTCGCAAAGAAGCGGAGATCGGAGATGGAGATCCGGAGGGGGATCAACGACAACGCAATCCAAATCATGGGTGACCCGATCGGAATCTTCTTGTGTCATGAGCAACAGCAAGTCCCAAGATGGAGGGAGAGAAGACGAACATGATGAAGCTGAAGCCGGTGGTGAAGATGGTGGTGATAATACTACTGCAAAGGTGGCGGGTGTTGTGTGTAGTGATGAATCATCATCTCCTGCAGAAGTCGTGGGAGATTGTGGTGGTGTGATGACGGCGAAGGAGCAAGCTTGTGCTGTTGGCAGTCATCACCATTTGTCTGCTGGAGGTTATGTTGTTAATAGTGGTGGTAGTGGTGGTAGTGTTGCCAGTGGTGGTGGTAGTGTTGGGGAGCGTGCGTTGGTGGAGGCGCAGGTGGTGGGGAAAAGAGGGAAAGTGGAGGCGTTGTTGGATGAAGCGGAGATAACTTGTTGGAGATGGCTGGTGTCCAACGCTGGGATTATTATTATCTTGCTGGTGTTTAGTAATATGGAGACCAGGGGTGAGCAGCAGCAGCAGCAGCAGCTCACGCTTTCTGCTCTTTCTCAAAAAGTATTGGGTGTTATCAGTGTTCTGAGTAGCGTGATAAGCTTGGTGATCATTTTTGTGGTGGGAGTCTCGAGCGGGTTTTGGTGGAGAGCGCAGCGTCAGAAAACAACGACGGAGAACTTGCAGTCGCCGAAAGTAATGCGAATCGAAGAGGTGCAAAATTCGTCGTCAAATGATTCGGTATGCAGTCGCCAAGTTAGTTTGAGTCCCAAGGGAAGCGGCTTGAATGTGGGGAACATCGTGCAGCAGTACACGTTGAAGGAAATTGCGAGCATGACGAACGACTTCAAAGAGGAACTCGGTCGTGGAGGACAGGGCATAGTATACACGGCCATGCTTCCCGGTGAGCCTAAAATTCGTGCGGCTGTGAAGAAGCTGCAAAGAAATGACGGTGTGTTCGTGGCGAATCCCGATAAACCCGTACCGCAAACGCTGGAAAAGGAGTTCTGGGCGGAGCTCAAGACGATATCGCGGTTGCACCATGGGAATTTGGTGGCCCTGCTGGGCTACTGCGTCGAAGGCCGTGAGCTTTTTTTGATCTATGAACTGATGTCCAATGGTTCGCTGGAGCAGCATCTTCACAAGTGTGATTCAGAATTACCGGGCGCCACGTTTCTCGACTGGAGGGCGAGGATGCGTGTGGCCATCGACGTTGCGCAGGGTCTAGAGTACCTCCACCGCCATGCGCATCCTCATCTCGTGCACCGTGACATCAAATCCAGTAACATCCTCTTCGACGACAACATGCAAGCCAAGATCGCCGATTTCGGTCTCAGCAAAGCCCTCATTGTGGGGCACGACCCCACTGCCTCTCACAGAGTACGGGGAACAGCGGGATATGTCGATCCCTCCTACTTGAAAACGGGGCGGCCTGTAGACAAGAACGACGTCTACAGCTTTGGGGTTTTGCTGCTGGAGCTCATCACAGGAAGAAGAGCCATCCAGCAGAAAGTTAGCTTGGTAACCTGGTGCAAGGAATTTTTCACAAATGATCCATCGCTGCTGCCAGTACTGCTACCAAGAATGGTCGACAGAGGGATCCAGCATTATGAGTACTCATTGGATCAGCTCCAGAACGTGGTCAAGGTGGCTAGGGCGTGTCTGGACGAGAACCAGGAGCGAAGGCCCAGCATGAAGGAAGTCATCATCGCCCTCTACAATGCCACTACAATGGAAGATGTCTCCAGCTCCGAGTTCAGCTTTGAGGTACATACTTTCCAAACAATCACCACAAAAAGAAGACAGATGCTGCCATGTCTGCTGCACTCAACCAACCTGCACTGAGCTTTCTGAGCTTTGCTTTTATTCAAAAGAAACAAATCCATTTCAGCAATTGTATCATAACAATCCATTTGATGCTCGAAACCAAGCCTCTTCAGGATCTCCAATGTGATTATATACTGGAGAGGATTAGCCAGCATAAAAACTCCAAATTTAGTAGCCAATTGTATCCAATTGTGGTGCTCTACAACCAATCTGAGGAGACTTTCTCCAGTTCCGTAGGAATGTTTGAAGCCTAGAATTCTTGGACCTTAGTTACAATTCAGAAAACCAAACACTTATAGACTTTTTCATGCCACTGGTGTCTCAGAGAGAGATTGCAAATTGGAATTCACAAGAAGTTTCAAGTTCTACAGAAGCTTTGCATATTACATTTGTTGTTGTTCCCCATATTATGTCCTTCAAGAAAACCTTCAAATCAGAGAACAAATAATCAGAGTCTTTCATGCAATCCTTGTCTGAGAGAGAGCTTGCAAAATGGAATGCATAAGAAGTTTCAAGAGCTAAAACCTTCCAGTTCTGAATACAAGTCAAAGATACTAATGCAGATGCAAGCTCCAAGAATCTGAGTTTTGGTGGAGATGAGAGCTTTGCATATATTATTCCTCACACCATAACTTCCTTTTAAATTTCAGGCTGAATTTTATCAACTCCACAATGCTGGACAGTACTTGCTGAACAATGCTTCCAGCTTTCACAGTAATGGTGATCCACAGTCTCCAACAAGCTTCAGAAAGGGGTAAAATTTCATACTGGTCATTTTTTTGGATGCCAAAACTGCTGCTAAATCATGAAAAGTTTCATGGCCGTTTTCTGAAGCATATAGCTCTAATGTTATCAACACTTGTCCACTTGAAGTCTTGAATGACAAGGTTAAAGAGTCATGCATGTTGAACATTCTGTAATGGTGGATTATTTATATCTACACCCACCATTGGGAGCTGATGAAGTCAGTGGATAGTTTTGGCAGCTCATCACAACTATTCAAGATCTAACATGCTTGTACAGGCAATGACCAAATTGTTTGGAGTGATTGAGGGACTTATTGTGACCATGTTCCTTCTTTTGTTTGCAGGCCATCATCTTATGAGATAAAAGACAACACGATCATTGTGAAGGCCATGGTTGATCATTTAAAAATCGCCATGCGATGCAAGATTTGGCCAACCCCCAAAAACTTTGGCCTCAACAAGATTGAGGTGACAGCAAATGGAGCTTTTCTGTGGAAGAAGGGCCTTTGGTGGTACAATGCCAGGAGCTACCGGGAATTCACTGTGGATGACCACATCACACTTATTGCTGAGTGGCATGTGGCTTTGAGAACTAGCCGTTATGGGCTAGCTCCAGGAGATCCACGGCGCTCTCAGGGTCCATTTTGTGTCAAGTATTTAGCACTCAAGGATTTTGAGGGCAACCCTTTGATTGAATACTATGGTGACCGATCACCTCTTCCAGCTTCCAATGTGAGTACTTTACACCAGGAGTGGCGGTTATGAGCTTTAACTCACTGTTGTATGTCATTCTTCATTCAATTTCCTTGGCTGTAAAAACTGCTGTTCCTTGCATGGATTTTTTGGAACTTTCTGTTGTAGAATGATGTCTTGTTCAGATTGAAAAAAGTAGTACCAGATGCTAAACCTGTATCCCGAAAGCTGTTTATCACAGCTGATGGGTTTCTGGTCTAGAAACTTCCATTGTCCACCAGGCCTGCTTCCTTGGTAGTCATTGTTCTTTCATCAAAAGTGTCTTTGTATCTACTTAATCACCATTACAGATGGTCAAACTCACAACAACCACTCTCTCAATATTTACCTGGAGATGCTAACATCCAAAGCACATGGCCCAGTAACAAAGTGGGCCTCATGCAACGTTGGTTGTATTTTACATCATCACCTGAATATGAGATGCTGCTGTTATTTAATCTGTGCCATCTCAAACTAAGGTTTAACATGCCTTATCCATGTTTTTACTCACCAATATAGCTGGAGAAGAGAGGCAGGGAAATATTTAACTACTATTGCTGGATGGTACCTTGTGTCTTCATCCTTGAATAAACATGTTATAGTGCTTCACCTGCAGCTCACACCTCAGCAGAATTATCAACTTATCACCCGCAAGCCTGTGAGCCACAAATATAACTGTTGCCAAAACTGGAGTGTAATCTCTGACTTGTAAAATGGTGAGTTTTTGGTCAAGAATACAGATTATTGCATCTGATTGTTGATTTGCATCCATGAAGTGTTTTTTACCTCATGATCATTAGAGCAGCCTCTTTTATGTGTGTGTTCCTGCTGCTTGTGATTTCCCACTGTCAGCCATGTCACAGTGGCAGTCTTGTGAAAAACATCAAGCTCATGGCCTTCATGCAATAGCTTGATGGTTCAGTCCTGTCAGGGGAGAGCAGTCATGTGCTCCTTGGTCACAATGGTTAGAAATTGTTCATCTCTGGGAAGTAGGCAGCAGTCCTAAAGTTTCACAGCACCTGTTGACTGTCAAGGGATGGACAAGCTATGGTGTTAGTGCAGTTCAGGGAGTGTGGTTGGAAATTGAAGTACCTTAAGGGTCCTGTCCATTGTACATGACCATTTATATATTTTGTGCGTGGTATCTGCCTTAAATTTTGAATGTTGAACACAGCAGATTAATGAGAATCATCTTCTTTTGTGACAGAAAGTGGCTGTCAGCCTTCCACGCCCCCCTGCCAATATTCACCAACCATCCTCTGTGCAAATGAGAGAGCCTGCTATTTCTGTTTCTTCGCGGTTGAGGAAGTCAATGATCTGCAACAGCCCACGGTAACAATCAGTTGATGCTACCTATGATATGAGACAGAAAGCTTCGAAATTGCTGAGAATTCAGCTAACTTTAATGCAAGATTTGTTCCAAGCTTTCAGACACTTCCAGCTACTGGACTACAACTACCAGCAACTGTATCCTCAATTTGAGACAACAGTATAAAACCAACTTACACATATGATGAAAACAAGGTCCAAGTGCTTGGCTCTTACCGATATTGACTTTTCATTGAAATCAACAATTGTGGAAAACGTGTCAGAAAATGGCTTTATTTCTCAATTATGAATGAGCCATTGAGGAATGACATGAATGCTTGGTTTCAAAAATGTATGCTGTCAAAATAGGAGCATCACCTGAACATGTTTGGGTGGATCAAAAATCTTATGAGAACTGCAACTTCTTTTGACAAAGAGCTAAAAGCAGCTGTTTCGGGCATCAGAAGCTTTGAAAGGTCCAGATAGGTCAGTGCTGATGGATATCCAGGAAACTGAGACTGTTTCACAACTTTTGTGTTCAAAATCCACCTGCTAGCTCAAAGAAGGGAGACATCCATCAAGTTTCTTCATGGGGAAGGTATGCAAGTGGGCAAAAATGTGACCAGAATCGCAAAGTTGACTATCACAGCTTGATTTGCATCAATGCAACTTTCAGTGCAGAGGTTTCCTTGATGAGATTCATAGAAGGTATGGTCCAACAATTTGGTGTTGTTACCAAGTGTTGTGTTTCATAGAGTACTAAGCAGTGCACAGATCAGTCAGTATCTGACTGTAAAAATGTACAAACAGGAATGAAGTTTTGTATTCTAGTGGAAGGATCTCTTGTACACTACTACTGCTTATGGATTAGAACAAGGCATTTGCGTCTCATTACTAGGGAATATCATAGCATCCCAGATAGAGGATTTGCATGCCTGTGGTGTAGATTGATCTATGTAGTTGGAGCCGTGAATGGTGTACAAAAGAGCCATGTGAGGGTGATGGTGTTAGTGAATAGGTAACAGCAGGTATCTCTGAACCTTTGTGTTGTACCTAGCTCTGGAGCAATTGAGTTGTGAGCTTTACTAATTGCAATCAACTGCTTGACTGTATTCACAAGGAGTAGAGGAGAATAAGCTCACAGAATCAACTTTTTTGTAAGATTGCTCAGTCATTCACCTAGTAGCAATCTGAGATTGAGATATGAACACAGATGCAAACAGAGTATACCAACACAAATTGGCTGGCAGTATGTCTGCTGTGTGCATGAGAGAAGAAGTATCTCACCAACAATGAAGTCTCAAAAACAGCAGCTAACACTCCTGTTTTAAAACATGCATAAGAGCTTGTGCAATGCATGTTGGAGCAAATTAGGTGCAGATGCAAAAGAGGCAACAGAAAAGCTCAATAGTTTTACAGCACTAAAAGATATGGACCTTGTCATTGATCTTGCAAATCCATTGTTCTTTGAGATTGCCAACTTGCAATGCTGCACAACATTGTCTGAGAACAAACTTGGAGAATTTTTCATGCAACCACCAGCTGTAACAGCAGCCTGTAATTAGAGCAGAAGAATTTCTGAAACCAAAGGAGAAGTCATCCAGAGCATTGCAAGAAACAGAATGCTTCCAAAGTCTATCACGCAGAAAGGGGCATGCAATCACGTTGAGCGAACCAAAATTCTGAAGCTGCACAACATCAGAGAAGGCGAGCGTTGCGGTCTCTCCATGAGAGAACGAAGCCAATTGAGGCACCTCACGATAGAAACTCGCGAAATCGACTCGGGTTTTAGATGGAATCGAATGACTGGTGATTTGTTTCGGGATAAGCACACCTGACACCGGTATGGAAAGATGCGCGTAGGGACGAAAATGACACAGTGTTTAGATGCGGGCCGGAACTGATGCTCTAGATTTGCACCCGTCCACATGCGACTGAAACACGGCAAATCTTCGTCAAAGCGCTCTTCTGTATAATGTACCAGAAATTTTCCACAGATGCTCAGAGATAATGATGACGACGACTTTCTGCCCTCCCATGAAACCCCCGGTTTCCTTCCTTCCCTGTGAGGAGGAAATGTGACCTTTGTGAGGGAAAGTGATCTCTGGAGTGGAGGAGCAAACAGCATGCTCTTATCGCTTGGTGCTTTTGTTTCGCTTGACCTTACTAATTGCCAAGAGGAATCCCGCACCTGATCTTTTGCGCTTGTTTCAAGCCGCCACAAAACCTAGCACGCAGGTTTGTGCACGAGAAGAGTCACTGTTCAGTGATCTAGGCCTGTTCCAGAAATGACATCGCATCCATCGCACTCTTCTTTGTAGGACTGCTGATTAAAGACTGTGGAGCTACTTTCCTGCCGACTGCCTTGTGGTACTCGTCGTCAAGCAGCTCAGCCATCATCCGCATCAAGGCTTTCTGGTCGCGGCCGCTAAACGACTACCGCTGCCAGGTGACGCTTCCGTTTCGCTCAGCTTCATAGCAGGTGCATGGAATGCTGCTAGCTCGAATTTATGGCAAAGATATTTTGATCCCGAGCGAAGTGTTTTCGATCACGAGGTACTCGAATAGGAGGGATAATATGCCTGATGCTTTGATCTTATGCCAAAAGCTGCGTGAGAATTCATGATGTCTGGTGCAAGCAAAACTGAAGCAGGGAGATTTAAGGCTTTGTTGAAAATTCTTCTCCCTGCGGACTACAACAATCTTCTCTTTTTACGAAGGTAGAAGTGGTGCAGTAGAGTTTATCATTGATGTGTAAGCTCTTCTTGCAACCTTCTACATTCACAGTTGTGTAGGGCTTTCCTGTAGTGTGCAAGGCTTCAACCTGAAGGCTTGCTTGCACCTAGCACATACACAATGGTACACCTGGGTTCTTGTGTTACAAGCATGCTTGCTTGCACCTTTGCACATTCACAATTGGTCAGGGTTCTTGTCTTGTATGCAAGGTCACAAGAAGGCTTGCTTAAACACCTTGCATATAACATTGACCAATACATGGTTCTTGTGTCATGTCCAAGGTTGTAATAAGGTTCACAAATTTTCTTGCACCTTTGCACATTCACAATTGTGCATGGATTTTGGGCTGTTTGCAATGGTGCAAGAAGTCTTACTTGCACCTTTGAAGATGATGCACAATTGGGCATGGTTTTTGCATCATGTGCAAGGCTGCAAGAAGGCAGGCTTGCTTGCACCTTGCACTTTCACACTTGCGCAAGGATTTTGTGTTGTGTGTAAGGTTTCAAGAAGGCTTGCTTGCACCTTGCATGTTGACATAGGTGCAGGGTTCTTGTGTGACTAGTGTGCAAGGCTCCATAATATGGCTTGCATGCATCTTTCCACATTCATAATTGCATATTGGGTGTCATATTTAACAATGCAAGAACCACCATTGCTTGCACCCTTGCACATTCACAATTATGCATGGTTTTTGCATTGTGTGCAAGGCTACAATATGGCTTGCTTGCACATAGCACATCCACACTTGTGCAAGGATTCAATTGTTTTCTGTGTAAGGTTGCAAGAAGTCTTGCTCATACCTTGCATAAGCCTTCTTGCAAACTTGCACACCTTGTAAGTTCACAATTGTGCAAAGATATTGTGTTGTGTGCAAGGTTGCAAGAAGGCTTGCTTATTGGAGAGTTTTCTTCTTCCTTTGTACACCAATATATAGTCATTATTATATCACTCTTGCCTTTGACAGTTTCATCATACGTAAGTGGAAATTAGTTGTAAAGGACATAGGGAACTTGCATTTAGCATGTTGGTCATCTCTTATGTGAAACCCATGAGAGGTCATCATTCATTCATCAAATATGAGAATGTTGAACAAGAAAAAGGAAATTTCAGCCATATCCAACTCCACTCAACAAGCTGCAACTGATTACCGAAATTGCAATCAGTAAAACTGTGGTGGGACTGTGGTGCTTGCAAGCTATGGTTATATTTGGTGGTGGTCTGTGTTGCGTGTATTAACGTGGGTAAAATGGCAAAATTTGTTGAGAGGATGTAAGTTAGATATGACTAGACCCCCACTCTTTTCTGTTTCCTTGCTTTAATTTCACAAGCTCTAGATTTAAATGGAAGCAAAGAATCAAAAATTAGATCTCTGGTTTTGGAAGCCGAATTGGTGTGAAATAAAGTTTTTGACATGCTTGAAGATGTGCTGGTCACTATATGGGATTGACAACATAGGAACTTTGGCAACTCAAGAACATCAATGGTGCATAGATTTGCATGGTAGATTGAACTTTTGTCTTTCACCTGTACCACATTCTTTTAATATTTCAATATATCATGTTTAGGGTTTTTCTGGAGTGTCCAGGTGGACATATCCCCTTGCAAATCACACTAATTGGTCATTGGTCATTTCCATAACATGTTCTGCCCCGTATTGTCCTTTGCACAAATTCAAAAGCCCGCAGCAGCAGCATTTCATCAATCACAAGAGCTACTGACAAAAAGACGAGTCTCGTGCTTCTGAACTAAGAATCTATAATATGGACAACCATCGTTTGAATCTAGTCCAAAAAACGAAAACGAAGCGGTGTTTCGCTGATGATCGGCGTTGTGCCGCACGGAGTAGATTCGGGAAATTTTAGTTGGAGATGCGATCGCCAGTCCTCTTGGCATCCCCTTTCACGTCCTCAGCTCCGCGCTTGGCTTCGTCACCTGCTCGCTGTGCTTCCGCCTTCAGATTCTTACCTGCATTCTCAACTGAGCCGCTGGCCTTGTCGAAGTTCCTCTTGATTGCATCTCCTGCATCGCCAACGGCGTTCCTTGCTTTTCCCTGTTGGAAGAAGAAACAGAAATAGCTTCAGTGACAATTCAGTTGGAATAACACAGCCTTCAGGACTGTCGAAATTGACGAATCAATTCATCAGATTGCACAAATGCTGAGAGAGAGTGTGTGTGTGGTTCTCATCTGTATGAACACCACTACTGAAGAGCAGTTTACAGTATTGGGTATTGGAAAGGGAATGTAGAGGTGGTAGTGCTCACTGCAAGGTTGTCGGCTTCGTCGCGAGCGTCGCTGGCAGTACCCTGAGCGTCCCTCTCAAAATTCCTGCTCGCATTTTCAGCTTGGTTGCCAAATCTTTCTGCTTTTCTCTGGACATCCCCTGATGCGCTGTTGGCCGCGTCTTTGGCCTCCTCGGATTGCCCGGATACGAAGTTGCCGACATCCGTCGCGGCTCCTTGGACTTTGTCCTTGGCTGCTGAGGCAGTGTCCTTCACTTTGTCCGCTGCCGACTCCGATGCTTTTTTTATGCTATCTGTTACACTCTCTTCGGCGCGAACAGTGAGGGGTCGCACATTGGGCGATCTGATAACATTGCTGGTGCTACTAGCATTATGGCTGACGTTCAAACGCAAGCCACCAAGAGTACAAGATGTCGAGGAGCTCAGTCTCGCCGCCCTGCTGCTGCTATGGCTGGACATTGTCGCTGGTGACGATCCGGCCACGACAAAACTAACCTGCACTGCCAAAGCATTCACGGCCGCCATCTTTAATCTTGATGCCCACGGAAAGGAAAAAATAAAGTGGGTACTACTGTAACAACTACTTCCTCGCACACTCGCTTCTAGAATGCGATCTTTACTACCTTTTGAGAAGATAAATAGCTGGGAGGAACTCGGTGCGAATGAGAAGATGAATACTACAGTGTGCTAAGCAAAATTGACTCAAGCTCGTGTAGAAAAGTACGGGGCTTGAAGCGAATGATGTTTATCGATAGAGAGGGAGGAGTTATATAGAAAAACGCGAGCAGATAGGGAGCGCATCTGATCGTCAAAGTCGGAGGAGACACTTGCCATTACAGGACCCCTCATCTCCGCAGTATGAAAACATGTTTCCGTTTTGGATTGGGTGCAACAGTCGTCGAACAATAGGATTTCTTTGCCAAAAGAAGTTGAGTACTGATTTGCCTATTGCAGTTCCACGTCTGGCGATGTGGAGAACAGCAGCAGCACAAGTGTCTATTCTCAAGACTCCGTCCGGCACGTGGCGCGGTAACACGTCCGTTAGCAGGGACGCGTGTTTGGACGAGGATTCGTTCGAGATTATAATGCGGCGATTGACAAAGATCAGACAAGGTTCGTCATCTTGGGTGTGAACTTTCAAACTGAAAATGTTTAGGAGTTTCGGGATATATGGGTGTTGTTCTGCTACATGCCCTAACGTTCGTAAGTATCAGGATTGTGCTTGCGGGACAGGGATGAAAGCGGCACCTTTGCTTTGAGTTTTTTTGCATCATCGGAATCCTTGCGCAAACTCTAGGTTTCTACACAATCGATCACACACAGATTTCTTGAAGAAAAATTTGCGTCAGAATCTCGCGAGCCCATTTTCAACTGCTTCGCGCCATCGCGAGTGCCTGATCCAAACAGGACTGATGACTTGGATTTCGGATGTCTTATTTCACTGCAGAAACGGTTTCAGATCTTCGAGGAGTCTACTTACCGCTGCTGCAGGCAACAACCATAAACCTCGACAATAAGAAACGATAAACAAACAGCTTGCTGCAAATCATGTTCTCACAACAACATTAAATTTACAGTTGCTATGTTTTACAAAATTGGCTGGCTCCTGCATCTCTTCACAATCTAAGTCCTACAGGATGATTTTCAACCAGATCCTCACAAGAAAAAGGTAGGAGACCTGGGATTCTGAGCAAAAAGCTTTTTCAGAAATTTCAGCCTAGCTAATGCTCAATGCACAAAACGCTTCATTAGTCATATTGCACTCCACTCACACCTTCCTTCTTTATTCCACTTTCCTTGGATCTCTGCAAATTCTCCCTAACATGGGTGAGAGAGAACCTGACCTCTCCTCCATATTCTCCCTCATTTCTGGTCTCTACCGTTTGTTCCAACAATCTGGACTCAGTTTAGCCGCGTCTACACCTCTTTCAGAAGTTCTCATCTTCTCTGCCTTGGTGATTGTGCATGTCTTCACCTCCTGATAAGCCATGTTCCTTGATTGGGTCCTCAAGCGCTGCTTCCTCAATCATTTGCTTGATCACCGAGGGAGAAGAAAATGACTTTTCCAGCAAACTTGGACCCTCTTCTGACATTGCAGCCTTCAAATTGCTGCTTCCAGCCACAACTGCGGTTTCTGGTGACTTCGAATTTCCAGTTTTGCAATTCCTTGCTTGCCTCACTGGAGCCTTTCTCAGCTGCTTGTTTTGATCACTTGGACAATTTGAAGCTGCAATCTCTTCAGAACATTGCTTATGACGACTGCTTGCTGTCGGGCTCATGAACCTTGGAAGTGTTTTCAGAGAATCTCCCAAGGGCCACGTTTTGGAGGATGGAGTGAAAAAACTGGGTGACTGAACTTGCAGATTGTTGCTGCTGCTTTTGCTGCCAATTGGTTGATGATCAGGCTGCTTGTTCTTGCTGTTGCAGTGTTCTATGCTTTGCAAGAGGAATGCTTTCCTTTCTTCTATCAGTGCCTCAATGGTCTTGATACTATCTTGTAAGCTCCGGCATTCATCATCATGAATGCTCATCAGCTTGTAAAGCTCTGCAATAGCTGCTGCTCTTTCTCTCTTTTTCCCCTGCACAGGGAAAAATGTCAATGTTTATTTATGACATTGCAGAGAAAATTCCACAGTAAGCCTTCAAAGCTTATCTTAAGAGCATTCAGAGCTCAATCATTGGATTATTTGACAGAGCAGAAAGCAGATCCAATGATTCCTTCACATGCCCTTCATGTTCACAACATTATTTGAATCCATTTGGTCAATGAAAGAAACATGGCTGGATTGCAACTAATTCAAATGTACTGACATACCTTAGAAAGTTCACGCCCAAGATGTGTTCCTCGTGCTCGACATGCAAAACTTAGGGAGCATACTGTCTCTGCCATGTCCATCTCCTTGGGGCTCACATGCACCAGCATCAAGGTTTTTGATTGCTCCCCTAAATCCCGAACCCCAAAATGAAAAATTCATACATGAGACAGTGCACATCTATGAGATTGCATATCTATTAAACTGATACAGTGCCAATTGAAGAGATTGGAGAGAAAATTCCACAATAACATGTTTAAGGTAACCATTAGATCAGTTACAAACAGACCCAAAACACAAACTCAACAAGAACGAGTGTGGTCATAACAATGTGAGTGTCACTTGCGAAGTATCTAAGTGTCACATTCATCATATGGTAGTAATTGGTAGCCAATATCAGCACCTGACAGCAGTTGTAGATACGTACATAATTATCTGCTCAGAAATCTGGCAAACATATTGTACAAGGATCTGATGAATTTGATGTTGTATCTGACAAGAGAAAAGGCACCTTGCTGAAAACAGTGTGATGTAGCTACTTACCAAGACAATCACGCAAGAGTTGGGTGAGTTTGCTGTTTCTGCAACCCAGGGCATTAAAGGCAGTGAAACTCATCAGATGAATGATGGAAACTTGAATTTCCTACTAATAACTTGCCTATACAACAATTGTCATGTCGTATGGAAAATAAAAGGTGCATATTATCATACCGATAAGGCACATGTGGCTGCTTTCTCTGTAGAGCACTAATAACATCACCCAAGGCAGACAATGACACATTGATAGATTTGCCCTCCTCAAGCATAACCCCTTGTGCATTTGTCTTTGATAACCGCTCACTGCCCCCAAGGTCCACCAACCAAAGCTTGCTTGTTGTAGCAAACTTGTGGTTATCTAACACATATGCACATGTTATTGTGATCCGTAGCAAACTGCAAAATACCAAAGCCACCACCCCTTTTTGACATTTCCACTCTAGTGCCTATTTTGCCTAATCTGCAGTAGTACCTTCACACTCAAGAGGTAGAGCTAATCTCCATGTTTGGGAGATTTTAAGATCAAATCTCAGGATTTTGACTTGGGACAGTGTAGATTTTAGTGGATCTTCTGACCACCCATTTGACCTCCCATTTGGAGATTATTAAATGCCAAACATCAGTGGCAGGTACAGTACTGACCCCAGACTGCTCCATAAATTAATTTCCAAAGAACAATTCAAATTGGTAAACTTTAATACCTTATAAGCCAACCCTTCACAAATCACCACCAAATTCCCTAACCTCTGCCTAGCATAGAGGAGCCAGTGAGACCTTGCATTGTAGATAAAGAGCAGATGCAGACTTAGAGATGCACAAAATGGGACCCGGGACATGCCAGTGTGATCTGCTAGAAGTCTGATTGGCATTAGTGCAGGATGTAGATCTGCTTTGACTTCCTTGCCGGTAGAAATTGCCAGCTTCCTTGGCATTCATGATGGGCATTTCAGTCAAGTTATCCACATCTATGTAGCCAGTTGAAGCTGCCATCTGTATTGAAAGACTGCAAAATTTCCAAGGGTATGAATGAAGCCCACCAGATCAGTTTGGAGAGTTAATATGAATCAGAAATATCCAAGCAAATTTTTTTTCTACAAGGGATAAAAATATATTACCATTTGGATGCAGGATGGGTGCACTGTGCACTATGCTGCTGGCAGACAAGCAAATCACGCAGTCTTCCTTTGTAGACCTCTAGCATGCTTAATGAGAAGCTGTATGACATTGTTTTGTCAAAACAAGCTTCATCAAATAACCACTGCAGGGTGCATGGAATAACCCCTGGCTGATCCTTATTGCCTTCCTGCAGCAAGAAAAAAGGATTGCAATTGTTGGTCTCAGTGGCTCCTCTATGAACTAGGTATTAGTTATCTTGAACCTGGCTACAAGCTGTAGTAGGCCATCTACCTAGTCAAGTCATGCAAGTATCCAGACTAGGTTGATAGCCTGCTACAGCCCGGCTACAAGATGTAACAGGACATAGATACATAGTCAAGAATTGCAAGCTGTAGCAGGACATCTACCAAATTGAGGCATGTAAGGGTCAAGACTAGGTTGATAGCCTGCTACAACCTGTAATCAAGCAAACTTGGGTGGTGAATACCATGCATAGTTGAGGTTGCTACCTACCACGTTAGCAATTTTTAGCTACTGACTTGCACATTTCATATTTTCTGAGGTTGGTAAGAACAGCCCACACTACTGGAGAGTAGTTGCACTGCTCCAGAGCCACTGAATAGATGTCTTGTCAGCAAACTTTTCAAAACCTCACTATGAGACTCTTAAATGACCCATTTGGTTGGTGAATTTTGAGATCATTTCCACAGAAAAGTAGCATACAAAGCATGAGGTCTTGGTACAAAGACATTAGGAGGGGTTGGAGAAAATACCATAGTGAAGGTTTTACCAGTGCCAGTCTGACCATAAGCAAAAATGCAGACATTATGGCCATCTAAAGCAGATCGAACAATCGGCTCCACCTCCAAGAAGACATCATCTGCCGGCCTCAGAAAAGAAACACAAAAGCAATCACACCTGACTTCAGTCTCGAGAAAATGGTACAGTTTCTTCTCTTTCCTTCAGTTGCTGCAACCCATTGTTGCTAAGCATTTGCTAATTGCTTGCTAACCCTGAGATATGGAGAAAAGTTCACCTTGCACAGAAGTTGGCAGAAAAACTTTATCAAACTGAAAGTCTTTTCTGGCACTCAAGATTTTGACAATATCCATTCCTGGGGTGGTGAGGTAACCAATAGGAGAATTCCCCTCGTTTGAAAGTAATGGGCGCACACGACAAAAAACCCTAATGTTGCCTGAAAGCATTGACATGCACATCTGAGCGTATTAATCAATTTCGAACTTCACTGAGCATTGCCTCTTTGGATAGTACAGATTAGAGAGAGAGGGGGAGAGAGACTTAGCTTTTGCTATCCCTCAATAGAAAGGGCAGCTTGTCAACCTCTGTACCAACAATCAAACGGAGAAAATTCCAATGGTTGAAGTTGGATATGAAGCTAGTGTTTCAGAAATAAAACTGTGGTATTACTCTGAAGATTGTGAAGCTCCGTCTTGAAATGTAAAATCCCACACAAAAAAAAGGTGAAGAACCTTGTTAGAAGTACTACTAGTCCTGAAGATTGTGAAGCTCGCTCTTGAGATGCAAAATCCCACACAAAAAAAAAGGTGAAGAACCTTGTTAGAGGTACTACTAGTCCTGAAGATTGTGAAGCTCGCTCTTGAGATGCAAAATCCCACACAAAGAGGGCAAAGGACCTTGTTAGAGCTACTAGTCCTCAAGATTATGAAGCTTCCTCTTGGGCAGCAGAATTCCACAGGAGAAGGCGAACACCTTTGTTAGAGAGCTACTACTAGTCCTGAAGATTGTGAAGCTCCCTCTGGAGATGCAAAATCCACACTAAAAAAAGGTGAAGAAACTTCTTAGAACTACTAGTGCTGAAGATTGTGAATCCCAAACTCTTGAGATGTAAAATCCCACACAAAAAATGGTGAAGAACCACAAGACGAGAAGGAAAATTGAGCTTCTGATCAGGAAACATCTGAGTTCATTACCTTTCAAGTCCAGCACTCGGTTTAAAATCTGGCGACGGTGCAAATTTGATACTCTCAGAGCTGTTTTCAACAGAAGTAGCTCACCTGCCATGAAAGCAAAAACAATACCCCATGCGCAGCACACAAGAGATCAAAACGCCTTAATGAGATTGCTGTAAACTTGGCTCTGAAGTAGACCGCGATCTCACCAGTGTTTTTGAGCTTATAGAATTTCTTAAAAGCTTGAAATCCAGTTTCATCAAGATTTTGATGTTTCAAGACCTTGAAGACAACAATGTGTTTTGATGATAGTATGTTGTCTTCAATGACTTTGATCTTTGATCACAATATGTACACAAAGAGACCTGAAGAGTGGAAGAATTTCTCTAGAAAAAAGAATGAGACCTTCAAGGCCTGCAACAATTCTGTCTTGATGCTGGTCGTGGCGCCAAGGTCCTAGAGTGTGACAACAGGGATCCGACGATGCGTCATTGCTGCTGCTGCTGCTGCTGGGATTTGGGGAAGATAGATCAGTTGACTGCAGAATTTTTCGCACTGATTCAGCCCATGCAAGAGTTAGTTCTGGTCTCGTATCCAAGATTGAGTGTATTGCCTCCGCCAAACAAGTCCGTTCTTCTTCTTTTTGAACGTCTTCTTCGTATTTTTCATCTTCATCTTCTTCATGTTCTGCATCATTATACGAACTCATCTTCTTGTGCATGCACATTTCTATCTGCAATGAACTAACTTTTTTAGGCTTTAGATTCAAAAATTGGTCAAGATTGCCTCTGTAGTCACAATAATATTATTTCACAATGCTTCTGTGCGTGAAGGTTCTCTTTTCGTGAAATCGAGACTTCGTAGCCCAATTTCGCTCAGAATGCCAAACAAAAGTTGCACAGCAGTACAGACAGAGTGGAAAATCACTCTGGTACAACAAGAATAAAATTGATGACAAGAAGAGCCGCCTGCACAGCAAAGAAGCAGCAGCTGCAACAGCAGCAAGTTTCGCAACAAAATTGCGCAACAAAACAAACGAACGAACGAAAGACAACGTGAAGCTCCACGACAGAGAGCGTGCAATGCACATAGTAAAAAGTAAATTGGGCACTTTTACTTTTCACCTCGCTGATGATTTCTTGTACTTCTGTTTTTCATTTTGTGCTTTCTTTTTCTTTTCTTGTTTTATTTTCTTTGTTACATTATTTCTTTCCATTTTTTTTCCCCTAATTTTCATTCTTTTTTATTTTCTTTTTTTTATTATGAAATATTTTTAATGATTTCATGTTTCTTTATCTTCTGGTTTTATTCTTCCTATATTTTTCTATTACTGATACCCATGACCTTCGGACACCCGTGATTACGCCATTCCAACCATCTCGAACGCGTAGTGATCTCGACCGACGTTGTGTGAGTATCATAACTAATCGTGTGTACCTTCATGTTATCAGTCTGGGTATTTATCTTTTACCCGATGTGAGAAAACTCAAAACCTCAGTTCTGACATTTTGAACCTTGATTCCCGAAAGTTTTTAAAATTTTTGAAAACACATTCCTCTATATAACCACCAGTTCTTTCGGTAAGAGGGGAGGAGAAAGTTTTTATATTCACCTCTAGTGCGGTGGTCGTCTGACATCATATAATTAATGCATGTTAGCCAGTTTCCTAAGGGGAGGGAGTTTCTTTTTGTTGGGGGGTGGAATGGGGTTTTCTCTCTTCCTTTTTTTCTAGCATCATAGTATGGCATAGGTAGGCTAGACAAAGCATAATATTACAAACTTGCTTGCTTAAAATCATGTTCTATTGTGAAACTTTTGTGTGAAGCTGATCATCTAATTGCCCTCCCAAGAAATAACTCAAAAGAAATTGTTTTGAACACCCTACTACCTTGCTTGGCAGCTTCCACACTAATTATATTATTTTCAGAAATGTTGAAATTTTTTCACCTTAAAAATTTCCAAATAAAAAATTTGTGAAGGAAAATATCAAATGTTCAAGAATATTCTAAATTTTGTCAAAATGAAATTTTCAAAATTCATTAATTAATTATTCAAGAGACATGTGTGGAAGCTGCCAAAGTACTATGGTAGCCATGAAATGCTCAATTTTCAATGGAAAATTTAAGGAAAAACCAAAATCCATGGATCTTTGGCACAAAATAATTTGGAATGTCCAGAAATGTATTTGAAAGACAAAAGAATTCATTGTGAAGTTGGTAACTTCAATACCCCAACATCAAATTGAATAAGATTAAGTTAAGCATAAACGAGTTAAAATGACAAGCCACATTGAGTCAACCTGGCTTTCATCAAATTGCATGTCAAATGCTTCGTATAGAGGTCACACAAAGGTAAACTGATGGGAAGACCTTAGGAGTTTTCATTATGCACAAGGTCTCAAAACATAATGATCAGTTTAACTACTACTAGATAGCTAATAGGTATGTAAAGCAATTTCATGTGAGCGCCACCACTTTCCCCTTGTCGTTGTGTGGTTGAAGACAGGTGCATTGTGAATTTCATGTCCTTTGCCTGCTCTGCACACAAACAATGATGAGCTTCTTGTTTTCATTTTATGTTTGTTTCCTCTCATGCAAAAGCACTTGCACATTCACCATCACCATTCTCATCTTCGATCACAACACCTCTTACGCCTATTCACCAGTGCCATGGACCAAAATTTTGCTCTAAAGTTGTTTTAAGACATTGGTCCAGACTCAAGACATTGGCCAAGTCCAAGGTTCCAATAATATGTATAACACCCCAAAAAGACATACATACCCAAAGGGTCAATGACTGTTAATTGTCTTTAGCTAACTTGCTGTGTACATGCACCCATTGGGCTGCAGGCACCCAGAGTAGCCCATTAATAGACAACAATAAGAATACTTGGCTGATTATAATGCTCTCTTGACTCGTCTTCCAAGCAATACATACACGAGAGAGGACATACACACACACCAGCCCCCAAATCCTCCTATGGTAGTTCCCAAGGAAAAGGTCATTGCATTCCAAAAATCTCATTACTAAAGTTGTAAAATACGGTAGCCTAAGGTCAGGTTCATGGTTGACAAAACAAATTATTATTATTTTTCAAAAAAATGATTTCATTTTTAAATTTTTAAATTATATATTTTTCCATCATCTACTATAATATTGTGATATGAGTAATGAAATTATTCAAAGTGTAGCCTATTATAATTATGATGATTTTCAACATATCAACGTCATTTTTTTAAAATTTTCATTTCACTATTTTTAGAATTATTTAAGGACAAAACTGACCTTAGGGAAATGTAGTCGCTAAAAAAAAGTGATGACAAACATGATGAACCTTAATAAGGAATATAAACTTACCTATCATAAGCAACAAAGCTAACTTTGATCTCATTGCAACTCCAAAAGCTTCCTTCCAATTACTTCAAATGTCTCCTTTGCATTACATAAATGTCTATACTCACACATGGGGACAAAGCTTGTTGCACATGATTGTCACTATATTGGGCCTCAAACAGGCTGGCCTCAAACCGCCTTCCCCCCTCCCTCACTCACTCCCATTTCCTTTTCCACATTTCTCAAGATTTGGGCATGGCCATCTTCTCCAGTGAATGGAGCTCCACATGCAAAAATATTCTTGGATTTTGGTAAAGGAGCCCAACACTACCTACTACCAGTGTTTCTTTTTCCTTGGCAAATATTCTCATTTTTTCAACGTGGAAAATAAAAAGGATTTTTGTGCAAAAAAATTGCCCGTAATTCACCAGAGTTTGGAAAAAAAACAAAATTCTGCATCACCAGATTTCTACAACAAATTCCAACAGGTAGCCAAACTATAAAAGAATTCTGCAAATGTTTTTAGTTTTATATCTGATCTATAGCCAAATTTGGCTACACCTTCTTTGTGGATGTTAGACAGTCTGGCTAAATCACAAAAAATTAAATTAAAAACCTGCCACCTTCATCACACTTTTCAAGATTAAACCAATATTTCATTTGTGCCCTGAAGAAGACAAAAATAGGGGGACTGACTAGTATACCATAATTTAATCTTTTGTGCTCTATTATTTGAGTTAGTGAAACCAACGATCTTTCAAGTTTATTTTATTTCTTGCCAAGAATATCACGAGGAGTGTGAGTGGCCACCTTGGGATTGATGGCGAGAAAGAGAGAGTTGTTAATGTAGTTGAAGGTGGTTGTACCAAAAACTTGATCCGAGTGTCAATCACTTGTTCAAACTTAGTTAAGATTTGGGTCTCTAAAGTTGTTGCTGATCACTCACAAGGATCAAATGGCAGGTAGTAGACAGGTGCAACAAGTTGAATTCAAGTAGAACACAAGTTTGGGCATGCTGGTTGATTAAATGTCCATATTACCTTTTGAATGCTTTTGAGAAGCTCCTGAAATTTCATTTCGTCCTCAGGCAGATTTTCCTTGACATGTTGATTAGTGCATACATTGAAGGCTTTCAACATATCATCCACTGTTGTCATTCATTGTTTATGTTTTTATTTTGTCTTTTTAATTTTGAGTTTCTGATCAATCAAATTGTGGATTCTTTTTACTTGCCTGTATTTCATCCATTGTTCTTCTAATGAAGTTTCCAACTTTCTCAGGCTTCATTTCTACCATTGTGTTTTTTGAACTTCAATTGTCTTGTATATTCATCTTTCCCGACCTCCATTTCATCTATTATCTTTCTTGATTTATATCATTTTCAATGCAGGTTCCATATGTGATCCAATGTATGACCTTTTCAATCTTGCCTTTTCATTTTCCCAAATTCCACCTTTCACACTTAGTTCCATTTGGATCCATTGTCTTTCTTGACTAGTTCCATTTTAATTTTACGGTTTTTGAAATTTTGGAATTATGACACATGGCAACATATAATTGCTCAACAATGTCATTGCAAATTGTGATAATTAGTAGTAAAAACCTATACAATCAACAAATGGAGGAATATATAGTTGATATCCTAGCTCCATTTTGAAAGGTTTTAATTAATACATGTGGCCAACTCAAAAGTTGCCACATGGCACATTAAATGAATTTTCAGAAAATTGAATTAAAAAATACAACTTTTAAACTTGGGTTGCAAGGCTTAGGCCTTGCCCACATGGCACCTAGCCCAAACCAAATGGCACTTAGCCCAAGCCACATGGCACCTAGATCTAGACCACGACATGGCACATGCTAGGCTTAAGCTCAAATAGTTTATGTGGCACCTAGGTTAGGCTTAGACTTTAGTCAAGTTTAGAGATATGCCACATGGCACTTAGGGTAGGCTTGCATTAGGCTGCATGGCACCTAGCTAAGAATATCTTCTTTCATTTTGGATTTAATTTTTACGGTCGAATGGTACTTCCATTTTGATGTTGTTGAATGTCTAATATGCACCTTCTTATATAGTTTAGAAATTGAAATGAGAAACAATTCATATGGATAAAGATTTTAATCACACAACAGAGTTGCAACATAGTCACAACTATTACCTATTACCTATTAATACAACTTACTACCTATCAATTAAACTAGGTTATTATCTAAAATAACTTACATGGCACCTAGGTTAGGCCCACATGGCACTTATACTTAAACCACATATGCCACATGGTGTTTAGGCTAAACCTTTGTTCAACTAAAATTTGGCCAAAATTTAATTAACATTACATCAAAACATGATTTTCATTACTATGACAAGTTGTGATTATTATCCAATTGTAGTCATGTAGTCATATTTGGACTTGAATCATTGCCATTTTTTCAAATATAGCCATAATTAAGACTACATCATTATAAATACGATTAAAATTATGATAACATAATTAGTAATCATGTTTAAACAATTGACCTTGTTTGATCAACTATAAAAAGCTAAAATAGATATGAACACATGGTCATACCTATGTTATTCAACTTGTTTGACAAGTTATGACAATTTGAATTAAATGGAAAATTTGTATTAATATAACAAAATATCAAATTTATTTTGAAAAATATGAATAAATTTAGTAGAATTTTATCTTTAAAAGTGAGCCTTGCAAATATTCAACAATATTAAACCAATATATAATAAAATGTATTAAATGAATTAATAAAACCAACAATTGGATTAATCATTTGAAATTTTATTTATTTTTATGTATGTTTCATCAATTTTGAAAAGGTTGTAAGTTTACATTAGCTTTTAGGTTTAACCTAGATTTAACCTAGGTTTAATTTTTAAATTTAACTTTAAAGTTTAAATTAGGTTTAGCATAGGTTTCGCCTCTCAATTTAAATTGTAACTTTAACCATAGGATTAGCCTTTAGGTTTAGTCTAGGTTTAACTTTCATCTTTAGCTTAAGATTAATTTACAGGTTCAACCTATGTTTAACCCCTATGTTTAGTTTAATTTCAACCTATAAATTTAACTTAGGTTTAACTTAAGTAGCCTTAGGTTACATAAGGTTAAATTAAAGGTTAAATTAGGTTTAGTTTTAACTTAATTTAATTTATCAAGTAAGTAATAATTTAATTTAATCAAATCTAACAAACATAAGTTTAATATAGCTTAGTTTAATTTAAGTAATAATTTAACATAGTTTACCTAATCCAACATAAATAGCTTATAGCCCAATTTTACTTAATTTTATCTTAATTTAACCTACTTTTGCCAATTTTAACTTAAGTATTTTCATTCAACCAAGTTTAACCAAAGCTACCTTAGTTTAACCTCTATAAATCAATTTAGTTTACGTAATCTAAATTAGCTTAATTTAACATAAGTTGCTCAGTGTAATTTAATTTAACCTATTTTAACCTATTTTAACTTTATTTAACATATTTTAATTTAGTTTAGCTTAAGTAGCCTATTTCTTCATAATTTAAGATATTTTAATCTAGTTTAATCTATTTTAACCTAGTTTAATGATATTAGTTTAATTTAACCTAAGTAGCCCTAAGTTAACCTCATTTGGCCTAGTTTAGGTTCAAAAACCTGATTTAGCTTAGTTTAGTTGTAATAACTTAATTTAGTTTAATTTTACCTTGTTTAACCCAAATATCCTAGTTTTGTTTAAATAACTTTATTTAATTTTAATTTAGCCTAAATACATTTATTTTAACTTCTAGGTTTACCTTAAATAAGCTTAATACGTTAACCTATAATATGTTAAGGAGGCCTAAATTAATATAGGCTAAACTACTAGGTGACTTAGATTAGTTTAAGTCAACCTAGGTCACTATTAAGGGGGGAAATATGTTAATCCAACTATCCTAATGGACCTCCCAATAATATGTTAATTATTAATGGTAGGCTTACACTTACCATCTCCTATTTACTAAAAGATAAAGCTATTTGGTAATTAATTATTCATGATATAATAATAAGCAACTAATTTGTCACTAATTGGATGTTTGTGAAGGAGATTGGGATAAGGGCCTAGATTGTAAAAGAGGATGAGGCTTTTGTGGCTTATGGATTGAGGGGTGCCCTTGTGGTTTTCTAATTCCTCATCCTAAGTTATGAAATTTTCTCTTCCTCATTTTAGGTGTGTATGTGTGAATAGTCTTGGAGGACCTAAAAGAAGATGAGAAAGTTGTACCCTTTGAATGTTGTAATACAAGGAGAGGAAATAATAATGTGCGTAAGGAATATGTTCATTTTGTTTATGGATGTTTTTTGGGGTTTTATACATTTATTTTTTTTAACAAGTAGTTTAGTTTCAATTATTTCACGTGGAATATTATAGTTCCTGATTTTATCTTAATTCTAAAGTTTAATTAAGGTGTCCAAACCATTGGATGCTAACTATTATAGAATGAAAAAAATAGCAACAATGGAAAAAATTAATAGCAAGTCCGTGAAAACAACTAGTCTTTTAGACCAATTTATTGCAAAAGTACCAAGGGCACAATGGAAGGTAGCTACCTTCCTACCTTCCCTATGGTACATTGGAAATTCTAATTTGCAATCAACCTTTTTATTCATTTTGTGTATTTATTTGGAAGGTAGGGTTACTCCCCCTTTGCAATCCTTGTGATTTTTATTGCTTCCACCTCACAACCTTCACTACAAACTACTCTAAGGTTGCCAAGTCCATAATTACAATCACCCTATGTGGCTTAAATTCACTTCAATTAAAGTTTTTAATATTTATACATATTTCGTAACATATTCTTTTATTACAATATGAAAATTGTGTTGTAATGGTTTAAAACTCTTAGAATGGAAGTGAAGTGTTCAAATCTTCCCACTTACAACCTAGATATTACCTAGGCAGTTAAACTAGCTTAGTTGGTTAACTTAATTCAAATTTCAAGTTTTTATTGGTATAACTTTTAGTGGGAAAATAATATACTAACATTAAATATAAAATTTACAATATATCTCAATAAAACCAAAACATATTTTTAATACAACTTTAATGTATATGTAATACCCTTAACATGATTAGTAAGTTTAATTTACCCTTAATAATTTAAATTAAAATAAAATATATGTTATAACTTTAATAAAACTTTAATAATAAACTTTTAAAATATCGTTAATATACTCATGTTATACTCTAAAAATATTTTAATATATTTTTAATACACCCTTAAAAATATATTTTTACTATATTCATAAAACAACCTACTCAAATTATTGGTGATTGTATTTTGGTTACTAGGGTGAAAGCACACTATGGGGGCTAAGATTGTTGTCACATTATATTAGTTTTTAGGGGTGCCATGTTTGAGCTTCAATCACATCATTATTATGATAGATTTTCACAATTTTTTACATATTCTGGTAGGTCAAAACCCAAAGACATGCTAAAAAAACTAAAAAAATTTATTTCATGTGATGTGATGTTAAAATACATTTACACATCATAATGTACTAAAAAATGCAAATGTCCTCAAGAAATGATTGTGAATCTTTTAGAAAATTTTAAGACTATTACTAAACATCGTTATTCCATATGATTAAAATACATTTGTGAGCCATTAGAAAAGTTTGATAGTCATCATATCACAAATGAGCTTTTCCAAGGGCAATAACCATAAGTATGTGGTAAAATAAAATTTTGACAAATGATCACTTTCAAATGAAAGATGACAAGAAATGCGTGGTGGACCATTTATTTAATTCCATTTCAAACATGATTTGGTTAATTAATTTAAACCAAAACTTAATGCAATGTAAAACAATAAACAAATTTTTTAAGTTTCGGGCTAACTGGTAGTTCTCTCTAGCAAATTTTTTTTTTTTTTTTTTTTTTTTTTTTTTTTTTATATACCATAATAATAAAACCCAAAAACAAAAAATAAAACCAAAAATTAAAACCACAAAAATTTGTAGGTTTTTATTTTACCACCATTTCATGA
>Ga0116227_10005686_pt1 | contig 26057 bp, 14 predicted proteins | sample S1TSphgellanicum_FD_89693 | JGI IMG/M metagenome (GOLD analysis project Ga0116227, IMG submission 89693) | Host-associated microbial communities from peat moss isolated from Minnesota, USA - S1T2_Fb - Sphagnum magellanicum MG | ecosystem: Host-associated > Plants > Peat moss > Unclassified...
AAAATTTATTGCTGGAACAGAAGAACCTGCTCGAACCTCTGCAGATCCAGCTCACAGTTCAGACTGCACAAAAATCCTTAACAGCACAAGCTTCCTCTTTCCATCATGTTCATCAGTGATCTAACTACTACTCAGTGAATGCTTGAGTCCCAACACAGATCACTCGAACCATCCGTCTAGACGCCTTCCAGACCCCACCGATCTATAGCGCCGATGCTTGCTTTCAAACTGACTCGTACCAAATTTGGGAGCTAGTCATCCCCTAGTCGCTAACGCAGCGGAAGAAATCAGCAGCAGGCGATTCTCTAAGCTCCTCAGCCACTCACACCTTTCTTCTCCATGCAGCTCTCATCTGTCTAGCCAGCCTACCTCCTCTCCACTACCTCTTTCTCTGATCCCCCCCCCTTTTTCCAAAAGCTTTTAGGCCTTTTTGAAGAACGCCTCCTCGCGCTCAAAGAGTCATCGAGTCTCATCCAGTCCGCGCCGTCGGCCATTCTCCACATCAAGGAAGCTCCATTTCGGCCCATCATTGTGCGCCGTCACACAACCATGCATGAAAGTTGGAGCAGCCACCATGCAACAAAAAATCAGCACAAATCAGTAATGACCAAGATCGGATCTTTCAACACAAACAGCAGTATTCACACTGTAGTGGCCACCCATTTTCCGGTCACAGTCTTATTTGGTGACATGACTTATTTGAAATGATGAACAATATGACATGTTATTGGTTTTGAGCTTTATATTGTTCATGTGAGTCAAATTGGTACATTTTATTTCGATTTTATTATTGAAAAAATATATTTGCAAATACATTCAAAAGTTCCCAACTATTTATTCATGCAAAATTTCATGATTTACATTTCACAATCATATTCCATATATGTGTTTGCAAATTTTATGTGTTGTATTTGTAGATCATATAATATGAACTAACATGTTTACTAAGAGGAACCTTAACATTCAATGTAAGCTCTTGCATACTGAAGAGGGGAAAGAAACAATGAAAAAAGGAAAGGACAATGAAAATATAGCCAGGGGTGGCAATTCATATAGTGTGAACAAGCTTTTTTATTTATGATTTATAATGCTTATTACATATTTAAGTTTTTTTAGAATAAAAATTTTTGTAACACCCTTGGAAAGAGAAAAATGAAAAAAATTGAACATCATATCTTATTTTTAGATCATACAAATTTCAGATATTTAAAAGTGATTTTGAAATTATTTTTTTTTCATTAGATAAGGGTGTACATCTAAAGGGTATGAGTTTGCACATAAGGGGCCCAATTTTTTTTGGCAATTCTTTAAATTCATTATATTTTTTTAAATTTAAATATTTTTAAAAAATAAACGTATTGAACAAAAAGTACATTCCATTACATTTATGCCTTAATGTAGAAGGAAGAAGCAAAAAGACCTCTTTCACACTTACCACTCTAACAAGCAACAGACATGTTTCATCTGCAACAAATTTAGCTTTAGAATTTTTTACACGTGACCACTTTGACAAGTGTGTGAAATGTTTGATGTGTATGTTTTTTTTTTTAATTTTGTTTTGTTGACTTTGGTTGTGAACCATTTGGTTTTACAAGGTTTGTGTTTGTTTGGGGTTTTGATAGGGAAGGCAACAAGTTTATAGGTGTTTGTTTATAGGTTTTTATAGCTTGAGGCAATAAATGTAACTATGATTTGTAAAGAAGTGGGTTTGGGGCAAGAAGTAAAAGAAATAATTTGTAAGGCCTCTAACTTGGGACAATAAGCATAAACAACAACTTGTGGGGACATTTAATACATTCATCTCATTTTCTAACTTTTAAAATTTATAATATATATATATATATATATATATATATATATATATATATATATATATATATATTTAAAAACTTATGGCACTTTATCTTTTCATTTTGCTATTTTTTTCTTATACCCCATTTTTTTTTTGAGTTTGTTGCGCTATTCTTGTACCCCTTTGTCCTTTGAATGTTTTTGTCATGCCATATACAAGTCGTATTCATGTGTTATCGGTTGTTTGATTCCTCCTTTTGTTGTGTTAGGTTTCTAATGTTTTGTTTGTTATTTGTTTTAGGGCAAAAAGCGCAAGCAAAGCTTGTGAGTACATTGGATTAAACAAAAGCACAAGCTTGCAATAGTGTGCAATAACTTGGACGAAAGCACAAGCAATAGTTTGTGAAAATAATTGGTATTTATTTATTTTTTTAGTTTTTTTTCTTTTTTTTTTCCTTATACCTTTTTGCCTTTTGGGCCCTTTTGGGTTTGCTATTTGTTTTTTTTAATTTGTCTTTTGGTTTTGGTGTTATACTCCTTTTTCTTTTGAGTTTGCCATTTTACTTTATTTTTTTTATTTTTATATGCCCCATTTTGTTGGGTTTTATTTTTTCTATATACCATTTTCTTTGTGTTGTTTTCTTTAATACACCATTGTTTTAAATGAGTTTGTTGTTTTCTATTTATACCTTTTTGTCTCTTCATTTTGTTGTTTTTTTTTCTTATACCCCATTATTTTAAATGGGGTTTGTTTTTTTTCCTCTTAAACCTCTTTTGTCTTTTGAATGTTTTTGTCGAGTCATATTCATGTGTTATTGGTTATTTGATCCCTTGTTTTGTTGTGTTGGATTTTTGATGTTTTGTTTGTTTTTGGGTTTTGGGCAAGAAATTTAAACAAAGCATGTGAGGACACTAAATTGGGCAACTCCAAAGCACAAGCTTGCATTAATGTGCTAAAACATTAACTTGAGTAGAAGCACAAGCAATAGCTTTGTGAAAACAATCAATATGTACATTTCATTCTCTAGCTTTGTTTTTATTTTTCTTTCCTTATTTTTTTTTGTCTTTTGGGCCTTTTTAGGTTTGCTATTTTTTGGAAAAAAAAAATTGCGTTTTTTTTTTTTTTTTTTTTTTTTTCTATCTTTTTTTTGTTTTTTTTTTTTTTTTTTTTTTTTTTCTTTTTTTTTTTTTTTTTTTGGGCCTTTTTTGGTTTGTTTTTTTTTGGAAAAAAAAAATTTGTTTTTTTTTTTTTTTTTTTCTTAGACCCAAGTTTGTTTTGGTTTTTTTGTTTTTTGTCTTATGCCCCATTGTCTTTTGTGTTTACTATTTTTTTCTTATACCCTTTTGTCTTTTGGTTTCATTGTTTATTTTTTTATACCCCATTTTTTTGTTGGGTTTGCTATTTTTTTCTTATACCCCATGGAACATACATGCGATTTTTTTCTTAGAAACTTTACCAAACATAAGATTTTCAAAAGAAGATTGAAATCTATTTTTCAATAAAGTTGGAGCATAACTTATATGCATTTTGATTTGTTGTTGTTGAAATTTCAAACACATTTGAATAGTAATTTATCATATTAATAAAAGCGTGGGAACTTTATTCAAGTGGCTTAATTAATTCAAATGGAATGGGTGAGTGCAAAAATGTGGTCAAGGGTGATGACTATGGCTGTCAAAAATTTGAACCCTCATCAAATGATCCACTTTTATGTGGATGTTGTCACTGCCATAAGCACTTCCATGTGAGGCCAAAAAATGAATCCAAATTTTGGACTATGTCAAAAAAAACATGATGGCAAGTATTGTGGGTGCCAAAGTTATTTGGGTTTACAAGAAACTAACAAAATATATTTTTGTTGTTTGCATCATCAAAAATTTCATTTAAAAAAAATTATAATTGTTGTTATTGTTGTGTGCTTTCAAACAATAAATACTGTTGCACCCATTAATTTGAATGTAGTGTTTTCACTTTTAGAACTCCATAAGTGACAATGTGAAGATTTGATTTCTCATTGAGGTTTTGAAAATGATGGATTGAAAAAGTTGAAACTTGAATTTCCAGAGCATGATTTTTTGAAAGTTCTAGAAATTCAAGATGATTTGGAATCATGCATTTTGAAGGTTTGATGGGTGAAAATCCTTTAAGGTGCACCACACAAGACGAAAAGGGCATCATCCTTATTGTAGTCCTTATTGTAGTTTTTTTTTACCATAAATTTTGATCCCCATAAAAAATATTAAATCAAAAGTTGTCAAAATTTTCAAAAGGATTATATTTTAAACTACTACAATTCTAGATTACATCATAATCATTCATAAATGTGTCTTTACACGGTAAAAAAGGGCTAGGTAAAAAAAACAAAAAAGGGTGATGTTGTGACAAGATTTTGGTACACCTTAAAAGATTTGCACCTTGATGTAATAAAATAATGCTAGCACAATTGATGAAGAATTGGAAAGTGTTTGAAGAATATTCACTTTGGGGATTTGTAGTGCAAGGTCCATATTATCCACGGATTACCTAAAACAAGAAAACCATGGGAAAGTGGGTGATGTATTATGTACCATGTGGGCTAGAGAGAAATATCAATCCATCATTTAATTAGGTTCGTTCACAATTGGGGTTCCAAAAAGGAGTGTTCAATTTTGAAAAGATTGGTGCAAAGGGAAAATTTAGGTTTTTATAATGTTTAGTATATTATAACTATGGTATAATTATATATGCCTTCATTTAAAATATCAAGGAAACAAGTTTTTTTTTTAGTTCAATAATTATTTGACGATCTTTAATAGTCATTTGAGTCCTTTACTAAATTAAAGTACATTGTTCATTTTTTTTAATTTTATAAAGGAATGTAAAAATAATGCAATTGATTTCAAAAAAATTGTACAAGAAAATTATGTTTATTTTTATGACATTACATGTTCATTAGGTCAACTTGATGAAAAATAAATCAAAAGAAATTTCAAAGTCTTTAAATTTTGAAACAAATGGCTTCAAGGGGATTGATTCCTTTTTAAATCATTTGGCTAGTTTTTTATATTCACTAAATTCAAAATTCCTAGCTTTAAATGCAAATCACATGTGCAGGAAATAACATGGAAAATCATGTTTAATTGATTTTAGAAACTCATTTTGGCATTATCTATGATTTTGTTTATACACCAAAATATTGATGCATAATCATGTATGTGAAAAATCACCACCACCACAAAAATTATTTTATCTTGGACTATTGAATTTTTCTCACTTAAGTCCATGTAAATGTCATTTGCAAAAAATAGCTTAAAAAATATCCTAAAGTTTATTTTCCTTTTTTTGGAACCCCATATGTGAATGGATTCAACCTTTTAATTTGGAAAATGCACATGTCCCCAAAAGCCAATGGACTTGACAACATTCATGAGAATAATTTAAAGGAATGTTTGAATAAGGAAGTTAAAGCAAAAAAGGAGGCTCAAAAAAAACAAAAGAAGGCAAAGGTAGCCATGAAACAAATAAAAGATTGGGTGCTCAAATATGCTGCAAAAGGTAAATTATTAATTGTTTCTTGAATACAAAATATTTATTTTCATGTGGTTTTCTTGTTTTGTTGCATTTCACATCATGTCTTCATACTTTGGTTTTGAAACTTGTGTTCATTATTAGGTGCCAAGATGATAAACAAAAATTATTGGAAATGCACAATTTGTAACTTCAATGGCACGTTTGGGGTGGTGGATATTATTGGACACCATGTGAAAGCTACAACACATGTTTTGGTCAAAAAAATAGGTTAACAAGCAAAATTGTTAATAGTCAAATGTCAACTAAAGACTATTTTATGAAAGGGGTTCTTGTAGGTTAAGTTGAGTATCTTCCATTTTACACACCCATAATTGTTGATATTCCTTGCAATGAATTACTTTCCTATTGTGCACAACATGTTTGTCATGGATTCCATAACTACTTCATTAACATAGGAGCTGATTTTATTGATGTTCACCTTTTGTTGAATGATCACATGATTGGTAAGGGATGGTATGTTAAACCTAATTATTAACATACTAGTTTAAGTTCAACAAATGAAACCATTCAAATTCATCATTTTGAATTTGATGCAATATTTTGTATCAAATGTTCCTTGTTTTTTAAATTTCCATATTTTGGAAAACAAACAAGTCAATTGAATAACATGACAGTGCCAAAATGTCGCAACCCTAGACTTGGGCTCACGACCAAAGCAAAGGGCTTGCAAGGGTGCGGGCCAATACTAAGCCCAGGAGTCGCATTCTCATGCCTTTGGAAATGCAAAAGAGTGTGAGGGAAAGAAACCTCACACTCCCAAGTGAACTCCCATGTTGGGAGTTGGAGTCCTGATGGACTCCCGAATGTTCAGAGACTGATTGCAAGAGTCAAAACCCAATGTCTTGAGGAGTTCTTCATGTCATTGGAAATATATTAAAACTTAAATGTCTAAAATGGGTTCGCATGACCCATTTGGACATCTGAAACACAAATTATGGCAAAAAAAAGGGCCATAAGTCAAATTAGCAATTTGACTCCCGACCATTAAAAGTCAGGAATCACCCCGATTTCCTTGCGTGCAGGTAATGTGCGACATATCGTTGAAAGGCTCTCGACAAGGGCTACAACTTTGTTTTAGACCTCATTTCAATCGAAAGTTTGCACACAAAGTTATGGGGCCCCAAAGTTGGGCCAAACTTTGGCAATTTCGGGACCCCCACTTGGGAGTCCCCGGACAAAAAACCATTTAGATGTGGGCCTCATGGAGAGCACAAAATATACTATAAGGGGGAAGGTGGTGGTTTCCCCCAAGTTCGGGTCGTGATGAGTCTTGTGAGTCCGAATTTGCCCGTGGTTCATCTTAGCACCAAAAGTGCTCCAATTATGCACTAACCACCTTGTGTTGGTTTTGTGCAGGTCCGTGTGAGTAGTTGATGATTATCACTCTTCCTAGTCTCATCCCAGAGCTCCAACACGCCCCTCTACCCCTCAAAGTGTTGTGAGCCAGTGAGCATGCCCCAACTCCTTGCTTTTCCATTATCTTCAATTTGGACTCACATTTGAGTCCATTAAGGAGCTTTGGGGTGCGTCACATAACTACTTCATTAACATAGGAGCTGATTTTGTTGATGTTCACCCTTTGTTGAATGATCACATGATTGGTAAGGGATGGTATGTCAAACCTAATTATTAACATACTAGTTTAAGTTCAACAAATGAAACAATTCAAATTCATCATTTTGAAGTCGATGCAATATGTTGTATCAAATGTTCCTTCTTTTTTTAATTTCCATATTTTGGAAAACAAACAAGTCAATTGAATAACATGACAATGCCAAAAGGTGAGCAAAAATGTGAACAAGGTAGTTGATGGGACATGCTTCAAGGAAATGAACTTGTGGAATCTTGTAAAGAATGGGAAAGGAAATGCCATTCATCAAATGATCAATTTTTCTTATTAGATGTTCCAATCTGCTTTTGGCTAAAATATCACTTCCAAAAATTGTTAAATTGTTTAGAAAAGCTTCAAATGTAGGAGCTTTTGAATAAGATCATGTTTTGTTGAATTTGTTTTTGGATGTTGTTTTAATGTTCCATTAGTCCATAAAAATGATGGAAAAGGAAATGGGAAATGATACCAAGCAAGAACAATCAAATTGTTTGAAGTTTTTCAAAATTTTGGAGGCTCAAAAACACACAACTTCAATAGCAAAAATTTGGTAAAACCGGCCCTAAACTCAATTAGGTCTAATTTTTGTAAGGAAGGTTTTATATATTTTGTAGGCATCAATGAATCTACAATTTGTTACATGTATTCAATTTTGAGAATTTTTTAAAAAAAATTGGAACTTTCAATGCCCATACCTTTTGAATGTGCTAAGGATGAAACAAAATGCATTGAACTTGTTGCATGGAATAGAAGGTTGGATACAATTGATGGTTTTTGTGGAATTGGGATTTTAGTTAAACATCCAACTCATCACTATGCTTTTAACATCAATGTATTATCAACTACATGGCCTAACATCAAAAATGTTCTTGTATTGGAACAAATGTGTTGGAACAATGTGTTGTGTACTTGTAATTAACACTCTCATGGTAGTGATGCCTAGATGGGTGTAAGCACAATTGGGTGGACACACTAGGAACAACTTCAAGGAATGGTCAAGGGAGAAAATTTGGCCAAATAATATTCATGGGTTTTTTTTTTAGTTTTTTCATAATTATAATATTCTTTTCATGTTTATTAATTGCATGCCAAAGTATATGGCTCGAAGTTTTCATTACGATAAAAAAGGTGGAAATTGTTACAAATTTGTATCCCTTATTGATGTGGCCCCTTCAGGAATCAAATTCCTAAACTTTGGAAATTCATAAGGAGATTACACCTACTCAAATAATTACTTAATAAAAATATCAAATAAAATACCATCTAAAGTACCTTAGAAAATTATATTCATAAAAAAAAACCCCAAACCTTGTTTGAAAAATGTTCTTACTTAAAAAGTTCAAGGAAAATAATCATTATGACATTCCTAAAACTTTGTGTGAATGTAATGAATAAAAACATCAAAATTCAAAATATTTTTGACATTGTTAAAGTTTCAAAATTAGTTAATGTATTCAACAAAAACATTTATTAAAAATCTTTCTTTATATGAACTTCCTATATTTTTCCAAAGTTTGATGGGTTCTGAAAAATGAAGGTGTGACATTCCTAGTGGTACCACACAATTGTACTTGCACCCAAATTGGTGCACGGTTTGTTTAGTACTTGTAACCAATGTGGTCACTTGTACGTTAAAATCCAATGGAAATTTATATGAAAGTTTCACAATAAGTATTTGGAAAAAGATGTACGCCTTTATGAAGTCATGATTTAGATGGGGATAGTAAGAGATGGAAATTAATGTTGGATAACATTTCCAAGGAACCTACAACTTAAAAAGTTTAAGGGGTTTTAATGTGTATAAAAATGGTGAACAATGCTTTAATAATAATTACACAAGACATTTTGCATGTAGGTAAGGAACTTTGCAAATTTCTACTTTTCGCAATGAGAGTGGTGTTTTGGGGTAAATACAAGGCAAGAAAAAAATCATCTATTGTTAGTTGACAAATTCAACAAAAACCAACACGAGTTACTGGAAGAAGATGTTAATGTTAAAGATAAGCAAAATTTCTTAATTGTACAATTATTAAACTACAACAAAGGTGTCCCTGTAGGCTAAGTGATTTCATTGGATTTTGAATGAATTCGTTGGTTGTAATGAACGAGGACTAGTGAAAAAACAATGAATCCACTGGTTTAGTGAATAGGGACTAGTGAACTGCACCCACATTTTGTAGTAGTGATTATTGCGATGAAATTCATGTTGAACCATTAACCATTTCTTTTTGAAGTGGCACCATTACACATAATTAGAACACAATGTGTATGTCAATGGCTAGGGCATGTTTTGCCATCCATTATTTGCTAGTATGGTCGAGTTTTAAAAGTCTTCAAGTTCTACATCATGTTATTTTCCTTTTGCCCCATGGGGGCCTTATGCCTCCCTACTATTTCAATTTGGTCACCACCATTTACCATGTTACCCTATTAACAATCCATCTATGCCAATGTAATGTGTGTTAGGATCCTTTAAACATGTGTGAAATCTAATGGGGTTGAAGTGTTCTGAATCCACATAAGGTTATTAAATAATGTAGTAGTGGTTCGGGTTTTTTAAAGGTTTAACAATGAAGTCCAAAAACAATTTTTTTCACAAGTGGCGTCATGAACTTCACCACCCTTTAAAAAGATCTCATTTCCTCCAAGTGTGTGGAATTGATTACTATAAACAAATAGACCTTTCACATGTTAGAAATTTTTTAAAACCAAGTGTGGGTCGTATAGTGGATTAATATCCACCCACTTGATATGACATAAGCATGGGCCCAAACCAATTTTGGTCACCATCAATCACCCAAAAGGGGTGGATTTTGGCCCCCATTTTAAATGATTAATCATTACAATTGCATAATGGTTGAAACAATTTGGTTGACGTCCAATGACCATGACTTTAAAGTGATAATAAGTCATTTGACGCACCCCCAAGTTCCTTGATAGACTCAACTACGAATCCAAGGTGAAAACAATGAAAGGATAAGGAGCTAGGGTATGTTCCCTGGCTCGCAACATTTCGGGGGTAAAGGGGCATACTAGAGCTTCGGGATGGGGAGTAGGACAAGTGACAAGTGGGTCAATTATTCACACGGACATGCATAAACCAAACAATAAGTTGGTTAATGCATAGTTGGAGCACATTTGGTGCATGGACAAGCCACGGGCAAACATGGATTCATAAGACTCATCACGGCCCGAACTTGGGGAAAGCCACCACCTTCCCCTTTATAGTATTCTCTATGCCTAACCACGAGGCATGCACCCTGGGACTCCCAAGTTGGGAGTCTTGAAATTCCCCAAATTGGGACTCCCGCAACTTTGGAGGCCCGTAACTTTTTATGCAGACCTTCGATTGAAGTGAAATAAAAAACAAAGTTGTAACCTTTGTCAAGAGCTTTCCAACAATATGCGGCATGCCACCTAAATTCTAGAAAATAAGGGCGATTTCTAACTTTTAATGGTCGGGAGTCAAATTGGCAGTTTGACTCTCGGCCTTTTTTTTTTGGCCATAACTTATGTTTTAAGTACCCAAATGGGTCATGCGAGCCCATTTTAAACATTTGCGTTCTAAAAGATTTCTAATGGTATAAGGAACTTTTTAATCCAATGAGTTTTGACCCCTATAATCGCCCTCTAAAAATTTGGGAATCCATTAGGACTACAACTCCCAGAATGGGAGCTCATTTTGGAGTGTGGGGTTCATTCCTTCACATTCTCCTACATTCCTAGGAGCATGAAATGTGACTCCCGAGCTTCACTCTTAGCCCCAACTTTTGTAAGCCCTTGCCTTGGTCGCAAGCCCAAAGCTACGATTGTGACATTATTAGATGGTAATCGAAATAAATTTGGTTGCCTTCCATTGCTAAATTGAACCTAAGGGCAATTGAACCTATTTCAATCACTATCTTAAACCCTAAACTTGCTTCAAGGTGACCAAAATTAATTTTGGATGTTGTTAGGCCATTAGAATGTCCCTAATTCATTTTAGTCATTTGGTGGCAACCAAAAATTAATTTCGGTCACCATTTTTCATGTATCAAGGGTTTGAGAATGTGATTTGAGAACTTTCAATTTTGACATGTACAAGTCATATTATCTTTTGATAATCAATGTGATACATTTGGAAAGAAATGTTTGGTCCTTGCAACAATTTGGGTTATTGCAAGGAGAGCAAATGTTCATAACATAGGATTATGAAGGTGAGGATGCTAAATATTTATCACGTGCATTTGAAAGAGTATATGTTTTGGATGTTGTCAGTATGCTAGAAGATTTGTTATACAAAGACATCCCCATGTTTATGACCACATGATTACTTTAACACATTACAACCATAAATAAGAAGAAGGTCCATGATAAAAGTGCATAATTTTGTTAAGAATGCATAAATGCACATTTTTGTAAATATAAGATAATGGTATTCCCCCACAACTTGATATAAAAAGTTGCACAACTTACCCATGATTTTTTTTCAAATTTTTCTTATTTGAACCTTTAGACATTATTGTGAGTGATTTTCACATGGTATTGAAGCCATTTTCCAAGTTTTGATAAATGATCCCCTCCCATGTCCCTTTCGAAAAAGGGAAGAAGAATATTAAGTAAACAAAAGCTTTATGATGATTAAAACCAAATATTTCAATTCAATCACCATTAGATAATTATAATGACATTTTAGTCACCATTAGATGATGACTATAATGAGATTTCAATCACCATTAGATGATAATGTTGCCATTTTGGTCATTGACCACTACACCAAAATGCGTCTTAATTTAATTTGGGTTTCATTAGATTTTGAATGAATTTGGACATTTTTACCATGGTGAATTTGGTTGACCCCCTAGTGAACAAAGACTAGTTATGGATAGTGAATTATTCCATTAGTACCTAATGAAATATAAATTTATGAAGCCATTTCACTTATTAATTAATTAACTAGGCAACATGGAAATCAATTAAATTTAAATTATTTAATATTAATGTAATATTTAATATTATTGATAATTTCATGATTTTCAACCTATGAATTATTGACATGTGTCATTACTTATGCTTAGTTAAAAACCTAACTTAAGTACATAAGCCATATAATCAACTTAAATAGGCACCTACTCTAAAAAATTATATAGGAAAATATTCGATCAATTTACCATTGTTAATCACAAACACACCATATGTGAAGTTTGATCTTTTGACCTCTAAAATGGAAACAAACGCCCCTACCATCAAGTCACCACATTTGTTGTAATAATGTGTTAGATTGCATTATATTTATCAAATATTTCATTTTAAACATTACAAAAACATTAACTTTGAAAATTCAGATCTTATTGGATTTTGTCCAAATGAAATGATTAAAATTTAATTTAATTTTTTTCAATAATGTACATAATTACATTTATTTCTTTTTTAAAGTGTAAAATCATTTGAACATTTTTTTAAAAAAATATCATTATTGAATAACATTTCAATGGCCATATTTCTGGGGAAAAAAAAGTTTAATAAATGGATAATTCTTTTGTTAATATAATAATACTACTTATGTTAGGCTACTTTTAGTTATTCTAGGGCTATTTTTCATTATTCCAAGTTATTTCACCCTACGTTATTGATGAGTATTTATGGTTATTTTCAAATTTTTTGTGTATTTTTAATTATTTCACCCTATGTTATTTTCGATTATTCGAAATTACTTTTGACTATTTTAAGCTATTTTAGGTTATCTATGACTATTATCCAAAGTGAGACCATTTTAAACATCTAAGAGGACTTTGGATAATAGTCGTAGATAACCTAAAATATCTTTAAATAGTTGTAGATAACCTAAAATAGTCTAAAATAACTTAAAAGGTGGTGGTTTCCCCTAAGTTTGAGCCATGGTGAGTCTTATGAATCCGAGTTTATTCATGGCTCGTTCGTGCACCAAAAATGCTCAAACTACGTATTAACCAACTTGTTATTTGGTTTGTGCAGGTTCGTGTTAATAATTGATGTTTGTCATTCTTTTTAGTTTCCATCCCGGAGTTCCATCACGCCCTTTTACCCCCAAAGTGTTGTGAACCAAGAAGCATGCCATGATTCCTTACTCCTCCGTTGTTTTCACCTTAAACTTATATTTGAATCTATCAAGGAGTTTGGGAGCGTGTCATTCACCTTATGTTATTTGTTATTTTAGGTTATATTATTGTAGGTTATTTGGGGTTATTTTATTGGTGGCTATTGTTGGTCATTCTATTGGTGGCTATTGTTGATCATTTCATTGGTGGCTATTGGCACTTATTTGATTGGTGTTTATAAATTCTATTGGTGACTATTGGTTGTTTTTTTATTAGTGGCTATTAATGGTTATTTTATCAATGGCTATTGGTAGCTATTATATTGGTGGTTATTAATGGCTATTTCATTAGTCGTTATTAATAGCTATTAATAGCTATTCTATTTGTGATTAATTTAGGTTAAATTACCATAGGCTATTGATGGTTATTGGTGGAATTATTTTATTAATGGCTATTGGTGGATATTTTATTAGTGGGTATTGGTGGTTATTGGTTATTATTATATTAGTGGCTATTGTTGGTTATTTTACTATAGGCCATTATTGGTTATCTTATTAGTAGCTATTGATGGCTATTCTATTGGTGGTTATTAGATATTTTAAACTATATTATCATAAACTATTAATAGTTATTTTATTGTAGGATATTTTAAATTATTTTTCATATGTTATTATTAATTATTTTAGGTTATTTTACCTTAGGTCATTATATTATATTTTAAATTATTTTAGATTGTTATATTATCATAAAATAACTTATAAGTATAACATATATTAATTCAAAATTAAATAACTTAAAGTATAACCTAAAGTTAGTTAAATAATTTAATTTGAATAACTTAAAGTAAAAAATATATAATAAACTAGTTAAGATAGACATTAAAGTAAAATAACGTATAATAATTTAGGGTATAAGTTAAAATAACTAAGGTAGCTTAAAATAATATAAGGTATATCACAAAGTAGCATAGGGTATTTGAAACAATAACATAAAAATAAACATATTTAGCACAATAAATTATAATAATGAATTATGTCAACCAATAGTGAAACACGATGTTTACATAATGATATTATAGTGAAATAACTTTAATCATGATGAAATCACTAAAGTGCAGTGAATTTATTTCTTTTTAAAAGTCCCATAGTGATTTAGGTTAGTGAATTACACCCCATTTTTGTATTAATGGACCTTTTCCATTTTTAGTCGCCAATTTTTTTCTTTTTGTCATTGCCAGACAACTACAATCAATTTAATTGCCATTGGACGATCATAATAATTTTCAATCGCAAATTGTTTAGACCTAATGATTGAATGAACATGAAGTTATTTGATGACAAATGAATTGGGTTGGGACTATATGAAGTTATGAAAATGAATCTTGGTTTCATTTTTATGTTGTTTTTTTTTCCCTTTGGGTTTTGTGTTTTAGTTGCACATTTACAACCATTGCTTAGAACCTTAGGTGATCTAAAGAAGTTAAAACCTTGGACACATGGGGGGTTTTGTTGACCTTTTGCCAAAATTACATTAATGTTTGACCTTTCAAGATTTTAATTGTTCATACCAATTAATGTTTGGAAGATTTTTAAGGTTTTTTAAGCATCTTAAATTAAAATGATGTCATCTACCCAATTTTGAAAGGGACAATTTGACCTTAAAACCCTAAACCTTTTATTTCAAACATAAAGTGATTTATAAGGAAGGTTTCGTAATGTGCCATCACAAACCATGTAGAAGTGAAAGGCATTAAAAATATTCGGGGGTGTGAACATTTCATTAACCCATTTTCTATAACATAGGTTTACAACATATAATTTTAAATGGATTACCACATGTCAATTATATGAAATTGTATTGGACATTTTCAGGGAACATAAATGGTTTAACTTGATTTTGTTTTTGTGTGCAAGTAAGCTTATGGCCTAAACAAGTATAAACAAGTCATTGATGTCACAGACACCACCATCATTCATCATTTGCATCATTGATTACACCGACATAATCACTTGCATCATCGATTACACCAACATAGTCGCTTGCATCATCATTTACATCATCATTGATTCTAAATTAATTCCTATTTCACTATTAGTTAGGAAGCTTGGTTGGTGCACACATGGAAGCCTTTATAGAGGCTTTGTTGAACTAGGTCCCCAATGAGGTATAATTTAACTTAATCCTTAGTTAAGTCTTTGTTTAAATTTTAATTAACTTTTAATTCACTATTAGTTAGGAAGCTTTTTGAAAAGTTTCCTTGGTTAGTGCACACATGGAAACCTCTATGGAAATTTCTTTGAACTAGGTCTCTAATGGGGTATAAATAAAGAAAGAACCTCCCATTACTTTAAGTATGTTCAACATTAGTTTTGAATACATTTTTTTGTTATAACCTTTGTTTTCATGCATTATCAAAATAAAGTTATGTTTGAATCATCTTTTAGCATATACCGTGTTCTTGGCTTGCATATCTATGTTTCCAATCTTGGATTACATTTAGGCTTGTATTTTTTGTGATTTGTTTCCTTTGCGGAGTCCTTGATTTAATTTGTATTCTTGTAGTTTTTTATGGCCGTGATAATCGAATCAAAGTTTTTTGTGGAATTAAACAAATTCTTGAAGTACAACAAATGGTTCCACAAGTTTTTCTATTGTAATTTAAATTCAGATTCTATCCAATTTATAATAATCATTGTTCAAATACCCGATGTAATCTACAATAACAAAATACACCACACCTCCAAAAGGAAAATAATCATATACTATTTTTATTTATTTTTGTATAGCCAATCAAAAGATAACTAGGCATTTGTACCCACATGGATTGACAATTCAAGCACACAATAGACACTAAGGTCACCTTGAAGAATCCTTAAAAAAAACTGGTTTAGTGCAAATTTAAACCTTAATAAGGATCAAAGGCGATTCAATATCTGATTTGAAATGGGCCCCCAAAAAGCAAGTTGAAGTAAATATTTCATTGAGAAACTGTAATATGTTGGCAACTTTGACTCTAAAATCATATTATTTGTAGAAATGTTGATATTTTCAAAATAAAATAAAATTCAGAAAACAATTTTTTTGAAGGGGAAATAAAGGTTTTGGAACATTCAAGAATATTCCATTTTCAACATTGAATCTTCAAAATTAATTAATTACTTGACAAAGATGTGTTGGAGCTATACCGTACACATCAAAGGACATGAGAAAATTTTCCATACAAATATAATGAAATGTTTCATGTCCATCCAATAGACCATTTTTGCCACCATGTACAAATGTATCATCTCAAACAAGGTAGATGAACAATTTAATTCACTCTAATCCAAAAATCATATTATTCAAGCTAGAAAATAGTTTCAAGTGCCATCTATTTCAAACTATTTTCTTGCTAATTTTGATTTCAATAAATTTTTTTATTCATGGTTAGTGTGGCTTGTGACATTGAACACATATCGGGATATGGAATGAATTTTGAAAGGGCAAATGGTACACACACACATCCTAAGTCTGAAACAAAACTCCCAGTAAATTTTCAATATTTGATTCTCACTGAAATACCAATGACCAAATTACTCAAAGTTCAATGTCTTGTGCACCTTAGGTCAACCCGTATTCATCAAGGGCTGTCCAACATTACCAAGAACATGGTTTGGGAGATCTCAATGTGAAAAAACCAGAACAAGAAAAACAAAACAAGTAAATTACCTTCATTACTAGATGGGTTCGTATTCTGATTTTAATTCTCTATCTCAAACAATTTGCACAAAAAGCTGAAGATAATACAGTATTAATCATTCTTTAGAATGTATGTATCCATAGTACATACTACATCCTCATGATTTAAAATATCAGGAAAAGCACAAAAATTTTCATTTTCAGAGTCCAAAAAAAAATTCCAGCTAATGACTGAAGAACCCCGGGAAGAAGAAAAACCACAGAAGGGAAGAACTTGAATGAAGAACAATAAAACTGGCAGTATAAACAGCAAGTGACAGTCCTATCAAGTAGAAACAGAAAATGCAGTGTCTGTGTGCAATCACCTCATCCCCTGCCTTGCAACCCATGATTTGTATGAATCAGCTAGAACAGACTGCAAACAAACCAGACATAATGTGGTTGAGGAGAATGGCTCTTGCCTTCAGGACTAAACTAAGCACACAAATTGCACTGTCTGTGGAACAAAGTCAATGGTGCTGTGTGTGTGATTGCAAAATATTCTGCATATCTGCATATCTGTCAATTGGAGAATGTCAAGGGCTTCCTGGGAGCTTATAGTGTGTACAGCTCCACCATACAGGTCTCTCTCAAGGCTAAAAATACACATGAAGCTGTTCCTTGAATTGCAGATGTGTAGACCCTACCCATCACTAGAGCGTCAGAAAGCTGTGATAGCTGTCAATACTTGAGCCTCTGGAGCTTCCTGTTACTGCTGTCAGCTGTTGGTACAGCCAATGTCATAGACAGTAGAACTCAGAAAGTAACTGGTCACAACTGTCTCAGCTGTACAGCCCCAAGATCTGCACAGGTGTAGCATTGTTCATTAGCATCTCAAAAGCTGAATGATCATTTGAAGGTGCCAAAGTAACAACCAACTACCTTAACACCCAATTGATGCTGGAACAAGTTTTTGGTATATTAATCCCAAATATGAGATGGTGAAATAAGGTGCCATATTGAAGGAACAAAGTTATATTGCTAACCTTTCATGAAAGCAGTGTTTGACTACTCTCACTTGTGATGCCTCTTGTGGTTGCTGTAGTGCTCTTTGTCAGCAAACCCCTCCTCATGATGATGCCGTTTCCTGTGCTTTTCTTTCTTTGCATCCCTGTGACTCTGGCGTTTTTCCTTTCTCCTGTGGCGCTCCTCCCTCCTCCTACTTTTCTCTTCCTTGAGTCTTGCTATTACAGCAACTGCCTCTTGGACTGTTGTCACTTTATCTGGCAAGTTTGTTCGTTCCTTTGGGTCATCTGCCACTGGTTGAGTAGGAACAGGACCCCCAACTCCAATACCATGTTTCATCCAGGCTGGTTGTACCATGGCACGGCCTCTGCCAACAGATGCAGAGGAAAGCAGTTGGCTGGAAATGCCAGCCTGCAACTTTGATGGTTGAATAGGTGCCTGAGTCTCCTTCTGCATAGGCCCTTTGCCTCTAGTGGGACTCCTGATTACATTATCAAGGTCTTCCTCCTCGGGCAACAACTCATACATCTTATCACCTGAAGAATAGCACTCTTTCTTCAAATGGCCATGGCCACCACACCGGGTGCATTGTACATTGTATATAGCCTCCAGCTTGAGCTGTACACACATAAAGCAAATCAGCAAGCCTTGACTCATGACCAACATGTTCAACCTAGAATATTGCAATTCCAATGTGAGCCAAAATTGCATAACACAAAGAAGCCCACTCATAATAGTAGTCTTGCTCATGACCCTAATGCACCTAATGAAGCAGCAACTGCAACACCTGATGATTGGTTTCAAATGGCCAAACAACCACTCTGCAAAGCCACTGGAATCATGACAGTGCTGGATGTGAAGACTGTAGTCACCTTCTGTGGTTCTTGCCATGGAGGACGTGAAATTTTCTGTTCCAGCTGCACATTGTTTGGATCTAAATCCTGACCGTTCCCCTGGTTCACGTATTTCATAGAGCAGGCCACCTTGGTACTTCCATCCTCTTCCACCTTCACTGAAATGACTTTCACCCAAACCTGGTCTCCCTCACCAGCAACAGATGCCAGTGCCTGCACTTTGGCTTCCTCAGAATCTTCCTTCTTTGTAACCTGAATATTTGATGAAAATGCAGAAAATTGCACAGAAGAAAACACCAATCAAGAACCAGATGCAGAGTTGCAGGAAAATACACTGTACAATCTCCTGCATACCAACATCATCCCATGTTGACTTTTCTATGGTGCAGGACACTGCTCCAAGAGAACAAAACATACAGGGATGTGAGGAAGTGAAACAGAACCTCATGGTCGCTGACTTGAGAAAGATGAACAAGCCCATGGTTCCGGTAACCATCAAAACGCACAAAAATTCCAAAGGGTCGAATGGAGTGGACTGTTGCTCTGTGTATACTGTTGAGTGCAGGAGCAGTTGGCAAATCCTGGCCTCCTCCTCGATCCCGTCCTTTTTGCACAGGCCTCCTTCTATCAATATCAGCATCTTGGCTCTTCTGGAGATCACCAGACTCACCATCACCATACCAAGGCCGACCAGTTTGACGACCACTGACATTCTCATCTCGATCATCCAGTCCCTGTTGCCCTCTTCTGTCTCTGTCTCTGTCTCGTCTACTACTATAGGAACTCTGCATGACATCCCCCACTGTGTCTTTTCTTTCATGTCCACCACCAGGTCTAGAGCTAAAGTAATGTTCATCCCTTCGAACAACATGATGATAGTCTGCAGCTCTTGAACCCTCATCTCTGGCTCGATCCCTATCTCTATCCCTGTCTCTTAGCTGGCTATCATTCCGCTGTTGTTTTTCCACATCTCTGTAAAACCCTCTCTCTCTCTCAAAATCATTCCCCCTTGTGCCATTGTATCCATCACTCTCAGTGTTGCGTGGGAGGCCTTCAAGATCCCTGATGCCAGGTGGGAGGCCGTTAATGTCCATGCTGCGTGAGAATCCGTCAATGTTTCTGCTACGGGGGTTTCCTCCTCCTTCAATGTCCCTGCTGCGATGGAGTCCATCATTCTCCTTGATGTTACGAGGAATCCTCCCAATATCTCCATCCCTAGTATCCCTGAACTTCTCTCGATCTCGATCTCTATGATCTCTATTATCTGTGTGTCTTTCCCACTCTTTTCCCCTAACCCTAACCCTGGACATGTCTCCTCTAGTCGTCTCCGTAGCTACTACTGACATCCAGGCCTCATCAGGACTCACCTCTCTGGAAGCCGCCGTCGTCCGTCCGTCATGATTCTTCACCTCCTCCGCCACGGCTGGGGGTTTCGCTTTCGTCTTCTCCACAGGTGGAATACTCTCCAGCTGCTTTCGTCCAGCTCCCTCCACAAAAGAATTCTTCATTCCACCAGCCTCCACCACCACAGCCAAAACATCCTCCTCCTCTTCTTCTTCCGTCCACTTCCCGTCGTTCTCAAGTTCCGAGTATCTCATCACCCGAGAAGGAGATGGAGGAGCTTCCGAATGACTCGGAGACGAATCCGAATCCGTTTGAGCTCGCACGATCGTAGAACGCAAGATTGGCACTCTGCCTATTGTATTCACAACATCCAACGACGACGCCATCTCTCCGCTATCTCGTCTCGTCTCCTCCTTCTTTAGGGGTTTCAAAAGCACAAGCTTGTGACCCTAACCAACAAAACAAACCTTCGTTGGTTGTAACCCTAAAATCACAACAAGCCAGAATCTCTTTTGTCCTAAGAGAATGACAACAACAAGTTTGACCTAATCATCAGCAAACCAAAGTTTGGCGCCTTTGCTCGCTCGCACGCTCGTCTCTTTCCCTCATGATTCTCTCAATCTCATTCATTGCTCTGAGGGTTAGCAAAAAGGATTTCTAGGATTGCTTGTGATTTCTTCTTGTTTGCCTTTGATTACGTGCTTACGTTTGTGTCTATTCAGAACAGCCAACGTGAGTGCCATATGAGATGAGTTTGATCAAAGTTGAGAGAGAGAGAGAGCAGCCGGCGTAACGGCAGAAAAAAAGAGACAGACAAGAAGAAGAAGAAGAAGGTGGCAGACAAGAAGAAGAATCACGACTGCGAAATGTAGCGAGCAACGAGCGAGCTTCACAAGTGCTTCTCAAGCAAGCGGAAACCCCAATTTACGTCGCGAGTTTTTTTAGGGTATTCCACTCAACCCTCTCTCTCGTCCAGGGATTTTATGCAAAAACAAAAACAGAAAAGCTCGCCATATTTTGAGGAGAAAAAGGTAGAAGTCGCCTATTTTAGACAATGAGTTCATATATGTCGCCAAAAAAAACTAGCCAGGATTCCAAAAAGTTTCTACTGTCCAGTCTGATCTCTAGCCAAATTTGGCTAATTCCGCTTGTGGATGATCGCCAAAGTGGCAACATCACAAACTCGCCAAAAAAACATACACACACACATTTGGCTCAACCTTGGCCCTTCTCAAAATTCTTTAAATTCCAAAAATAAAATCAAATAAAATTTTAGCCTGATTACTATGGCTATTTCTGCCACTCGCCTTGATAATATAATGGTTTAATTATATGCTCTTTTTCCTCACTTCATTATTAAAAGTTACAGAACTGGTGTCTTTCCACGCCCTTTTTATTAAAAAATCATATTTTTAATTTTATTTCAGCTTTATTTATGGCTACTTTACCCACTTCACTGAATAAAGGTTTAGCCATAACTAGCCTAAAACCAAGGTTAGTTTTATGCTCTCTCTTTCCTCATTTGGTTAACAAAATCGCCATATTTTAGATTATGGGCATAAATATAATCACCATAATAAACACTTCGCCAAAATATAAGAAGATTTCTTAAATTCTTTTACCCAAATTTGACTAATTCCTTTTGTGGATGAGTGTCAGTGGGGCCAACATCACAAAACTTTTTTAAAAATTCCTTTCTCTTCGCAATGAATGAATTTCTCTCATTTGTGCCATTCCAAAAAAAAACAAAAAACAAAACAAAAACAAAAAAAAACTGAAAAAAGAAAAAGAAAAAAGGCCTACTTCACTAATGATCTTAATCCATATTTAACACACTTATTAATCCCACTCCCCCTAAACTTAATCCATGCTTAATAATGCTACCCACTCCTATGAAAATCATCTAAAATTGCAATAAGAAAAGAGTTGGCATTTATATTGGGGTCCAAATGGTAATTCAAACTTGATTGAAAAGTTAATGCAAGGTTATAGTTTGGCTAAGGTTTATAGGACCCGATTAAGGTTATATTGAACCTATTCAAGAATATCAATTTTCATTAGGACTGATTAACTTCATTTTATACTCGATTAAGTGAATAAGCTTAGTGTCATGTCATCAATCTAGGAAAACCTAATTTACATGAAAAATACCTTCATGGTTTTTGCTTACTAAAAATTGTGTTGTTTGTTAGTTTCAAATGCAATGTCGAATTATTATGTGTCTTTTCAGAGGTTTCAAATGGAGATTTTCTTCACACACTAAAGTTATCTGTAAAGTCACCCTCTCTATCACCCTCTATCCCCCTATGCTTTCGCCCATTATCCCGTCTTTCAGTGTTAGCTGCAAAGTAAGGAAATTTTATTAAATCTCAATATGAAATGTTGATACTCAGCATTTAATGCACAAGGTTCGAGAGTAAGTATAGTAGTTGTACAGATAGTATCAGTGAAAATATATGTAGCGGCAGTGGAGGCGTTCAGGAAAAAGGAGAGACAGGATGAAACCCAGTTCACCACCAGAATTGGTGGAAAATCTAGTTTGGGTCCCAGTTATTTCGTTTTGTAAAATTTTCATTCCCAATTACACATCTGATGTCCATATTCTACCTCAAATATATGGCCGACTTTACGGATAACTCTACTACTAACTAGTCAATTATCGAATTTGGTTTGAATTTTTATAAAGATTTGAATTTGAATTTAGGTGTCAGTTATTATTTTTTAATTTTGTTGTTTTTAATTCTAACATATAGCCTTTTTTGAAGTATGATGATTGGATTAAATCATTTTTCCCATTAGGTTTTTTCTCAACTTTTTGAACATAATAATGCATAGGATTCAGTATTCTAGGTTTGTTCAAGTTGAGAAAATGGTATATCAAGAAAGTAAAAAAACACACCAATATCTATAAACTACACAAATCGATAATTTATTCATGTTTTCATGACGTTCCATTTGATTAAAAACCTTGAAATATGAAAATTTTCGAAACTCACAACTTCATGGTTCATTTTGTCCAAGATAGGGATTTCCAAATATTGCATCGACATGCATTATTTGATTATGCATCCAAGGCATTTTCAAGGTTTCTACAATTCTACAATGATTTGCTTAGTTACGATTTCACCATGAAATTTGTTAGCTTGTGTGAAGTCTTATAGATTCTTATGTCATTCACAAAAGAGTGCTCACATCACTTGTAATCCAAATGCTTTCATTGCACTTAGTTTTGAATACAAACAAGAGCAATCCTGATTTATATTTTGCATTCGATGATTATCTTTTGGGTGGATGGGGGTGAAGATTTTAGGAGCCATCATGTTGAACATGGAGACATTTGTGTTATATACCTAGTTTTGGGTTTCAAAATGGCTATGATCATCAAAGCCCATTACTACCTATGTTCAACGATTGGATCTAGGGGAGAAATGAACTTTGATATTTTTTCACAATTTAGTTGTTTTTTTTTTTACACATCAATTGTTTTTTAAAATATTCCTCGCAATATTTTGTTTTATCGTATTATCACATGGCACAAAAGAGGATTAATATATATTATTATGATTAACCATTTATGAGGACTAAATATTTGTGCATAATCACTTATCTCACAATACAAACAACTGTTCAAGATACTTCAAAAAAATTGTTGTTTACCTCAAGTCCATACCACCTTGAAGAAAGTGGAAAGAAATTCATTTAGATCTTTGCATTAAAAAATAGTTGAAATATTGAATGCAAAAGTGTGAAGACAAAAAACATCATGCTTGAAATTATTTAGATGATCAACTAGTGTTTATTATTTTCATTTTGCAATAATTGTTTCCATGTGAAAATCATGAAAGAAAAGTTGGGTTTAGGATAGTACTTTACATCAATTGGCTACATGTCTTTTTTTAATTTTTGAAGGTGAAGTTTCACCTATGTTTGCAACCATCCATAAGAGTGAATTGTCATTCCTTCTCCTTCAAGCTATCTACAACTTGAACTCGATAATTTCATTGACCTAAAAACATTGGAAAGTTGTGTTTAATGTTGTGTTTAAATGGCAAAGTCCTAGCACAAGGAAACATAATGTGTGCCCATCCCATAGATCAATTGTTCAAATATCTATTGGACTTTGTATCTCCAAGTATCTTTGAAAGGGTTTAAAAGCCATGTTGGCATGCACCTTTAAAAATCTCTATAGACAATTCACATGTTGTGTTTTGTTCATTTGCAAATTTCATCCATTAGTTTCTTTCCTTGACACAAAAAGTTATCAAATTTATTGGCACTTGCTTATCCATTTTAATTGTCTTCTTGTCTTTTTATAATGTCATAAAATCTTTATAACTACTAGCACCAAAACCTTATCATTACATTGGGCTTATTTATATCACCAATTTTGGATATGCCACATGAATAGGTATCAATAAATTTATGGTCACTTCTTTGGTCCTACGATCGAGAGAATTTGTTTTGGCATACACATTAATGATTTTCTTTTGCCATATTTTTCATCTTAAACATTTGTTTGAAGAAGCTAGTGCTTTTTAGATTCAAGACTTGAATGATCACATGTTTTTTAAATTTTCCTATCAAAACCATAACTTGTGAATTATAGTGATTTATCATGAGAGGACCATGAAAGTAAATAGTGCAAAGTGATTACCACCTTTCAAAACATCCTTATAATTTATACCTAAACAATGAAAATGTGTGGATTTGGGCTTTAGTTCACTAGAGTAGCCTATGGCAATGTACAAGGGTTTTTTTTCTAAAGCAAAATTATTATGGTGTAATATTGGAAGAATTTTTCTTGGAATATTTGTTGGATCATATGTTCAATTTTTTTCTAAGATAAAGGTTTTTTTTGGGATGCAAGTAATTGCATACATTATTCACATTAAATTCTTTAGATGTAATATCATACCACAAAAGCCATGTTCAACAAGCAACTATCACATACTCACTTAAAAGTGAACTTCAACAAGCCTTTTTTTAATTTCCTGAAATTTTCACAGCAATATATGTTGATATAAAATAATTTGACTTGGAAGAATGTAAAAATCTTACTATTAGAATGGTTGGATAATTCATCCATTTGTACTTGATCAAATTTTTTGATGCCAATATTTCTTCACATGATCTTGAAGTTCTTGATTTAGGTGTGCTTTTTCCTATTTTGAAAAATTTATAGTGAAATGTAGCTTATCTCCCCTTTCTTTAGATCAACGAGCTAGGAAGAAAAATGATCACTTTAAAGTTTCAACAATCATCTTAAGGTTTCCGAAATTTGGATAAATTCTAAATAAGATTTTCATGTCTTTCAACAAGGACTATAATTAATTATTGAAAATTTCAAAAAACTTGAAAATATTTTAATTAATATTGAAGTTGGCTTAATAGTATGATGTATGCAAAAACAAAGTTATTAGACATCAATTTTTTCAAATAAAACAAAATTGGCATCACATTATTCAAGGGAAAACTCACAAAGTAATTCTAATTTTGATAGATTTTCTTCAACATTTTCCTAATTTCTCATGAGAAGAAAAATAAATTCAAATTAATCTTTAACATAATACCCAACCACTTTATACTTACATAAATAATTACCCATTTTTCATATTTTCCACTTTTCTTTACACATATGGTGCACTTGTGCATATGAAACAACATTATAAATATTTTGCCAATATGGCTTAAGGTAATTTCATGTTTGAACCAAGGTTTTGTTTTTTCAATTTTTTGACACCAAAAATGTGGCGTTTCCCCAAATTATTTTTAAAAGTTGAATTTACACAAGAAATACAAATTAAAATACCCAATTAAATAAACAAAAACATTAGAATTTTCTTCACAAAAACATTGGCTAGGATATTGTACGATATTTTTTAATTTTGCCAAATTTGACATGAGTGGCATTTAAAATAACCGCCTTCAAATAAATTTACAAAACAAGAACATGGTGTCTAATACATGATTGTTTCCTTTTAATTATTCATATGACATATGCTTCCAAAGATAGAATTAATGCATGTTTTTAAATTTTTTACAATTGAAATACTTGATGAATCAACAAATGAGACATCTTATATATTAAAGCAAACATGGTGTTTGTATGTGTGGGCAGTGCCTGGAAAATTCTTCCAGTCATTGCCCGT
>Ga0116227_10005687_pt1 | contig 26050 bp, 22 predicted proteins | sample S1TSphgellanicum_FD_89693 | JGI IMG/M metagenome (GOLD analysis project Ga0116227, IMG submission 89693) | Host-associated microbial communities from peat moss isolated from Minnesota, USA - S1T2_Fb - Sphagnum magellanicum MG | ecosystem: Host-associated > Plants > Peat moss > Unclassified...
AAAAAAAAAACTTATAATAATGAAGAAAAACCTTACTTGAAAAAGAATGAGGCGTATCTTCTTTCTCCAAACTTCAAACTTGCATCCAAATAAAAATATATATAAAAATGAAAAAGAAACACTTTATTTTTATTATAAATAATAATAATAATAACAGAAAACACATTAAAAAATAATAATAATAAAATTTTCTAAAAAAAACTAAAACATGAATCAAGTTAAAAAAAACTGAAGGACTTCACAATGCCCGAAAGTCACGGGTACCCACTAGTAATAGAATAATACCCCAAAGTACCCCAAATTGGGGCTCCTGGGCAGCAGTTTCCCCAAAATTACGCACATAAGAATTTGGATGAAAATAAGAAGTTGGATGAAAACAGTATAACTGGGATAAAATAGGAACCAAACTAATACATTCTCACGTAAATAGGTCCTTAAAGGTGTTTCATCTTCAGTTTTTTATTTGCTCTGCCTGAACGTTCACTAGTGCTCATATCCTTCATTAAATCAAGCCTTGTCCAACTGAAATCCTGCAAATCTCTGAACTGATACCCAAATTTCATGAAACAGCATTAAGGGGTTAAATTAGGGCCAAAAGTAGGTGACTTTACAGATAAATTTAGTACCCCCAATATAACATTAAAAGAAAGAATGTGACACAGTGCGGTCATAAATCCTGACATTATGGCTGGTGTGACCCAGCACTCACAAACGCACCACTCCCATTTTCCCGTTTTGAGGCCATTCAGTTGGATAAACCCTAATTGTAGGACCCCTGGCACACTTTTAGAACCTTGGGCTATGGGTAGGTTAGCTGGGGATCAAGAACCCATTGGAAAGAAGTGTCCTGTCCCCGCACCATCCATCCATGGTGGTTCGTGGGTGCTGGTTCACTGGCGCGGACGATTATTTACTCGGTTTTTCGGTTAGGGGCGCCATCAGGGAGAGGAAAGGATGACGTGGTGGTGATTTGAACCCGCAACTACTTCCTACTTGTCTTGTGCTCTACTTGTCTGGTTGTGGGAACATAAGGTCAAATTACGGACTCCTGGCGGTGCTTGTGGTGTTGGCGGAAGAAGCGCACGGAAGAACGCTGGATGCAGGTTTCAGAGCTTGATAATGATGAGCGTACACGCCTCATGCGCGGTTGTCTTTCGCATCACGCTCCCCTGCAACGCGCACATACAAAAGATCATTACGGAAACACGGCCACAGCTGGTTGCTTTTCGTTTCGCTTTCTGATTCTCATCCATAATACATTTCTCCGCGAATCATCGCGGGAAACAGCGGCAGGGATCCTTGAGCCTGGTCGAAATCTCGATCTCTGGAGTTTTTGTTGACGGTGACTGTACTGGTCGCTACGCTGGAGCGGTTTGCATTCGATCCGCTGACTATTTGTGCACGTTCCCGAGCGAGTCTGGAAATTAGCTCATTTTTTATGGGGTTTTAATCGCGTGTGGAGTTCGTCCTTTCCTGGTTTGCTAGAATGTTGTTTTCCTTGAGCTTTTGGTTTTGGGGTTTCATAAAATATTTTGCAGGCGCAAATGAGATATGAGTCCCGGGTGAAATCTGTTTTAAAGAGAGTTTCGTATAACGTTCGGCAGATTGTGCCGTGCGAGCTCTGTTGAGATCTGAAATTTCATTCGGGAGATCAGGCTACTAGGGCAGATTTGACTGTTTTGCTGGACATCGTACCTCGGATGACAGTATAGGCCCCTCTTTAGATACGAAGCGAGAACCGATGGGAAACTGTTGTGTAGGATCTTCAGCAGCGAGCAGAAGGAACTCCAGGAAGGAGCGAAAAACCATTCCTTTTTCGGAAGATGGATATCAGGTGTCTGGGAACCAGATACTGAAAACCCAGCCGAAAGTGGGTATCGCAGACAAGTTTACTTTGGGAAGTGAGCTCGGCCGAGGAGAGTTTGGCATCACCTATTTGTGTGTAGATAAGGACACTCAGGAGGTTTACGCTTGCAAGTCTATCTCCAAACGCAAGCTCAGGACTGCTGTAGATGTTGAAGATGTCCGACGTGAGGTCGCCATCATGGGGCACCTGCCACATCATGGTAATATTGTCACTTTAAAAGGTGCGTACGAAGATGATCAAGCTGTCCATCTGGTGATGGAGCTTTGTGAAGGTGGTGAGCTTTTTGACCGAATCATCGCAAGAGGTCATTACACTGAGCGAGCTGCAGCTGTAGTGACACGCACAATTATGGAGGTCGTACAGCTTTGTCACATTAAAGGAGTTATGCACCGCGACCTGAAGCCGGAGAACTTTCTGTTTGCAAACAGGAGTGAAAATTCTCCTCTAAAGGCCATTGACTTCGGACTTTCTATTTTTTTCAAGCCAGGAGAGCGGTTTTCTGAGATTGTTGGGAGCCCCTACTACATGGCACCGGAGGTCTTGAAGCGGAACTATGGACCTGAGGTAGATGTGTGGAGTGCTGGCGTCATTCTTTACATTTTGCTTTGTGGCGTTCCCCCATTCTGGGCTGAAACAGAGCAAGGAGTTGCACAAGCTATTCTTAGAGGAATTCTAGATTTTAAGAGGGAACCTTGGCCCAAGGTTTCTGACACAGCAAAAGCTTTAGTAAGACATATGCTGGAACCAGATCCTAAAGCTCGATATAATGCACAGCAAGTTCTGGACCATCCCTGGCTTCAGCATGCGAAAAGGAATTCCAATGTTCCACTTGATGCAGTGAGGTCAAAGTTGAAGCAATTTGCAGCAATGAACAAGCTGAAGAAGAAGGCCTTGCAGATTATTGCAGAACACCTGGAGGGTGATGAAGTAGAGGGTTTGAGGGATATGTTTCAGATGATGGATACAGACAACAGTGGTGCCATCACTTTTGAGAAGTTGAAAGCTGGCTTGATTCAGATCGGTTCTCATCTGACCGAGGCAGATGTGCAAATGCTGATGGATGCCGCAGATGTTGATGGAAATGGGACTTTGGACTATGGAGAGTTTGTTGCAGCAACGATTCACCTTCAACGGCTAGACAATGATGACCTCTTGCATAAAGCTTTTGCCCAATTTGATGCAAATGGTAGTGGATACATTGAGATGGAGGAGCTAAAGACAGCTATAGGTGACCATTTGGTGTCTGATGGGATGAGTGTGATCAATGCCATTTTAGAGGAAGTGGACACTGACAGGGATGGTTGCATAAGCTTTGATGAGTTTGCTGCTATGATGCGAAGAGGTACAGATTGGAGGAAAGCTTCTAGACAATACTCTAGGGATCGATTCAACAGTCTAAGCATAAAATTGTTCCGAGATGGATCTATCAACCCACCAAATTACTCAAAGTGATAACAGACCTGGACTAATGACAGGAATGAAAGTGTTGCATCTGAGGGCACCCTGTAGACAGTATCTGCTGACAGCACCTTTTTGACCAAAGTCTCATGCTCAAGAAGCCAAGAAATATATGATTTAGGAGATTTATAGTTGAAGATTTTGAGATGCAGGTCAGATGCAGCGTGTATAGAGATTTTTGGGATGGTTTTTGTGGTGGAATTACAAGGATCGGTCTATGCTCCACCGCATGGATTCACACTTTGCAGTTTAGGTCTTTATCAATTATCTGGTTTGTTCTAAGGTTGGAGTGCTTAGGAAGTCATCTACAGTATTGGTCACAGATGTGTGACATTCTGAAAACTAGCACACACCTTGCTGGAGGAATCTGTCCAAACTGGCTGTGTATTTAGGGTTGTGGGATGGATGGTGCAACATAGCATTATCAATTCGTTCATTGGACAAATCTTTGGCTTCTTGCTAGCCAGCAGCTGCAAATACCATGGAGTTTGGGAAGCAGCACCTGCTCTTAGAACTAATGCTTGAGATTATTTCATCTTTTGTTTAAGCATGTTCAAGCAGCCTTTGAAGCCCAAGCAGATTTAGCAACAGTGCCACGTGCCATCCAGATATTGTCAACTTATAACAGGCTGCAGCAGCAATGGCTTGGTTGTAATTCTAGAATGGTATGTCTCTGTGCATGTCTCTCTTCTGTGGATCTCTTTTTCCAGCTAGAGCAAGAAATTTCTTTTTGTTGGAATCTCTTCATTGTGCAATAGTATAACATGAGTTATATGAATTTTGTTGGTTTGTTCCTGTAGTGGTTTGTGTGTGTTTTGCAAACCAACAAAAAAAGTGATTTCTGTGGCAGGGCAGAAATTTGTTGCTGCTAAGGGGATATACAGGAGTGAAGTAATTTGACCTCTTCAAGGATGAGGATGGGCTTCTCTTGGAAAATTCCTTGTTTCTCAGTTTTGTGGTATTCAAGAGTGCAGCTCAACAGATGGACGTCACAAAGGTTCCATTGGAGCCTTGATTCTCAGTAAATATAGGTTTATTCCCAGGACTGCAATGTCTAAATGTCCTATGGTGGCTTTCCAGAAAGTTCCACTATAATGCATCCACTAACACAGCTGCAATTACCATGTGGTGATAGATGGATTCACATGAAATGAGTTGGGATAGCAAGTTTGTTGATGATTATTATTATGAAGTTATCAATGGAGTAATCTGTGGACCTTCCAGGCTGTCCCTAGGATCAGGACTCATTCTCTACAATTTTCTTGATCCTTATCATGCCCTGAAGGACATATATTGGCTTTCTCTCATCACACTTAGAGACACTAACATGTCTCTTGGTTCTCCAGGCTGCTTTTCCATGGTGTCTCTAAGCTCATCTTTTAGGTTTCCAGATTTTTGCAAAGCAGCCTGGATAATTTGCTGTTCAGCTCTGTATTTTTGTTAGAGGTTTCTCTTCTTCACAAGTTCTTGGATAATGAAGTTTTGCAGACTTCTTCCCCATTTTCCCCCCAAGAAAAATTCTAAGCAGTAAGAAAGAAAGCAAATGCCATCAATGCTTCAACCATAAAATATGTAAAATGAAGCTGTCTTCTGCAAATCCTCCCTGTATCGCTACTTTTCCACCGGTGCAAGCCTGTTTCCGCAGAGCTTTAAAGAACATTAAAGGAATATGCCAACAATTTCAACATCCTTTTGAAATATGAGGAGCGACTGTCCTCACCAGTGCTGCATGGGTATCACTAGTGGGGTGAGAACCAGCCAGGCTGGTTCTCATCACCAAAACTGCCATGTATCATCATTAGTGATACCTGGGTTGAGATCTGTCTCACTGGTTCTCATCAGAGTGAGAATTGACACCTTGAGAACATTGAAAATTGGTACCCTTGAAATTTTGATTCTTGGATAGGATAATGGAGGATACCCAAGTTGGTTCTCAAGTCTATGGGTCTATGCTAGTTAGTAGTAGGGTCTAGGGTGGTGGGTAAAGTCTAGGTCTAAGTCCTTAGGCTAGGTTTTAGGTTTTAGACTAGGGTTTCTAGGATTTTAGGGTGATGCTTCCAAAGAAAACTTAGGGCTCAAGGCAATGTTGTGCAATAGATGTGTTGCATGGAGCATTCATCTCCATAAAGATAAAAGGGCCCAAGTGAGAGTTATGCCCCACTTTGCTATCTTGCTTGAAAATTTCTCCTCAAGTTGTGGTTTGAAGCTCTTGTTTGGTGAAGGTTTCTTCGTTTTGTGAAGTTCCTCCTTGTTTTGCTTTGTTTGTTTTCCTTTATTTTCCTTTTGCTTGTAGGTTTGTGCAATGTGTTTCACATTTTTTTTTTCAATCCTACTTTGCACATTTCTTTTTCTTGAATTTCCCTCTTCCTTCATTCCTACAACTGCTTCAGCTTTATTCATGTGTATGCTATGGTTCTACTTTTATTTTGCTTTTACATTTGTCTTGATTTTGCTCATGTGTTTACTCCAACTTTGCCTTTGTGTCTATTTCGATTTCATTCATGCATTTCTACCCCATATTCACTTTTGTGTCACTCCTTCAACTTCATTGTTACATCTATTCCAACTTAATTTGCTTTTATTTCTCTTCTTTGGTCTCATTTTTACATCAATCTTTGAGCTTTGCTCTTGCATTTGTTCTTACATCACTTCTCCAACTTCAAACCTTTGCATGTTTCAACCTCACTCTTGTGTTTGTTCCAACTTTGTTTTTACATGTTTGTTGCCTTGCCATCACTATGTTGAAGTATTTTTTTACCTTGCTCTTGCTTCACTTGTATCTTTGCTTAGCTTCATTTTTGCTTAAAAGGATATTTCCCCTTTAGACTAATACTTCCTCCTTCCTCTACTATGTGCAAATTTGAGAATGCATCAAAATTTCAAGGGTTCAAGTTTTTGTCTGACCCTACTAGGTAAGGCTCTTGCTTTTTCTTATTTGTTTTCTTTGTTTGTTTGTTTTTGTTTTGTTTGTGTTGACACTTCTTTTGGTTTGTATGTTTGTGTGTTCTTGTAATATTGTGTTTTGTTTGTTCCCATATGTTTGTGTGTTTTTGTTTGTTGTGTTTGTAATTGTTTGAATGATTTGTAGATGTGAAAGTATTTTTATTTTCATGCATGTACTTTTGTATGTTAATCAATGAGCATGTTTGACGTTTGTGTGTGCTAGATGTTTTTAACATTGATATAACACAAAGTTGCAAATTATAGGGGGCAAATATGATTGGATGGTACTAGGGAACATCACACCCTCAAATTGTTAGACTCATCAAATTTCAAAACATTAAAAGACACTTAGGAAAAGCTTTTTCATTTGAAAATTTTTATGAGTACAATCCCCAAGTCTTTCAAGATCAACAAACATTGAAATTTTGATGTGAAAAATGAATCCATAATGAGAAAATTTCAAGAATTTAACATAGTTCCTTTAATAAAAAACTAAAGGAATGTATTTTTCCAATTTTTCTCTTGAACTTTTAATTTTAAAAAATAATCTCAAGTGCGCATTTATGAATATGAATACCTTTCAAAAAGGGTATTTTATATTCATTAGACTACTTTCAAACTAATCCAAATGTTAAATTAATATATTAGAATGTGTGTTTTAAAAATACAACATATTATTTTTTAATTTATGAGGGTTGTAAACATGTCAAAAAAAGATTGTTTACACCTAGGTGGTTCATGTTAATGCACGATTGTACTCATGCAAGGACACTTGAAGCTAAAGGGTTTAAAATGGGGTTAAGAATCAAATTTCTCAATTTTTCAAGACATAGTACAAGTGTTTAATTAAATGTTAATGATTTTTCATACATGTGTGCATAGGTGGGGAAGATAGCCCACATGGTGTAGTTAATAAACAATGTTTTTAAAAATGTCCTTTATCTTAAATTAAATAAGGTCAAACTTTCTTAAATGATTTTGGTAAAGTAGTCTTTAGTGGTACCACTTAATTGAGAATTGTTATTTTGTGAGCATGAACAAATGAACATGGGTAAGAAAATATATTGTTAATATATACCATCCGTATTTAAAAGTATATTCTTTGACAAATTTTATTAATAGGGGAAAGTATTCTTTGACATATCTGAATATTTTGCCAAGTCGTTGACCTTTCCACATGATTGTGTCAATGTGGCAATTGTGGATTCCAAATTGGAGCAACTAAATTGGCTCCAATGGTTGCTACCAATTACCAAATTACTTATAAATGATAGTTAAATTAACTACTTAAAAGTGACTAATGACACATGCCATCATAAATAGGGCACAATGTAAGACAAGAATTTGTGGCATGAATCTAGAAAATTTAATGGGATGTGACTTGAAATTTGATAAAATTTCTCACAACCTCCTTTAACAAACAATTGTCTTACACACATTAGATTTATGATAGGATTTTGTAATTATGACTACATATTGAATGACTTCTATGAACATCCATGAAGTGTTGGTCCCAATATCACTAGAACAAATCCATCAAGTTTTAAAGTGTGAATAAATGTAGGAAACTGATGTGGCACCAAAAAAGGTGCAATTATATAATAAAATATTGCAATTGGCAAACATGGATCAATAATTGCAAACCATTTGGTTTGTTTCTATGAGCTTTCACAAGAGTTATCGAAGTTATCCAATCTTGAGTTAAGTAGAGCCATATTCTCTAGGTGTGTTATTCACATTGTTGGAACCCATTTGTGACCTTGGTGTTGATAGTTTTGTGGCTTTATGTTCCTCTTTTAAATTTGTTGTGGTATTTTTTAGGTATCTTGTTTCTAGCACCTCGCTAGGGTGAAAGAACATTATGGGTGAGCCAATTTTCACCACTTTTCACCCAAAACAGTGATGTATAACAAGTATAATAGGTGTGCAATAAACTGAAATCTTGATGACATTTTATGGAAACCTTAAACATTAAAAAAATGTGCATGACAAGATTTTGGAACTCAAAGCCCATTTTGAATCAAAATTAAGCTTGATCCAATGGTTAGATGAAGAGATTTGGATAAAATCGATGTGCATAAAATATATAATGTACATCTTTTCAATGGCCATAGGGCCTCATGTTTGTGGTTCATGACACATTACCAAACCAAAAAAACTGAAAAAAAATACAATGCTACCTATAAAATCTTTTTCTTTTTTTAAAGGTAATGGTATTTTCCCAAGAATAAGAGTTTGTAATGCATTTTTGCTTAGTAAGTGCAATTTTTTTTTTTTAAATGGATTTTCAAGTTAAAATTATAAACTTCTAAACGATTTAAATTTTTTTTGATGTACATCAATATCATTCACCCCACAAAATTCATTACAAAACTCCACTTGCAACTTTAGTTTTGAAGTATATGTATTATTTTTCATACTCTATGGCATGTATTTTTTCGACACAAATATACTTCAAATGTTCAAGTTTGTAAATGTTTGTTGGAATTTTTTTAAAAAAAACTAGTTTAAGTTTAAAGTTAATGCAATATTACTTGAAATGATTATAAAAAAATCCAAGATGTGATGTTCACATGCACCCAAAAAAACCAAATGCAAAATTTTTGTTTTTGTGACTACAATTTTTGGGGGGCATAGTATGCTTTCACCCACTTTTTTATTTGTCATCTGAACTTGAAATGTCCTTGCATCCGCCTCGTAGGTAATTGTGTTGGCCACCACTAACTAGTCCATTTCCCTATTGTAAGAAAGTGCAAGTGTTTGGTATGGATCATCCTTTGCTTCCATATCGTTTCTTGGCCATCTTTTTTATAGGATTAAGTTGCTTATTTTTCCAAATGCTTGGAATCCCAACATGTAATTGCATTGGCGATGAAATTGTGTTGTGAAATTTTTGTTTGTTAGGTCTATTGGCCGTGGATTGTCTCCAAGTGGTCGTGGCAAGTTGTTCAAAAACTCCAAAATGAACATTTTGATCATTGTCTCGTATATTTTGTAATCCTACAAGTGATTAGTAGACGCCTAGTATCCAACCTTTGCTTGGAACTCTCCATCTACATTCCTGAGCCTTTTTTTTCTCTACATATGGGTACAAATCCAAATCTAGTGATGTTTTGCAAGAATACCATGGATATGGATATCATGACATGATGCAATTGAATAATCTTTGTCCTAAATTTCTTTGGTGAAACCCTTCTACCTCAAAATAAAACTAAATTAAATGCACAACATAGTATATGTTTGGGAAGATGTCTACTTGGTGACATATTTGTAGTGGTCCAATGTAATTCTGCATTTAAATCTAGCATCACAACCATTGGTTTTAATTGGACCATCTAGTGGGTACTGTCAAGTTTGGAGCAATTACATATGCCAGAATGGCTCCAAATGGAAAAACAACTACATGTGTCTCAATAGCCACAACATCACATATTTGCTTATCATTTACTACTTTGATTTGATATTTTCATTGACTATTTGTTTCAACAATCACTACATATTTGTTCAACAAGGAACCACATTGCTCAAATTCAATCATAATTTTATTTTGTTTTGTCATTACAAAATATTTCCTTCTGAAATCACATATTTTGAGCAAATATTCATGTTCACAAGTCTATTGAACTATAATTCAATGTAAAGAATGGGTTTTTTATTTCTCATTCAATTTTTGATTCGTTGTTTTCTTTGATATTGTACACATATCATGGTTTTGAGGTTGGCCCTATCATCTAATGATTAACCAATTGTTTTAACACTTTGTTCTTCAATTCTTGTGGCGCCCAGGCTAACATGAATAGAGTTGTTGTCGTGGTTTCATGAATTCTATAGATAACAAGTTCCCAAGTCTTACCAAGTCCCTTATTGACAAATCGTTGAGTAAGCTGGTGAAAAAACGCTCTGAAATAGGCTTCTTTAAACTTGCATGTTCTCTGAAGAAATCCATTACATGTGTAAACATAACCAAATTGTAATCCTCCATATCCTCCTTGGAAATGTTTATAGTTTGTTTGAGTATGGAAATATTTTTTTTATCTACCTTCACATTTACCCATTGCCATGTGGCCCATTCATTTGTTTTGCTAGTTACCATTTTCCATTTTGTTCCCATGTTTTGATTTCAAGCAAATGCCGAAGGGGGTCTTGTCTAGTATCATCTCTTGGGTATTCCAACATTTTTTTGTCATTTCACAAATTTTGTCTAGTATGCTTGATATTAATGTGTATTCAATCATAGTTTCCAAGATATTTGGTGTGATAGTTGGTGACAATTTTCTTTCTACCATTGTAGTAGAAAGGTTTTACAATTGCAAGCATGTGATTGAGAAAAAATGTTATAAATAGGAAGTATGTGTGCAAAGAAGGTAGGTTGAAATATTCAACATGCAAATTAGTAGTGGAGGGGGAAAGAATGCAATTTCATTGTGCAATTAGCCTAAGGGTTGAGAAAGTGAATGAAAATTATAAAGGAGCTTGAAATGGTAATGTGTCATGGGCTACCTCATATTGTTTCACTTATGAATGGGCACGTACCTCTTTGTAGTGACCAAGTAGTGTTTGAATTGACACATACCTCTTGGTGGGTCAACAAGTTTATGTGTCATTGAATTTGATTTAATTTCAAATTCTATATGGTTTTGATGTTGCAGAACTGGAATATATTTAGTATTAAGGAAATATGAAGTATTGGTTGAAATATGACGTCAACATTTCATGTGACAACTTTTTCTAAACAAACCAAGCTAAATTTCTTCCCTTTTATTTCTTTTGTTCAATTTTCGCAAAGAAAAACTTGTTGCCAATGTTCATAAAAAAGTTCATCCATTATAATTTGTCATCCACATTTTCATCCATAAATACCATTCATTCATGAACACATGGCAAAATATTCTTCCACATCACCAAATATTATATCCTAAGCGTCAAAAAATATTCTTGAAATATTTTGTTGACATGGGAAAATATTTTTTTAAAACTTCGGTCAGGTTCCTTGTTCATGCTCACATGCTTATGAAATAACATCTCGAACTGAAAAATCAAAGAATCTACAGGAATTTTAACATAAACCCCATGAAAGTTTATGAAATGCATACACCTGAATGCATAGGTTGATCATGGTGACACAAGGCATGATGAAAAATGCAAACGGTCCGATTTCGGTATGGAATTTTAAACAAGGAGTTTATGCATTGAATGTGGGATGCCATGTTATTTCAACCAGCACAACCCATTTTGGCAAGTGTGTTCTAGTTATCAAAACACATTGAAATGAACGTGGTGGAAAAATGAATGGTTACACTTGGGTTCAACAAGGAAAATCCAAGGAATGCATTCACACCATTGATTCAACAAACTTGTGGTTAGCCCAATAAGGGTATGCCACAAAAGAAAAAATGCAAAAATCAAAACAAGGTGTTTTCACATCATATTTTGTTGACAAGGGGGAAAGGATAGGTGTCAAAAACATGGTGGGGCCCATCAAAAGAAAGATGTTGATAATAGAATATTGTCCTATGGTAGTTAAACACCATGGGTGTTAAGAGATAGTAGTATTGTCACTGGATGGTAGTTACCATTAGATGGCAAAACAATCCTAGGAGAATTTGAAAGTGTTTTCTAACAATAGTACCATCAATACAATGAACTACCATCATGGGACAGAATAATCATGAGTTAATTCTATGAGAATTTTAATAAAAGCAATATTAGTTATTAGAAATAATATCCTAGTCTAATTTATTTAGAAGAGACATCTTAATAACTATTTAGTTAGTATTGGTAATATCTTATTTACCATCTTCTATTTACTAAAAGATGAAACCATCTAGATTAATTAGTCCAAATGGATAAAGGATGGATGGATTTCCCTTAACTAGGATGTGTGGAAGGGATTAGGATAATGAGATTTAGAAGGATAAGAAAATCTAGGAAAATATGGACTCAACCTTTGTGTGGTGAATATCCTTCTTGGGTTGCTTATTTATCTTTTGAAGAGAATGATTATGGATCATTCTTTTGTATGATTTTAGATTGGATGTGGCTAGAAGAATTCTCTTGGGGAAAAAGTGTGTATGTGACATTTGAAATAGAGGTGGAAAGTATGGAAGTATCTTATACTTTGATTCTTGTAATGGAAGCTTATTGAAAATATATCATATTGTTTTGTTCTACTTGGATGATGTCAAATAGTGGGGGAAAATACATCTATGCATTAAGATTGCATAATTTTTTGTTATGTTTTAAATAATAGTTTTTTGTTTCTTTTATAAAAATAATAAAACATTCTCTTTATTTTTTATCTCTAGAATAGAAAGTACCTTTTGTCACAAAACGAATAACTACCATTAAAAAGTAGCAATGAGAAGGTAATAATGAGATTTGGGGTTTACAGGGAAGGAAACATCGTTGTAGACATTAGGCAATAGCCACAAAGGGTCTGTAGGCAGTGTAGACGATAGGCATAAACTACAATGGGTCTATAGGTGCTGCAAATGGTAGGTAGTAGCTATTGGAGGTCTATAGGCAATTAGGGGACTTCTTTCAAGTCTATAGGTGACAATAGTTGTTGCATGATGGTAGCTATTATAAGATGATAGGCAAACAATAAACATGTATTACTTTCATGTGTTTTTATCTTCTTTCTTAAACCTTTATTTATTCGACAACCTTTTTCCTTAATGGTAACTATGTTGCCGAATTCCACGATTTAACAAAAAATTGTCTTAATTTTCCTCAAACCACCATCACCAACCTTAATTTTAAACAACCTTGTTTTCATTACAAGGTTTATGGTCATGATGTGGACCATCATTTCACATTACATTTGGAGTTAAAACAAGGCCAATACATACATCAAATGTATTCAATAAGGGTTAGGGTTTTAGGAAAGGCCAAAAAGGGAATAGTATGATCAACAAATGATGTATGTATCTACCACCAAACCAACTTAGGTCCACCACCATGGAAGTTAAGTTTGCACAATTGGAAACCTTAGTTACAACCATGGTCGCCTAAGTGAAATCTAATGCATATGGGTCAGGGAAGGTGAAGGATTAAAAAAATGGTTGATTGATGGTTACATTATTGTGTTGCTTACATTGTTGTGATGGTAATGCATAATGTAGGATTTTTTTTAGTTAAAAGGGGTGTCAACATGTCACTACCAACCCCACAAAGTTTTGTTGGATTGTGGTGTTCAACCCTTAATGTTGGGCAAGGCCGTTGTTGAGGTTTTAGATTAACCAATGCCAATTTCGACCCATGTTAAGACCAGAATTTGACATTAATGGGTGATTAAAAAATGGTTCAAAGGTTAACCAAACATGAGGTTGTGATCCATCCTACCAAACCCATGAAATACATTACAATACGAGCCCAAATAGTGGTCACCCATGTCACATCCTATGATCTATTAATTAAAGGAGCAATTTTGTATCCCTTGGGGGTGACCATTGATTTTTTGAAAGAAATTACATACTATAGCCTAGGATGGCCAATAAAAACTAGTAGCAAGCCTTCATTACTGATGAAGTTGATTGAGGGGCAAGCTGAAAAATCTAATAGATTCATTATGTTGGCTATATTTTCATGCCTTCCACATGAATTTGAAATATTGGAAGGTGACATCCATGATCGAGATGAACCCCCAAATGGGGAATTGGCAATGTCATGATCACATGAGATGGCATTCATTTAAGCTTCCCATTGCGTCCTAGCCCACCATGGGGCACATTGACTGAGTTACAAGCTTGACACATTTTGTTGTCACCAAACCCACATAAATTCATGGATGTTCGTAATGGGCCACCAAGATTGAACCCATTAAACATTGAAGTTATTCCACTACAAGGAATCATGTCCATTCCAACTTGTGCATTTGCGACTTATGTCAAAATCAATCATTTTTGTGACTAGATGCAATTGTCCTCTATGGCACTTGGTAAAAACAACTTCAAATTACATAAACAACTACAAAATGATTTGTAATTGCATATGCAACTTTGATTTGCACCTAATGTCAATTTGGATGAAAATGAAAATGAAAAATACACTTATATCATTCATTTTTAATGACATCCCAAAATAAATGAAAATGTAGTTATTTCTGCAACTTGGAAGGTGGTTCATAGGCCATTGAACACCTCATGATATCTTTTCCACTTAAATTACAACTATAAATCCTAGTTGCAACTGCACATGTAATTTTATTTATAAAAAAAAAGTTAACCAATGAAATTGTTGAATTTATTGGTCTAATTGTTTTCCTTTAATTATAAAAATGAGTGAAGTTCTCCAAGCAAGGATATGGTTCTCCAGGACTTTATATGGTCCCTCACCCCACCCTACTTTATGTGGTGTCTTTCAGTATGCCGTCAAACATTGCTGCCATTTTTACTGTGTACTCAGAGGGCACCTTTCAACCATGAAAGTACTTCCAGCCATTTTGACGGTGTATTGAGAAGGAACTTTTCGGATTTAGAATGTTCAGTAACTGTGCTTCACGCAATGTAAAATCCTGCCCCCTAGGGCTTTACCTAACACTTTAGTTAGTCCGCCCCCGCCCCCCAGGTTGTTTCGACTTTCCTTGCGTGCGCTTTTTGCCCCTTCTTGGCCTTTTGCCGTCTTCTACTGTTCCAAATCATTTAACCCTGGTGGGGTCTTTCAAGTGATATTATCCCTGACCGGGGTTTTTTTCCTCAAATTCCTCATGTAGGTGCACTGGCGAGGATCCCCAGCTTTAATTCGCATTAAATGGCGACTGTCCTAGGCGGACAGTAGAGTTTTTTCTGGATCCTGCCTAAATCTAGGCGAGCTCCACGGACTCACTGTCTAAATCTAGCGAATTCTTTCTTTCTTTTCTTTTTTTTCTAAGAAATATGACGAATTTTTTGAAAGTTTGAAAAAAAAATCCTTTTTAAAGGTGAAAATGTGTTTTTTTTTGGGTCGCCAGTTGCAGAAATTTCGTCAAAAAGAAAACACTGTCCTTGAAAGGCTGACAGATGAGGGTACTTTTCCAAGAACTTCCTTGCCAGGCTGGCATGGACTCTTTGCATCATCATCCATCATTCAGATTAAAGTACCTATTATGGTGCTTTACCTTGCACGTAAAGACTTCTGCCCACCTTTCTAGTGTGATTGGGGAGTATTTTATAGAGCCGGTTCGTTTTTGGAAACGCCCTGCAATTTCTTTACATTTTCTTCCTGTGATACTTGTTGGATTTGACAAGAAATACATAAAAGATAAAAAAAATTTGACACAAGTCTTTACACTCAGGAAAGTCTTTGGCAGCATACTTTAGTGGAATTGGGCCTTTGCTTGGCTCCACCTTTTGCAAAGAATGGGTGTAGGGTCTTGCTGTTTGCAAAGGATGTATTCTACTTGATAACATGCCCTCTAGATACATTGAAAAAAATCTGGTAGTGCTTTTTACATGTTTTGTGTAACAAGATATTTAACAAAATCAAAGTAACAACCGTAACAGTGCAGCATTCTCAAAGTAAGCACCCACCCAAGGTGTAGCCAATGGGTGCTTACTTCAGGAACACCCTGCTCCTCAGGCATTACCAAGCATTAAGAGTTCCTCAATGGGTATCATGGGGAAAAAAACTTTAAAAAAGAGGATGGGATTTCGAAAATGAAACAGTTGCCTCTTGCATACAAGATTTACAAATACACTTAGAAATTTTCGCATAGGTATTTTACATAAAGGCTTAGACATGTTGTCATCAAAACGTGACAGGATCGTAAGTAGTAAAAGGGGTCTATCTTTACAGCCTTCCACCAATTAGGGTTTATGCTACTTGATGTATCAGCCCAAGGGACCAGTACCTCAAATCCAATCCTGAAAAGGTCTACAAATAGACCCTTCTCCTATACCATAGGTGTGTCATTTTGGAGTTTGCAGGGGATCCAACGTGTGCATCCATTGGTGTAATGAAACATTTTACAAATGCCAACTATTGCACCCCCTTTCTTTTTTCTAAAAATCCTTGTTTATTTGTGTTTTTTCTTTCCTTTTGGTGTCTTTCTATTTTTCTTGACGTTTATTTTTCAACAATGTTGGTATATGGTGTGTAGGATCATTGATTGCTATCAACACTGATATCAAGTACCAGATTAGTCTGGTATCTAATGTTCAAATACCTGGCTTAACGCTAGATACCCCAATATTTGGGTTTTAAAAAAAGGAAACATGAGACTGATATTAGGGTTTTGATATCAGTCTCAATACCAGGAGCTCACCTCATTGCTCCTTGGGCATTAATCCTTGTTATTTGCTATGAGGTGTGATCTATGGTGAGAGATTATAGGTATTTTTTTCGTTGGCCAACAAGCCTCTTCAATGTTATGCCATTGCTTACCTCGACTTTCCTCTTCCGCCTTTGGTCTTAGGGCTTTGACATGTAATTATGGAAGGAAAGGAACTGAGGAAACACCCCCCTCCCCTACCAAACCTCATTTTCCAAAAGAGAAAAACAAATTGTGAAGTGAGTTTTCACATCTACATTAGAAGAATAGGCTAGGAAGGGGACTTCAGTTTCTTTCCCTTAACTTTTGCTTACAAACCCTTGAACAACAACATAAAGAAACTTGAGGGGGAAAAAAAAAACATACACTACCCAATTTTTTATGATTTGAAACATTTTTTTCTGGCAAAACTCTTAGCAAAGTTCAGACTTCAAAAATATGATTTTGACCCTTACAAGGACTTCCCATGAAATAAAAACCCATATTCGCCAGATTTCAAAGAAAAATAATCCAAACAGCCAGATATTTATGATAAGTTCCAGTAGGAAGCCAAGAATATAGAAGGATTCTGAGTTTTTTCACTTTCATATCTGGGACATATAGTACAACCCAAATAATTTTCTACTTACATATCTGGGATATCCACTATGAAAAATTATCCATCCCAGATTAAAAATTTGTTGTCATTGGCAAGGAGTTCCCATACCCATCCCCATTGAGCAAAAAACACACATCATAACAATCTATGAAGGCTCCAATTACAAGGAAATCAACCCTCAATGCAAACAATGAAATGAGGTGTTCACAGTAGACAACTGCTTTTTTGTCTTGCTACATGAACTGAAGAGCACTGAGAATTCTATCCACCCACCACTTTAAACAATCATGAGATTCACAGCCTTCTGCCAGACCCTAACATAGATCTATGTATTTGTCCCACTTTGTTCTCTCCTACCCAGAACCCTAAACCACCAGGATTCTGGCAGCCTAAATGTGGGACAAACACATAGATAATGTAACAAGGGAAACCGACATGTAAGACAGTCCATGAGCACATTCATATCCAAATCCAATACAGCAATACCACATGCACATTCAGCAAAGAGACACAATCATGTAATCCAGATAGTTTTGAGGTACCTGCTCAATAGTGGCAAGGCACCAAACATTTTCCTCCAAAAAATTGTTCTGGGCATCACGCATTTCTGAGTACAGTACATGCAGATACATAACCTAAATCAGACATAGCCTACAAATTCAGATGAAACAGCCTGCATAAACCTGTAAGCTGCGATTATTGAATGTTGGTGGCTCAAAACATTCAACACATACAATCCACTGAAGTTCAACGGTAGCAAAACTTGAATCTAGTGAACCAAATTCCTCATAACATTGAAGAGTTGGTTAGCTTGTAAAGTTTTTGAATAGAACTTGGACCTCCTCATACAATTTTGGTGGGTGCTACCAGCTCTTAAAACCCTTCAGTCTTCCTGACTTGGCTCCAGAAAACTTGAGGTTCCATCTTGACACAAAATAGTCAATGTATACCTTCTTGTTCCCTATATTCCACCACTGGAGCTGTAAGGCACTCAGATGGCAAGCTTCTAGATCACAGGCAGTTTATCAAATGAAAGCCTTGACAAGCCACTACCTTCCCTGCATGGAATATGTGCTCCCCAAGGCAGGACCTTCACCTGCAGTCTCCAAAAGACATCTGCATTCCCCCATTTTTCCTAGTTAGAATGTTAAATCTATGAGGCATGCAAACAGAACTGATGGCGAAGTGAGGAAACTTATCTAGAAAAAAAAACATCTAGACAAAAAGAGAGGAGGACCTTGAGGAATAGAAGGAGCACAAGGGGCAGCAAAGAAAGAGCCACAAATGAAGCAATTAGGTTACCTCCAGGCCTAGAGAATGATGGAGAGAGATTACACACAGCATGTCAAGCTCTTTGTAAACACTCCAAGCTGGCTTGCACAACATCAAAAGCATCTTCCATATCACCAATAAAGTTCAGATTCTTCCGAGTTGCATCATGGTCATTCTCCACTGTGACCAGGGCTTCCGATAGCATATCCTCAGCCTGCCAGTGAAGACTTTCCAGAGCTTCAAAGAGAGAACTGTGCGTATGAGAGCCAGGATTGCTTTGCATACTCAGGCAGGAGTTGGGCATACACAGAATAAGTAGTGTGTTTGTATGAGCACTTAAGGCTCGCAAAAGAAAAAATACTTCACTGTACAGATACTCCCGAGCCATGATGTCTGGCAGACTTCTATTTTCAAGAAGGAAGTTGAGGACTTCACGAAGAGGTTTGAATCCAGAGAGGAAGAATGTGGCAAGGGTGGGTAGACTGATGCCAAGAGCAGCATTGACCTCCAAAATGTCAGTCAAAGCCCAAAGTGCATTTGCCAATCTCTCATCAGCCAACTTATCTGTAGAGACAGTATTTGGAACATTGCTGGACCCTGCATCCAATGGGGAGTCTGTACTGGAGGGAGAGGAGCCCCGAGTGTTAGAGCATGACCCCAATGAGGCTGATGGTACTGAAGCAGTAGATGCTGCTGACCATAACTCCATCTCACCACCTCCTGGTGAAATCCATTCAGTCTCTGCACCTATTGAATCAGGATACTCATCAACGTCACTCTTGGTTCTCAAATTAAGCACCTGGACTGACTGCTGATTAACAGGAAATGATCTTGTAAGTGAGCAAGGGGGCCCACGTATACCAGATCTGGCCAGGTTAGCCTGCCACAGAGACATTTCCTGGAGATTGAAAGCCCAAAGCTCGTTCAAAACCATGGCCTGCTCAGCTGATCGAGCCCAGTGTGCTTCTATATGTGCCCACTTTGATGCAGTCTGTGCCATCGTCCCAAACCACTTCCTGCACTCCATATCCCACCAAGCAGCTGAAGCAGCACACCTCTCTACTTCAGATCTCCAGTATTGGCTTGCTCTTTTCCAGGTATCTGCTTTGTATGCCCAATAGTCTCTAGGATTTATTGCTCCAGGCCCCTGGTTCATGAAATACAGAGGCTGTTCATCTGGATGAACCAGCAATGGAGATAATGAAGGGAAAGAGATGGGAATGTCCATGACAGTGTCTGGCATAAGAGCACAGCTAGAGCTCAATGTCTCTATTGTTGATGCAGTTGAAACTTGCCCGTGTGTCCCAGAGAAAAGTTCCACAGGAGATGGTTCCAAGAACACTGACTCATTCTCTGTTGGCATGGGATGCTGTGTGGTCTGAGGAGACACAGATTCCTCTACAGCAGGGAGTAGCATCCTCAACATAGCCTCTACTTCCCTATGAGGTTCCCTTGGTTGTCTGCTGCAGATCTCTGTATGTTCCAGAGGTAGTATTTGTGCCTTACAATGTGGTGCTGATTGAGACAATGGATGATCAGTAGTTCCAAGCTCCTGCTTTACATCCACCTTAACAGCATCATCAGGCCAAATGGCTGCTTGCTTTGTGCGAATCTTGCTACCACTAGGATGCAAGGACTCTTTTGTGGTTAGACATTGCTTGAGCCCTTCATGTGCAGAGTTGATGTCCATCACAGCACAGAATAGAGAAAATAATTGCCTTCTCCTTGGTTCACATACTTCATGTATGCCATCAGGTGGAGTGTTGCATGCTGGAGCCATCTTTTCTTCAGAGACTAGAGCTGAGACTTCCCTCCCTTGCAAAATGATACCAAAGTCATCCAGAGCAAGAGGTTGATGCAGAAACCTTGCAGATGAAGAACTAATTGGCCCTTTCATTTGAAGTCCACAGGCATTGCACTGGACCAGATCACATGTCAAGCACATCAACCGCCAAGGTGATGCAACAAGAGCACCAGTAACAACCTCCAGATCCTGCAGTCCCTGCTCCTTGGATCGTCCACTCACCCGAAGGCCCCGAGCTTCCATGGCCCTGTAAACTGCAAGTTTAACCCCAAAAAGTTCAACGCATTAACTATCATATCCAAGGCTACAAGAACACCAGGGGGGTGAATGCATTTGTCTGCACTCCATGATTCATATACAACAAAGTTCCAGTGGCAATAGCATAGAGAAGCTTGTCAGACTTGCACACAAAGAATGGACAAAAAAGGCCTCTTTCCAGCATCATGATAAAGAAATCAGTACCAGGCACAGACAAGCATACCTTCTCCTAGGCCAAGACATTCCAACTCTGTTATTGGCACTAAGGAGGCTGAAACCCCTTGATTGCTGCATTCAGGACAGATTCTCTTCCAGGCAGCTCCAAATTCACGGGAGAACAAAGCTACTAATGTGATTTGAAACTGGAGGAAGGCAGAGTTGCCCACTGCTTGTTCGATATCCAACTGAGTAAAGTGCTCACCACAACTGCACACAAGAGTAGCTGCATGTCAGCACTCTCATTGAACTTCATTGCACCTTCTGACTAGAAAGAAAATCTAAAATTGCAGTGGGCTGCAATTTAGGCTAGTAAACTGAAAGCTGTTAATGCTGCATATTACAGGACTTACTGCAAACTGTTTTATGACCTTTATGTACCACATGAAAAGTTGTGAGAACTTACGTGTCAACTGGGCATACCAAGGAAGAAACGATGCTGTCCAATGAGGCTGTCTCAAATGCAACATTTTGCAAACTTTGCTTCACAAGGTTCGTATGGCAATCTTTGCAAAAACAGTGCCCACAAGTCTCTGCTTTGTAAGTGCCACCAAGCTCAGACACCTCGGATGAGAAGCATTTTGAGCAGAGTGGACAGCTCAATAATCTACTTGATGAAAGTTCTTCTGCACAAACAACAAGAGACCGATTAGGACCACTAGCATCGATTACTGCACAACTACTAGGTGAAAATTTGCAGCATGAAGCCATGGCTTCAACTTGAATAAGATAGCACCTCTACTGGAAAATACTTGTAAATGGGTTAGGTGGCAGGCAGTTCAGAAGAGTTTCCCCATGCAGCTTTGCCAATGAAAGCAGCCATTTTGCAGAAGCATACCACACCCATCGCAAAGGAAGAAATTACTGCATTTGCAGCATTTTGACATCAAACTCATAAACCCTAATAATAACAATTAGGATGTGTTCACTAAAATTTTCAGATTTACAGTCATGAAATACCAAGTCATAGCTACTAGAGCAAGGTCAAGGCTATTCTGTAAGGTTTGGACCACAAGATACAATGCATTTTTAGAAGAAAGAGGGCACAAAAGCAGGCCTTGTAAGATGCAGATGCTGTATACCATTGCTACTTATCTGATACATACTTCAATACCAGCTTGTCCACAGCACTCTTGTCTAAACCTATCAGGTAGTGATTGCCACAGGAAATATTCAACTTTTGCCCCTACAAATCCATGAAATCAACAACTGAGTTTCTAGAAAAAATCTTGCCATTGTCTAGCCCTAATCCTTCATGTGGAGATAGGAAAGGATTGTCAAGCATAGCTTTGTTGAATAGATGTGCTTGTGTGATCACTTCGAACCAGGTGCTCATACAGAGGGTGGCATTCAGGGGATGCTTGAGGAGAGCCTCAGAACAACTGATGCCTCTCGCAAATGCATCAGGGCAAGCAACTTTGTTTGATGCACACATAAAGCGCAATAGTGAAAGCATCAGAGCACATCTAGTGGATATTCCAAAGCCAGAAACTCACCTACATCCTGATCCTCCACCTTTTCTGGTACAGACAGAACTGCCCGACTTGTGTCAGCCCCTTGTTTGGACAGTGGATTTCCATCATCTTCGTAAAGAGCTTGGGGGGCAGGAATTGCAGACCCACCACTAATTAGGTGGTTGGACAGATGAGATCCTGCAAGCGAAGAAGGAGCATCGAGGCTTATAGTCATGTCCCCAATCATCAATTCCAGCTTACAAGAAGCATTGCTTGGTGAAGATGATGTAAATGTTGCACAACCTCCACCTCCATCTTTGAAGAGAGCAGCATCATTCCCTTGTGAAATTGCCGCATGACGTCCTATGAGTATTCCCTTTCGTTCTGATTTGCCAAAAGCCATAGTTGAACCCTTCTCCTGCTCTCTCCACCTCTGTTTCTTCTTCTCACATAAAAACTACCACAGAGTAGCACGATCCAAGCTTTGTCTCTGACGGACTTGGATAGGCCGGCACAGGGAAAAGCATGTGCATCGCTCTGTCATGTACACACCAAGAAGGCGAAAGCCAAGAAGGGGAAATCGTTAGTCTTATAGAGATTCCTTGCACGCTCAGCTTGAGAGGCTCACTCGCTGCTACGCCCTCCTCAGGTCTGTATGCTCCCGTGCTTCGTGACTCCCTCCCTGCCACAAGGTTTAGGGCCTAAACCTCCCTCAATAGGTGTATCCCGCCATGACGATCTCACGATTGGAAACGCGCAATCTCTTCTTCCGGAGCCTTCTCTCCGCAGAAGCCTAACACAGAGTAATTTCTCAAAGCAGCTGAAACTCTTGTGACCTTACCTTCGCAACAAAGACCTAGATCTAACATTACACCCCATCCCCCTGCCCCCAATACGAGAAATAGGGGAAGTACAAACTTCAGAGGAATACAGCACGCCTCATTCTCCGCCTCCAAATCAGCTTTTGTCACACCAACGATTCACGCTGCTACGGGACTCCGTAAACAAGTATGGATACAAAAGTCTAACCTAAACAGCAACAGAAATCCTATATCCATATACAGATCTTCTCGCAGAGACTTCTATATACACAACACCGAAGATTCAAGGTATGATTTCCGCGGACTCGAACTGTACAGACTCCACCGTCAACAGAACAGTCTTCCAGAGGCAAACACACAATCAGAGTGCCTCTTCAGGGATGAACCAAAAATCGAGGGTAAAGAAGCAACCTCGAAAACACAAACAAGCAAAGCAACAACGAGGAATGCACTTGTCGTCTTCTTACCTTCTTCACCAGATAAAACCGCAGTATACACTCTACAGAAAACTGTTGCTCACAAGAAAACATTCTCCGGAAAGTTGCGCTTCGTCTCTCTACCACTGACAGCAATCCAACAGATACTCAAGAACCGAACCCCCGTGGATGGAGGAAGAAAGAGGAGGAGGTGTTAGCAGCTGCAGACGAGAGCGCGGGCGGCCGGAGCCTCGCACAGAAGACACGAACACTCTCGCCCGGCGCCTCCGTCTTTCGTCGTCTTTCTGCCTTCCCTTATCTTTTACTCATTTCCCTGCTTCTTTACCTCCGCTACTTGTCTTTCTCCCTTTCCCCTCGTCTCTCCTGTCCTTTTCCTTTCCCTCGTCTACCGTGTCCTTTTCTCCCTTCCCTCGTCTTTTACCCATTTCCCACTTCTTTACCTTCGCCACTCGTCTTTCTCACATTTCATTCTCTTTCCTCCTCTTTCCCTCTCTTTTCCTCTCTCTGTCCTTTCACGGTCTTCTTTCCAGATTCTTGTTTCTTTTGCTCTGCTGTGAAACATCTTTCCGTTCAATATCACACACCTCCATCTTTCAATCTCGACCCTTCATTTCCTGCCATCTATTTTCCCCCTCGCGCCCCCCCCCCCCTCAATCTACTACCGACATTGTCCAATCCAGACCGTAAGATCCTTGTTTTGTATCTTTGCCGTTGGATCTGAACAGAATTCCAACGCTTTAGATGTGACCGCGTCCGTGTGAACATAAATGGGTGGGCCGACTTCATGAGTGCAAATTTTTGGCGGCCACTGGATAATGCTGTGAAATGGGCCTTTGGATTGGGCATCTGGAAATGGCCCCTGGAAACAACATTGTGTGGAGAAGGCTACCCTAGTCCAACTGAGAATTTTACATCAAAATTAAACTCAATTACTCTAATTATCTTTTTCCTTTTTTTATTCCCTCAAGCTAATGGACACGCATGTGTAGATTTTGGGTGCACCAACCAATTGATGGGTTGTTTTGAAGTCTACCCATCTACTTGTTGGGTTTCTTCTCAAATATGAATGTTGGGTAACTGATTTAATCATGCTTCTATATTGTTTTATTTATTTTTGGGTTGTCACATACCTTTTTGTATCATGAGGTTTCATAAGACTATGAAATGTTTTAAAACATTCATATGACTAATTTTTTTAATGAATTTTTTTAATAAACATACAAATAATTAGCTCCAATTTTTTTTAATATTAGTAAAATTTTATTTTTAAAATTTTGATTTGAAAGATTATGCAAGAATTGATTAAAATGAAAACATGTCAATTTTAAAATAAATTAAAGTTTTAATTTTTTTTAGATACAATTTTTTTAATTAATTTGATATATTTTTAAAACTTCAATAAGGCTTTGATGAAGATTGAATAACAAAATCATAACAAAATTCATTTTTAATTATTAGTTTATTTGTATTGTTGTTGCCTTTTATGTTATGAATTTTTATTATTGCCCTAAAATAGTAGACATGCATGTATGATTTTAACTTTTACTAAGCATCTACGGGGCAAACACAATTAATTTTCTTTTGGTATTGGACAAAGGACGATTGGAAATGGAATTTGATTACATTTTTTTTTTAAATTGATTTTTAAACGAATTTATTTACCATTTGTGAAAGGTGTGTCAATGTCAAAATGAATTGATTGGGGAATTTGAGGGTGGCTGGGGGGATATTCGAACATAAACATCAAATATATAATAAGTCTTCCTAAAGTCATGAGACCAAATTCCATATAGCTATTGGATATTCAAGAATATCATGGTGGTAACAATAACGCATTATTGGTTGTAATGTTATATTGGTTAATATCAATAGCAAGATTTATTTTAAGTTGATTCCACTAGGATTGGTGAAGGCACCTTTATTTGATGGAATCTACAAATGAGGATTTCAAAAAGCGAAACATTCACATTAGTTTTTTTTAATAAATAGTGTAATACCTAGTGCCTATCGAACTAAGATTCATCAAATATCATGGGAAAAACAAATTAAGTAAAAATTGTCAGTTTTTTTTTGTTGGGCAATGCTCGAGGGTTGGGGTGTTCTCAAAATAACAAGCCTTCAAGCTTGAAGGGCAGTTATTTTGAGAACCTCCCAACCTAAAGGCATTACCCTACATATAATTTCAAATTACAAAATGAATTAAAATTTTGACATTCCATTATTAATCACATCCTATATTTTTAGTGATGATTTCATTCTTACTAGTGGTAACCCGTGCCTGTAAGCACAGACGGTCGACTAGCACGGGTGGGCTGGGCACCTCTGGCCCACCGTCACACTCAAGGTTTTTTTTTTTTTTTTTGCCCCTCAGTAATAAATAATTAGTGATATCGACGTGTAAATTTGTGAGCCCTTGAAAAGATTGTTGCAAAAGTCTTCTAGGGCTTATATTACCCCATGAGCTATTTAGGCTACTTATTACCTTAAGTTTACTTCACTTTTATTTTTACTTCCTTTAACTTACTACCTTTTACTTATGTAATTACTTATTTACCTTTGCTTACGTAACAACTCATTTACTTTATTTACTTTCATTATATTATTACTGTTGTAACCAAGGTCAAACAAAACTTTAAATGCCACGGTAAAAAATTCTTTTTTTATATTATTTAC
>Ga0116227_10005688_pt1 | contig 26040 bp, 8 predicted proteins | sample S1TSphgellanicum_FD_89693 | JGI IMG/M metagenome (GOLD analysis project Ga0116227, IMG submission 89693) | Host-associated microbial communities from peat moss isolated from Minnesota, USA - S1T2_Fb - Sphagnum magellanicum MG | ecosystem: Host-associated > Plants > Peat moss > Unclassified...
GCCTGATTAACCCCCCCCCCCCCCCCTCAAAAACCCCTTTCCCAGGCCCCTCACCCCCCCCCCCCCCCCCCCGGCCCCCCCCAAAAACCCCTTTTTTCTCTTTTTTTGGGGGGGGGGGGGGGGGGGGGAGGGGGAGGGGGCGGGGTTTCTTTCCTCGTAATAGACTTTGATATTTTCATGCCAAAAAAAAAAAAAAGAACTCATCATGTTTAGAGTTTTAAGGACAGACTTGAGAAGAGATAATAAAAAAAAAACTTGAAAGTAGAACTAAAAAAGATTTTATTGACGTTTTCTTGCTTTGCACCTTTTTGTTTTGCTTTTTTGTTGGGACTTTTGCATAATTTTGTACAATGAAAAGAATTAAGCACTGTCGGATGATGGAAAATTATCATGTATGACTTTGAGGGAGGGAAGAAATATCTTACTCGTCGTTATCATCGTCAGTATTACTTTTTCTAAGTTTTGCTTTGGTAGAAGTGGGTGCTGATATTGGATGGACGTCTATCCATCCTTAAGTGGTAAACCCAATTCTTCATGGGTGGGGCAACTATTTTGGGATTGGAACTTTCTTCGCAAAAAAAGCAATTGGTTTCGTACTAGAGCAAGATATAACCTTTAAAAGTTTTAATACTAATCAATTGAAAAAAATGAATCAATCTTATGTATGTTTCTTGAGAGAAATTAGTGTCGGCTTCCCTTTTGTAAACTGAGGACAGAGCCCCAGGTCCAGGGCAGATGCCTACCTCTTCATAACAAAGTAGGTGATCTAACAGATCACCTTTTGCCCTTGCCTTAAAGGTAAGGCCACAGTGAACCAGCACCCACCAACGCACCATCCATTGGGTTGGTTTAGGGTTTAGGAGTTCTAAGTTTAGGTTTACTAAGTTGTGGATGAACCTCAACTCAGTTTATATTTGGTTTCACCTTGGGAACCAATTCTGTAAGAAATAGGTCTCTTATAGGTAGATCAGTAGGCAAGTAGGTAACTATTAGGTAAGTAGATGGTTTATACATAGGTAAGGGCTGTTTTTACTACCTACCTGATAACAACCTGTTTGTGGGCTGTTATTAGGCAGGTAGTTAAAAAGAAAAGCATTGAGCTAACCACCATGGTTACCTAGGCAACTGGAACCCAACAGAAAACTGTTTCCTGACCACTAACCATTTCGGGGATTCTAAACAGACACGGGCGGTGGGGGGTGTGGGTGGGGCAAAGGGGAGAAGGAATCCTTCCGTATTGGGGGAGGGAAGCATATTTAGGCTCCCTCCAAATGTTGGGGAGTGCCACATGTCTCCAAAATATTTGGTGATGGGCCAATCAAATGGCTCCTTCTGAGGAGACCCAAAAACAACGAGAAATGTGGGCACACCGTGACGCAAGGCTAATTAGTAGAAGCATGATTAAAATTATAAATAAGTACACCCGCGTTATAATGGGCTGCCCTGCGAACGTGGTAACGTGGGTGGGACAAGAAAACCATAGTAAGAGCGGCAGGTACTTTTTCAATAACCAGCCGACCATGTGGACTGTGTTTTTTGGTAAAAAGCCTCTCTGTGAGGGTAACCAGTTCGGTGAAGTGCCTCTTTAGGAAACCTCAGTACGACGAGTCCTGTTGGACTGGGGGAAAAGACATGGCAGCTGCAATATTTGGGTGGTAACTTGTTGTGTAGGTGGCGTTGGATTTCGTAGAGTAGTGGTGACAGAGTCTAAGACTATAGCAAAGTTAAGGTTTGTCGGTGGCATAACACCCTACCCAGGGAACTCTAGGTGGTTTTTCAATTTTTTTTTCCTTTTTTCATTCCCTTAGTTTTTGCATGGTTGCTTTCCTAGATCTGACATTGCCTAGTAGGTAGTCTTTAGAAAGTGAGGCATATTTGTAATTTTGTTCCTAGTAAACTTTTCTCAGTATGGGCATAAAACATGTCATGTCCTCTAGTTCATCATGTCACACCAAATTTCATAGTTATCATCACTCATTTGTTTTTTCCTGCCCCACCACAAACTTGTTCTCCACTTCATCTCATCTCCTATGCACATCTCACATCACCTTTTCTTGCCCCCTATCACTTTAACAACCCAAGTGTCACCTATGAATTCCCCTTACCAGCCCCCAGCCCTTCATGCAAATTTGAGGTCCCAACCTTACACCTTCCCAATCCCCATCAATAATACACATGTGTGACCTTTTCCTCATCTATTACACCACCTCCCACAGTTGTTCATGATCAAACCTTGTAACCTACCCCCATTTCCTCAGCACGCATGTAATTTTCACTTACAACCTCTTGCCCCAATTGTGGGCATTAGTTGACCTTTCAAGGGTTAGCCCATCACCAACATTCCTATCAAGCATCTAATTCATCTAATCCAAACCCATGTAACCATCTTGGTTCAAAACCCTCCCCTACTTCCACTTTGCATGCATCAACCTAGCCTTAGGTTTCAACATTGGAGGTCTTCAGGTTTTTTCATTTAAATTTTCATTGTTTTCAACTATACAATTGAATCCTTACTACTTTACAGTTTGATGTACAAGTGGCATTTCATTTTTCATTAAATAAGCTCACACAAGACCCTTATGATGTTGCAACTTGGCATTTGCTCCTTTGTTGCCACAATGACGTCTTTCTCTGCCCCCTTGAGGCAGAGCTATTAGGCATAAAAAAACATAGATCTGACTCAAATGTTTTTTAATGAGCGATTGGGAAAACATGCATGAAGAATTTTTTTACGAGCCCAAGCCTTGGCAACAAGTTTGAGCTCAATATTTCCTCCCCAACATGATCTTCCAATTCATAAATGCCTTTTATTTAATTTAGGTTATAGTTGTGGTGTGTTTATAAATACATTTTTGCAAGGTTTTGATGAATATTTTGATGCAAGGTTGTTTTAGGTCAATTTTGTTAGATTCACAATTGTTATAAATAATTAAATTTGATTTTTTGTACAACTTCTAAGAAGAGGTTGCCATTTATTGTTAAATCACTCTTGAGATTTTCACTAATGATGGTACATCAAAAAATTCAAAACAAAACACTAGTTGGTGTGTTCTACAATATTTTTTCAACAAATTTTATGATGCAACCAAAGTGACAACCATCCATAAAAAAGTTTGCCCAAATATATGGGTGATTGAAACCCCCAAAAAAATAACTCCATTTTAATTTTTTTCTCTTTTTGAAGAAATTTTGTGAGTAAAAATTAGGAATGGCCATGGGTCAATAGAAAAATTTGGGATTCCTCCTATATTTTTGTGACACACTAAAACTTATTCTCCAAATATGATGACTTCAAAAGAAAAAAAATCCTCATAATGTGATAGCTTGGGCCCCATTGTTTCCAAGAAAAGGTCTTTTTTATCATTCACAATTCCATTATTTTTCCCACTAGAATATGAAAATTCACCCCCAAAAAAATAAATTGAATACAACCCACAATTTTAAAAATTAGTGGACTAAATTGTTGTAATTGATTTGTAATATTTGATTCATCTTTTTTTTTTGAATGATCACCACTTTAAATGTTTTTTCCAAAACATTTTGTGGCATGTCAAGCCCTCCAAGTGTTCTTTGTGTGCATTCAAATAAATCACGGGCTTATACTCCAAAAATGATTCATAAAAATTGAAATAACATTTTTTTAGAATTAGTAAAAGTAATGGTTTTCATGAAAATATTCATGATGTAGTCCATAAAAAGATGGAACCAACAATGCCAACATTCCATAAAAGGCCATCTAAAACTCTTTTAGATAACAAAGGAAGTTCTTTTGTGTACCTGTTAAAGCCAACCAATATGTGGGTTAGAATTACAAATTAGATGTCATTTTGAAAGGGTGGTCTCCTTCTTTTGTTTATATTGTGTATATATGCATGTGAGAACATTGTTCATTGTTAATTTGCTTCATCTAGATTTTATCATATTGTAGTGTTGAATCATACATACTTATTTAGAGGCTTATTCTTATGACCTTTGTTTTGTGTATGGTTTATGAATGAGACGATGAGTTTTTTCAAACATTCTTTAATATTCTCATAATTTAGATGTAAATTACTTAGAATTATCAACTTTGTTACCATAACATCTTGGCAACTTTGACACTAATTTTTTTTAAATGCTGAAATTTCCACAAGAAAATTCAGATAAATTTTTTTTGTGAAAGAGAATATTGAATTTTCAAGAATATAATTCTATTTCTCAAAATGAAAATTTCAAAATTAATTAATTATTCACAATACATATGTCAAAGTTGACAAGGCACTATGGTATTTCCTATAGTTGTCTTAGGTCTTGGTCCTTCAAAAGTATTCCAAAATTTTATCCATGCATGTCCATTTTCAAATTTAATATAAAACTTCCAAATGCATTGATATTGCTTATTAAATTTTGACAACCAAATATGGGAATATGAAAATTTAAATTTATGAAAAGTCATGTAAATATATATGTTTCATATTATCATTTTACATGATATTTAACTAGTATTTAAATTTGACAAAATATCAACATAAACTTAAAAATTAAAACTTCCTAGAAATAAATTTAAAAATATTATGATAAAATAAAAATGGCCTATTTTTTTAATGTTTGGCATATGTGAAAATGATTTTGTTGACATGCGATGTTCAAGTTTTTCATTTGTTTGACGATTATGGTGACCATTGAAAATTTCACAAAAGATTTAAAAATGAAATCAGTTGAGTTGAGTTTGGGCCAATCTAGATGAATTGGGTACCAAAATCTTAACCTAACCATTTTTTATCAACCCTAAAGGACCAACATTCTCTTGTCATCCAATTTATGATTTGTATTTTTCAATTTAATGATCTTTTGGCATCTTTCATCTTTTTGTATCAATGCAAAACATTCACAAGGCTTATTGTTCTTTGTTGAAATGCATAATGCAAGGAAGTATGTTTGTGACCACATTTTTTCAAATTTTTTATTCATCAATATAAATCAATTAGGGCCCTTCAAGATGTGAATAATATACAAATTGTTTTGCATTAAGTGTGAAAACCTTTTTTTGCAAATTGTGTTTTGACCTTTGTGTTGTTTTGTAAGTAGGTGTGATACCTTATTTTGCAAATGGTAAATGACATAAGTGTAAATGGGTGGAACAAAACAACACACGTCATAAATTTTCCCAATTCTATTCAAAGTTATTCACTCAAATCATAAATTTTTCTTGGTTTGACTTGGAGTTATTCAGCCCTCTAAATTATAATATATGTACTCATTACGAATGCATGCACAAAATAAATGTCAATAATATCAAAATGACATGTTGAAATGAAATATTAAAAACGTAGTGTTAATTTCATGAAAATCCCAATTCAATATGTTGAAAGAAGATATGATGTGAGTTCATGTAAAAAAATTAAAATAACATAAGGTAATCTAGCTTAAATAGCCTAGGGTAATCTAGGGTAGGTAAATAATTAGGGTAAGTAGGTTAGGTTGCATAGGTAAAATAAGAAAAAATGTTCATAATAATACAATGACAAAAATTATTAATTCTTGAAATTTTTATTTGCAATGGTTAAGAGCTTGGACTTTTAATATGAAGATGACGGATTCAAATCTTCACACTTACAACCTACTTAAATGTGCTTAATTAACCTACTTAGCTTAGGTTATTGTTGTAGGCTTCTAGCCTAGGTTGTCTAAGCTTTAAGTTACCTAAGGAACCTATATAGGCCATGTGATGCCATTTTTTCAATTTGGAACTTATCACATATCAACATTTTAATGGTCAAAAAATTTGAAATATCCCCACATTTTAGTCATTAAATTAATCACAAATGACTATGCCACATAGCCATATGTGATTATAAATTTTAGTCATAAATGACCATGCCACATTGGCTAGATGAAAAGTTGGTGTTAGTCACACTTCAATGTGATTATTGTTTCAACTAAATGTCACATCATGTCTTTTGTGATTAAAATTTTATGTGACTTGTTCAAAGCAACTAAACATTGTAATAGTGGTATGTGGCATTTATGATTAAAAAATAATCTTTTAAACATCATAATACACATATTCCTTGTAATGGTAAATTTAAGCTAGGAAATTATGTATACTTCCAACAAACACCACCAACTACCAATGAGGATCCCAATTTGTTCAAAGTCACAACACACCCAAAACAACCCACAAATTTAGAAATGTTATGTTTTGTAATTTCCCATTTCCTTTGCAATGATGTCATTGGTTTTTCACACTACTTGTTGCTAGTCTATGATTGTTGCAGTGGCTTTGAAGTCATTCCCAAAACTTGTGTAGCTTTTGACCATTTCCAATAACAAGATCTTGGTATACATGCAAGAACCATAAACAAAATTGGCATTCTTCATTGTCTCCAAAATTCTTCCCCTTGGATTGTTAGACTCGTAATGCAATCTCCAAAATGAGAATTGGTGTTTCGCTTCCCATGCATGATGTCATAGATTTAGCTTTTGAAATCTGAACAAGTTTGATGCAATGACCTATAAAACACTCCTCTACCTTATTGCTTGAATGTGCTTAGAGGGGAGAATTTTGATAAGCCTCTTGGACTTAGTGATGCGTTAGTGTATCAACAACATCAACGTTAGTGTATTGGTCATGAGAAGAAGAGAAAGTACGACAATTTGTCAGGGTGGAGCATGGAACAAGTGAAGTGGTGCCTACCCTTAACCCTGCCAATCCCAGATCACCAATAAATGCTCATACTGCAAGTCAATAGGCAAAACTAAGAACCATGGATTTGGAGTCTCTTGAGCTAGACTTAGCCAAACAGAAAACATGGCTTTGGAATCTCTCAAGCTAGAGTTAGCCAGATGCAAATAAGGCACCTTTTATACACTCTCTAAAATCTGTGGCTAAACAACTTCCACCAATTCCAGAAATTACTCATAAGTGTGCCTAGACATAGTCTTAAAGGGATAACATCCCCCATATGGTTCACAAGGAGCGAGGAGCAAAACAGAGATCAACATACAAGCCCTCATGCTTACCACCCGGTTCAATATCATATGGGGAGGCATTCTGGTGCCACAACCATGTAAGAACCATTGGGGGCTCAAACCATAAATATAACTGTGGATGCAAAGCCAAATATCATGTGACTGAGGGATGACCAAAGGAGAATCCAATGCATTTAGAATCTAGGGGATCTCCTTGTGGGATGGAGTAAAAGGGACAGCCAAAGCTTTAGATATTAGAAAATAGCAGAAGTACAAATGCTGAAAGGACTGCTATTTGCACACCAGCAGGAGAAGTAAGCCTGACCTCAGTGCCTGATGCAGTATCAGCCATTTGGCCCTCTGTTGCCTGCAAAGACCAATTTGTGAATATCTCATAAACCAGCTTCCATCAGGTGAAATTAACAACACACATTTCAAAAGTTTTACGCTTGTGTAATAGAAATCTTAGTGACCAATTGTAGTGTTATCCTTGTAGTGAATGTCGTCAATGGATACACTAATCAGTGAAAATGGGAGTGGAGTTAAGAGGTGGGGAGAATGCACACTGTGAAAAGAGATTGCACTCGAGAAGGGTGCCTAAATGTTTCCTTCTACAGAATGCACAAAGACCAACTTAAAAACAAAACAAAACTTACCTGCTGTGAAGTGCTATAGGCTTCGCCATTGTGAATTGCCATTTCCTGTGTTCCACAACCACCTTGGCCAAGTTCACAATAATGAGAGGCCTCAGATGAAAAAGAGGTTTGTAACAATCACTGAGGACAAAATTTGTTTGTCAGCTAGCTTCAGAAACAGAGGCAGAAAATGAGAACACACGTTTTAAGAGAAACATAAAGAAGAAGGTGAAAAGACAAAGTTGTGACAGAAAAAGGGGTTACCTTTTACAAAGTTTATATTGGATCTTCAGCTACAAATTTTCTGTGATACTTTCTAAATGTATCTGAAGTGGGGAGATAATTCCCAATATAAGTTTGAAATGAATATAACTATAGAACAATGAAAAACATTTCTAAAATTATGTACCTAGTGCCTTCATCACAAACTTAATGGGCCATTATTTGGCAACAATAATTGTGCGAAATCTGTTTTTCATAGGTTCATATGGAATAACATTGATGTTATTCATCTACTTGTGTTGTCATTAATATTGTGTGCATTGTTTAAACACGAATGTCATGTGCCTATTTGTATAATCTAAACATGGATGTTATAATGTTTATTCATGTTGTTTACACATGAAAATCATACACACATTGTTTAAACACGAATGTCATGTGCCTATTTGTATAATTTAAACATGGATGTTATATGTTTATTCATGTTGTATACACATGAAAATCATACACACGACGTTCGTGTTTAAATAATGCATGACATTCATGTTTAACCAATATGAACCTATGAAATAATAGATTTCACACAAATTTGGAACAAACCCTTGAAGCTTGTAAATTTGTGATGTTTATTACTTAATGGACTCCTTATTATAAAAAAAATTAAATTCATTTTTAAAAAACATATGTATTGAATTTTTTCAAATGTATTTTTACATAACAATATAGTGCAACATCTTTTAGGATAGATATTAATGTGAACTTAGGATTGTGGTGTTAAAAATATTCCTTTTGCATAACCAATCTAATGTTGCCATGTCATCTTGATTAATTAACCCACTACTTATAAACACTACACATAAAGGAATGGGTAGTGGCCACCTTTAGCATGGATTCACCCTTGTCCATATCCTTATTATCATTATCATTAACATAACCAATAACCCAACACAATGCATATTTTAGCTTTTCTTTAAACATGCAACTTTTGCAAATTCAATTTTATATTTTCTTCATTTTGTTAAAAAACTGTTTTTTTTTTTTTGCAAATAGTGTTGATATTTTTTTGATATTTCTTACATATATTCTTCATCCATAGATGTTTCATTAATATAAATTTCACATGTGTGTGCTTCCACATTAACTTGAATCAACTTGATGCAATCACCTTATTATGATATATTATTTTTGACTACTTAAAGAGCAATAAGAAGTTTGTCAAGATGATTTCGCAACTATGATTGATCATAGACTCGAGGTGATGGATTAAAAATCCATAATTTTTATGGTGATCCGAACACTAGTTACACACCGAATGGCTTTTATTAATATGGTTACACTCATGTTTTATTTGTAATTATTATTATTTTTTAATTTCCATTTACTAGAAAAATTCTTGTATTATGCCACCACTCAATTTGCAACTATATGTGACTAATTGTCATTTATAATTATATTTTGTCATTTTTACAATTAGTCACCATCCTTTTTAATCTTTTTTTTTTTGGTGTGTGATTATGGTGTGACTAGTTTATGATTATTAAGTTTTCCCTCCTTCCATGTTGATTAATGTTTTGGGTTTTTCATCCAAGAAATGGTCTTTTATGTCAAATTAGTTGCAAAAGTAGTTGCAATTTGGTTACTTCTATGCGGTGTATCTACATTTTCGGAATATACTAAAGTGTTCTTGAATATATTAAAATACATTTATAGACTTGTGTATTTATATTATATTTAAGGCATGTTCTATATATATATATATATATATATATATATATATATATATATATAGTGGGTTGGCTAAGTAGGCAAAGTTAATAGTTAAATAAATAGGTAGGTGAATAAGTTGGTAATCAACGATACATGTTAAGTAGGTACTATATTTAATATGTAATAATTCCTAATAGTTACAAATTAATTAATTGATTAATAGTGATTATTTATTTATATTAATTAATTAATGATAATAGGGAATAATAGGTAGTAGGTAGGTAATTAATTAGTGACTAGTTAATTAATTAATTAACTAGGTTTGCTAATTAATAACTTACTTACCTATTTAGTTATATATTTTCAACTTAAAAAATAGAACAAAGGATATGGGATAAACTTTTTAGTTGCAACCTAATACGTAACTATGTTGTTTAACTACAAACTAAATTATAGCTAGAAAATTTATCCCATGTTTTGTCTTCCATTTCCACCTTGTAAATTATATTAAAAGGGTCTTTTGTCTTACATTTCTATATTTCAAAACACGTGCCATTTGGGATGAAATAATAAAAGAAGTTTAACCCTAAAGGCTAAATTGAAATTTTAAAAAAAAAAATTATGTTCCTATCCTTTAGTTTACCTAGTTACTTAAATATTGATTTAAATTTATTTTGGCCAAAATTTAATTTATTATTCATGAATTTCACCCAAATTATGTCACACGAGAAAATCCCATTAAAGCAAATTATGCCATGTCATATATTTCCATTGATCAATGTGATGGCATTGTAAGCCATTTAAAATATACGATGAGGATTCAATTTATATATTCAAAATAACATCACAAAAAAATTATTGTGTTACCAAGAGGCAATTAGTGAATAGGTTATATGTTGTAAAAATGGGGATTAGTTGCAAGTTGCATATGGATAATCAATGAATGAAAGTGTATGTGTTGACCATATACATCATCCATGTGAAATATGTTGACATCATGAGGGGTCATCATTTGTGATCAAATATTGAGTAAGATTTAACTTATGCACCTAATAGATTTTTAGTTGATGATGTTCATTATAACTTATTTATAATTACAAATTGGCATGTTTTTTTACTTCATTTTCTAAATTATGTTTTAAAAAAAGAATGCATGAAAGCATGCAAGCAAGGTAAAGGAAATGAAAATAAATAAACATTTAAATTTCATAAGAAAAAATATGGAAGTTCATTTAGTTTATGGTAAGTTGAATTTTTTAAAATGTAAATAACAAGTACTTTGCAACTAACCAAATCAATATGGTGTTTAAGTTTACTTATACATTAAAAGTTGGATATATTATGATTATAATATGCAAAAATTGAAAATACATAAGACTCTTTACTAAGTGGATTCTACTTGCAACCCATTTTGTGAATATTTTTTCTACTTACATTTATTTGATTAAAAAAAGACAATCCTATCAAATAGATCTACTTTTTTTAGAATTTCCTTAAATCAAATTTAAATATGTGGTTTTTCAATATTATTATGATAAAATAAAATATTATGATTATTAATCATTGTATAAAATAATATTTTTATTTTCAATCTCTCAAGGTTTATTTTTTGGTTACTTTCCATTTATTTTGCCACTAAACTACAAGGATTAAAAAAATTCTACTTTATTTTGCTTGCACCCAAAAATGATAAACAAACCAAAATAATAATAATTTTTTTTCAAGTGTTTAGGTTTTGGTTATTTTACCAAATGAATTAACTATTAAAATTATAACAAATGACAATCAAAACATTTACAAGAGGTTTTAATTATTTGGAAAAATTATTCACTTAATTCTCTTCTTTTCATCATGCAAAAACAAATGCACAAATGCAAATAGATATAGCTTGTGCAATGTAAGTGTGAACTTTTTAAAAAATGGACATTAATATTCTTGCATGCAACAATACACAACACAAGACCACATATAAATTAACTTACCATAGCAAACCATCAAGAACAATTAACAACATATGAAAAAGAAATCAAGCAATAAATCTAAAATAAACACAAGACCACAATGAAACAAGTAACAAAATCAAAATAAACAAAAAACAAAAAAAATATGGAAAAGAAAAACAAACAAAACACCAACACGTAAGGACAAAACCAAAATAGAAACAAAATACAACACAAAAACTTTAAAGAAAACAACAAAACAACAAATAGTCAAATAGAACAAAAAACAAATAAAACACAATACAAAAACAAAGAGAAAAACAAAACAACAAAGTAGCAAATATAACAAAAAAAAATCAAAAAAGGAAAGGAAAGGAAAGGAGAATGAATGAACTTATTAAGTAGGTTGAACCAACAAAATTTTGAATAAAGTTGCACTTAGATTCTTGGATCTACGCAAAGTAAAAATAAAGATGGGAAGTATCAACCATGAACATGAATGATGTTGGAGTAGGAATGAAGTAAGAGCAAAAGAATGAAAGGTATTTGAATTTGAACTTTGCATGTGAATAGGAACAATCATTGAGAAGGACCAAAATGGAGTAGGAGGAGGAACATCATTAAAACAAGAAAAGCTCATGAGGTTGAATCAAAGTGTAGTGTTGAACCAAAACAATGTCAAAGGTTGGAACAAGAACAAATTAGATAAGAGCAACATCATAACAAAAACATGAACAACATCAAAGCAAGAATGGACAAACTCAAGTAAAAGTAAGTGAAAGCACAATTAGGTGGATTGTTTGGATTATCACAATCACAATGTCTCTAGATTGTAGATGAACTTAAAATGTAAAATTATATTTAACATCAACATTATTGAGTTTTAAACTATCCATGTTGCAATAGAACTTGAGTTGATTTTAGTGAAAATCATATTGAAAATATGGATAAGTTTTAAACAAAAAGTGGAATGAACTTTTGAAACATTGATGTTGTTTTTATCATGGATAAAAAAATTTACATGTGGATTCAAAAAGTATGTGATAATAAATGTAAAAAAGACACCACTGCCACCACCATCAAATGAGAAGTTTAAAATTAAGATGCATTGAAACTTTCCCAATAATTTTTTTAAAAAATGATTTTCTTATCTAATAATAATTGCTTCATTTTTGTCATTGAGAATCCATTTCACATTGAAAAATCCAAGCTTTTGCATGGAATTTTTGACCGATCACATATTCGGTGATATATATAGGTTGGTTTACCAATATTTTGACCAAAAGCATAAAGAAATGCACATTGTATGAAATGGGTTCTACATTATATCATTATTGCAAAACAAATTTACAAGTTTTAACTGTGAATTCTCATATGCCACTTTTGAATCACCTAACCATGTTTTTTGTCCCAAGTGATGACTTTAAAACAAGAACAAAATAAGAATAGAAAAAAAAGTGACCCAAAAAAGAATGAAAAAAGAATCGAAAGCAAACCTATAAGCAATAATATAAAACTCATTAACAAAGCAAGAAAAACAAACAAAAAGTGAGCAAAACACTTCCTAAAGTGAACCTCAAAATGGAATTTCACAAAACACTAAAACTTCAAAAGAAATGACAATAGTAAAATGGCCCAAACTCTTATTGAGGCATCTTTATTACCTCCACACATGACACCCATTGTGTAGTGTCTTTTTAAACCTTAAACACATTATAAACCTTAGCTAATTTCTTAAAACCTTTAGTTTAAAACCTTAAAATGTAGCTTAAAAAGCTAAACCTTACCTACTACCTTAGACCCTACCTACTTCCTATACCCCTAGATCCCTATGCCTAAAAAACACACCCTATTACCTTCCACTACGATGTTTGGGTATAAGTTTTTTTAAGGTTCATAAAAAAAATCAATTTTCATTCCAATGAAAACCGGCAAGGTAGATTTCATCTTGGGTATCACCAAGGGTGATTTTTTTTGGTGAAAATTGACTTGAAACTTCAACTAATTCTCATTTGTTTGCTCATACCCACCCAACAATAATTGAAAATAGGTGGTTCTAGGTATCTTGAACCAACAATAAAAGTTCAACTCTAAAAAATTTCAGAGTTCTTTTTAAACCTCTTATGCTTTCCCTTCTTTCCCCATCTTTGTAATGCTTCATTCCAACCATTCAACCTTGAACATGAAATGATATATAATTTTTCAAGCACATTCCATCATCTATCAATCATTCTAGAAACAAATTCAACCCCATTTCTATCAAAATACTCCCTTAAGGATTGTAATTACTTAATAAAACATCTTAACAAGACAATTTATTGCTTAGAACCTAAGTGCATAGGTACCTTGGTATGTTAATACAAATCAAACTAATTTCAATAATAAATAGAACCTTATAAAAAATAAATTCTTAGGGTTTCACCATGAACTTTTCCTTCAACTAGGTTTACGTAAATAAAAACATGGACACAAATTTAAATAAATAAATAAATTACATACCCATAATACAAAATCCATGTCCAAATCCAAAAAAATACACAAACAAGTATGCTCACATTTGCATTGCACTTACACACAATCACAAATGTACTTACACACAATACTTTGAAAGTTCAACAAATGAAAGATGCACCTCCAAAGCCTCATCCATGTGTCAACCCCAAATTTTAAAGGGAAAAAATATATACACAAAAAAAATACATGAAAAATGTTATTTGCTATTGTATCAACACACAACATTATTTATTTATTTCCTAGCAAATTTTTGCTAAATGTTAATGTGAAATATATGATTTTGACCTATGCAAAGGAAATTTCATGAAAACTATGGCCCAAATTCACCAATTTTTTTAATAAGTTTTAATAGGTAGCCCAAAGTATATAACAATCCTTAGATTCTTTGACTTTCATATTTTGTATAGCCAACTTTGGCTATATTTTTCCTCGATGATCAGGACTTTGGTTACATCACAAGATTGAAAATAATAAATATTGTGCAACATTATTGAACGTATAGGTCTCAAAAATCAAACATGCAAAGAAATCACAAATCACCTTGGTAAATGGAGCCAATGGTTATGCCAAATAGCCCAACCTATGATGTATTAGGACATAATGGTGAACCATGATCTATGGAAGGATGGTTTTTGGTTCTAAACAACATAGGTAAGTTGAATTTGGGTAGGCATCAATATGTTCCATGTCGCTATTAATCTACACCACCCATACTTCAACGTGCACATCGAAAAACACAAAACAAATTTGTATCAAAAGGAATAGATACAAAGATTTCAAAGAGATTTTAAAGAAATGTATTCAAATGTAGAAACTAAACGATTGGAAACATTGATGGAAAAATGTTTGGGGAAAAAAAAATGTAGTCATGACATTTGAAATTTTGGAAACATGTAAAAATGTTGCAAGAACGCACATGTAAGACAAACTATACAAGATGACACGACTTTATATCTCAAATTAGATTTCCTAATGTAAATATATGGGCTAATGATTACAAATTGTTAATGTGAAACAATTTTCATAATTTCTGCTAAGCTTTTTGATTGTTAGTATATCAAGACATCGGATTATATTGTTTCACTTTGAATACTTACATTGAATTTCTAATTAAGCTTTAAAAATATTGTGACAGGATAATTAAAATCGAAGTTATTATTCTCAATATTAGAACTTAAATCTTGTTTAAATCTCATGTATTGTCACAATTTGCATTTCAAATTTTTTACATAGAATCTAGAGTAGAATTTGATGATTTGACCTCCACCATATAGGGCTTCACAAATATTAAAATTGAGTCAAAAGTTTCTTAGGCAAGTTTTAATATTTGATTGGCCTATTGATAAATATCCAAGTTAATATTCACTTATTAAAAATTAATCAATAATATACTCAGGAGGAGGCAACAGCTTGTACTATCTGCACTTCTCAAGAACAAAAGTAGCACATGTTGTGAATCCACCAACTGTAGTACCTTGGCAGCTTTGACATATGTCTGTTGAACAATCAGTTAATTTTGAATTTTTTTCATTTCGATAAATAGAATATTCATGAACATTTTAAATTTTTTTCCTTCACAATTTTTTTGAATTTAAAACATTTTAGAAAATTTCAACATTTCTGAAAATAATATAATTAATGTTGAAGCTGCCAAGGAAGTAGGGTAATTGTCATAGACTGGTCTAAAAGCTTCCTACTGTAAGATTAAGGTCTGGGGTGACAGATTATGGCACTTTCTTGACCACAGTAGAATTAACACAGCACCAGAACCCTGAGTTTGGTCCAAAACTGGGTGAGATTTTAAAAAAACCTGCAAAAAAGTACATTAGCCTTAGGGCGGGCGGGTCAAACTCTGAAATGCACCACTTTTTTGTGCTAAACTGAGTTTCATCCTGTCTTGAGCGCCTCCACTGCTGCTACATATATTTTCACTGCTCCTACATGTACAACTACTATAATTACCTCGAACCCTGTGCATTAATTGCTGAGTTCCAGCATACCCAGATTTAATAAAACTTCCTTACTTTTACTGACCTCACTCAAAGAGGGCATAGGGGGGTGAAAACAGGGCCAAAGACAGGGTGAAGACAGGATGACTTTAAGGAAAATTCTACTATGACATAATTTTCCAGTGATGATCATACAATCATATTATTGATCAACATGTGTCTCTAGATTCAATGATTCAACCTTCCTTCCTGACACTAGAGGTCATCTTAAGTTTCTTGTTGAGCTTGATGATTTTTCTTTGCATGATGAGTAGCAGCTGAAACTGTCATTACACACGGTAAGTCCCTCATACGAGGATATGACCAAAATTTGATGCCACACTCAGGCTGCCACCTTGGGCAGGCATCTTATTCGGGTAACTCTGGGTCCACGGACCTTACATACCACAAAACAGCCAGTGAGAAAACTCATTCAGGCTGAACCCAACAAAAGATATGCAGAGAGAATCATCCAGTCAGAGGAGAGAATGTTTGAAGGTCCTAAAAAGTACCTAAAGGAAAAGGGATTGTGTTGGAAATACTTGCCTCTTAAAAGTCCTTGCAGAACTAACGGTCTGATTTCTAAGATAACGAATGCAAGGTGCTTCCAACTTCTAAAGTGACAGGCATCCATAGGACTGACCATGCACAGATGCCTGCAAAGTTGGTATAGGTGTTTTGTTTAGTCGGTGCATGCAGAGTTATTTTATGACAAGTGTTGGTTGACAAACTTCTCCACCTTTCTTCAGATTTGGGTTCTTCTGATCATAGCCTGTTCTGAACTACCTTTCAACAGATGGGCACGGATCTCCACTGATTATTCATAAATGGGACAGGCGCAATTGATCAGAAAATTAACAATGAGTTGACAACTGCGGTCTTTTGGAAGATATCGAATGAGACAAAATTTCCATTGCAACGTGTCTGTATTTGGGAGTATGAACTCTGAACCAGTGTGGGTTGGCCCTGTACCTAAAGCCATGCCTGACGGGCAGGACGCACAAAACTATATGTATAAGAGAAGTCCCAATTTGCTGCAGGACTTCTGTGGGTTCGGGGTGGTGGACATGAGCGCAAGGGTCTCTGTCACCTCAACTCAAGGAAGTTCCCTTACCCCAGGCCCTGTAACCTTTTGCATAAGGAAAGGCATGCACAATATGTGTGATTAGTGAGATGCCCAGCAAGCATAGACATCCAGGCATGTGTACATATTAAAATAGTTGGCCCAATTGAATTCCCAATGTAGTCCAATTGGGATATTGAATCTAGTTCTAGCTACAAATTTGGGGAGCCCAAGATGGGAACTTGTGTGATAACATAGTTGTACAATCAAGATAAGAGTGACCATATGACTGAAGAGTACAAATTGGATGCTTGAAAATTGAAACCTCTGTAAAGAAGGTCTGCAAAGATAAATAAATCACCCTTCCAGTTCCAACTCTAAGAGGAGTCCGGTTCAAGTATGAGGAACCTCTTGAACACATCATCCAATCAAAGTGGGAATTCTATTTACATGGTGTCACTATGGCTCCGACTTGCTTGAAGACTTTGTCAAATTGAAGTCAACTATCTTGTCCCAGATTGGAATCAACAATGATGATGAACAGGAAGGAAGATGCTTATAAATACTCCTAATGGGCATTATCTGAGAGTCAGTGCAGCATAATGCATGGAGTCTCATTGTTCTGCTGTAGGGTTTGATTAGTTTGACCTTAGTTTTAGCTTAAATAAAAAACAACACTGCTCTTACTCACCTAATGCTGAAAATTATGTTGAAGGCTGGTATCCTGATTCCTAACTCTCTCTCTTGAGAGGTTCTTGAGAGGTTCTTGGGTTTGAAACTGATGTAGTAACACAAAACATGCAGAACAATTTACTTATTTGTTTATTCTACTTCGCAAAACAAGAAGAACTGCATGATTATGCACATAACCACACAAGGTGCAAAAAGACAAGCCTCCATAGAACTTGTTAAGTGGTATTTAATACCTCTTGAAGAGAAACCCTATAAGAATGTGCCAATGCACCACTAGCCCCCATTATTTCCCTTAGGTGGGCAGTTGGTTGTAGATTTCAATGGGAGGAAGGAAGGAGTTGTGAAACCTCTTTCCACCTACCAACCAACTTCAAAAAAATCTGGTTCACAAAACTTTGCCAACTCAAATGAGTAAAAACAGCTGCCTATTCAATTTCAAGGCAAATGCAAGGTCAAAAATCATAAGTTACACTTCTCAAACTCAAGACAACAAACAAGGATTTTATTGTTGCAACCTTGGCCTTGAGCTTGCGACCAAGGGTAAGGCACATGAGAGGGGGGCATGTTGCAATTTGAAAAAAAAAACAATGAGTGAAAGGTTCTAAAGTTAAGCCTTTCATCCTCTTACAAACTATAAATGATTTTACACGTCCTTTTATCTAATGTTGGAAGGTTGAATGAGGAGTTCAAATTTAATAAACTCAGGGATTACATTCCTGAGTCCTTTCTTCATATTGATTAGTGTGGCCTGTGTCGTTTGGCCCAAGTGTTACCATGTCCTCAACTGATGTTTCCTTCCAAAACTTTGTTTTTTGGAATTTATTTGAATTTTCAGCGGCAGAAATCACTTAAAAATCAATATCTCTCACATTCTGAATCCAAATCTTATCAAATAAATTCCATCAAATCCTTGCTCGTCAAGATCTTTCCAATAACACCAAAGGTACATTCCAATTCCTCTGAAATTTTCAGCTACAATTTAATTTAGTTTTCAGTGAAGAATTCATTCAATATTCAAGAACTTAAAGAACAATATTTCAAGAATTTAAATTTTATGTTTGCATTGAATTTTGGCATCATATATTTGTTTTCAAATTTTTTGGTTGTTTTAATTGAAAGTGTGAATAATGATGAAGTAAGGTGATTATGTGTGATTAAAGAAACATCTGGCATGAAAATTTCAATTTGAGTTCTAAAAACACATCAATTAATATATCAATATCAAATCACATTTCATATGATGAAGACGATGTATGGCACCCATAAAATCATTACATCCGATAAACATTTGGTTTGTTTCCATGGGATATATATATATATATATATAATTTATTAGATATATATATTTTGGGTTTTAAAGTAAGAATAAATAAGATATGCATTGCAACCTAGATGAGTGAACCGCCAAGTTGTTACATATAGGTTTTCATCAACTCCTTGTCTTGATTAAGAAAATACCATTTCATTAGTGTTACATCCTAATTTACTAGGTCAATGTATGTTACGATGGTTCATTTTTGGCAAATACAATGCTCCATACAAGTCCTATGTGATAAAAATGTTCAAATGGATGTTGTTGTTGCTATCCAAATTTTCATTATTGTAATATTTGACTAATAATTGTTCACCCACATGAACCTTTCCAAACTTAAGTCAAAACCTACATAAAAAAAACAATGATGTCATTCCATGTGATGGATGCAATTTGGATGTCTTATAATTAAAACCCATAAAGTCCACATGAACAAAAGCCTACTATTTTTTTAAAAAAATTCACTTTAGGCAAAAAAAAATTGAGAAATAAAAATAAATTCCATTTTAAAAGAAAAATGATTGTGAAAAAATGATTTTAGAATTTATGGAAAAAATTTGAATTCTTACCATTCAAAAGTTCATAACTTAACTTTGGCTAAGGTTTTCAAGGGAAAGATTTCACATATGAATATATTATATCAAATTACATCACATGTTGAGTCACTGTAAATGGTTTGAAGTGAAATTCAATGCTCAAATTTTGATTTTATATCATTCCAATCAACCAACTAGTCCATATATTTTAATTTTGAAAGTCCATTACTAGAAATAATGTACATTTTTTGGAAAAGATTTTTACATATGTATTAGAAACTTGCTTGTTAACTTATAATGGTTAACTAAAAAATCTAAGCATATATTTTTCACCATAGTCATTTAAACCATTGGTACCCTACAAAAATTAGAAATGTAGCAAAATCTTTAATTATGTGGAGGAATTAGTTTGGAACAATTCCTTAAGTGCAATTTACAACTTGAAGAAAATTTTCATAGAAGAAAAAAAATTAAGTATATGTAGGAAAACTTAACGTTTGAAGGGGCTAAGATCTTAGCAAAGATTAAATAGATTCTACATCTTCCATTCTAGGTCAACTAATGTAATAAAAAAATAATTCATTACAAAATAAAAGGAAACTTAACATTGGCCAATCATTTGTCAATATCTCTATTAAAGGGGAAACCTTACTTATTTTTTAGTTAATTAGTTATTCTAGTAGGGTAGCCCAATTATTGGTAATAAGTTTTTACCTACTATCTCCACTACTTTTGAAGGTGATGCCAATTCGTTTAATTAGGCATATGGAAGGTGTTAGTTGGCAAGATAGTTGCATTAAAAGTGGGATAATTTGGAAGATAAGACTTGGAGTGAATTGGACCACATTTCTAGCTAGTTGTAGGTGGAAGTCAACTAAATAGTTTTAATTAGTTTTTTAAAAAATTAGTTGGTCAATTAGCTATCACTAAAGTAGGGATTTATTTAAGGGTTAATTTATGGAGTTTGATTAATTTGTAAGAGGGGTAAGATGAGAAGACTAGGATATTTGAAAGAGAAGGATCATCCTCTTTTCATTCAAGTTACTTCCCAGATTTATTTAATCTTTTTTTCATTTTTTATTATTTTTTCTCTTTTCTATCTCTTTATTTTTTTCTATTTTTTCTACTTGTTGCCAAAGTGGGTGGCAGTTTTATATTTGGGCCTTTGGAGGCATAATGTAACAACGCAATGTTTTATTTGGATTTTTTAGTGAGTTGCACAAGGGGAAGGGGGTGTTGTTTTGCTTAGGGTGATAGTTGCAAATGACAGTTAATTGCATTTTTCAGTCACAAATGTAGTGGTTACAAAAATTAAAGATTTTTTCTAGTTGAATATATTAAAAAGGGGAATGCTAGAAGTAAGGATTGTCTACCATTATGACACCCTTCTAAGGAGGAGATTTTGGGGAAGTACAAAGTAGGAAGTATTTTCCAATATGTACATGTTATTTTATGATTTACTCCAAGTTTGTCTTTTGGTGGGACTACATTATCATTGGTTATATGGTAGTAATTTGATTACATGGTAGAATTGCTACCATGGGCATTCCTTATTCATTATCTTTCCTTTGGGTTTTTGATTTTATTCCTTATTCTTAATGATGATAACATTAACTAAAAGGAGGTAATTTTATTACAAATCTAATTATCACATGTAGGAGCAAAATTACCACATGTATTTTAGCAAATTACTTCAGATGGGGTTGTAATTATATGTCCTTTTGAATGAGTTTATTGTTCATATATTTTATTTTCGTTTCATCTTCATACCCAAAGTCACCATTAAGTTGGTAGGTAATTGTTGGGCCCTTTGATTTGAACCTATTTATTTAAAAAATGATTAAATTAAAATATTTTTCAAATAGAAAATAATTTGTTGGAAAATGAATCCCAATTTTTTTAATGAAGTTGAATCACAATTGCTAAATTTTGGATCAATTAAGGACCTTTGATTGGGTTTTTCATTAACTTCGTGTGTGTGAATTCATTAGTAGGATTATTTTAAAAATTAAAAAAAAAAGTTTACAATTTGATTTATATTATTATTAGATTAAATGACTATGGTCACAAAAGTCATGCCAAACAATTTAAGCAACTCAACATGACATGGTGTCAGGTTGTGTCCAAAATAACTATGTGTAATGTTCATATGGATTTACATTTAAAATAAAAGTTTGTAGTCATAATTTTTCTAATCATTAAGACACATGTAATCATGTTATAATCATTTACAACACCATGTAGTCATGTTGTAGTCATTTAAAACCAAGTTTAAAATGTCATTAGAAAGAATTGAACCTTCATTTACATGGTCACAAACTAATTCCTTAACCATCCAACCAATACCTCAACTTGTGATGTATTGTATCATCGCATAAATATAAACATGTATATTTCAAATCTAACACATTATCATATCATTATTTAATTATGTGAGTTCATAATAAATTAATTTCAAATTTTTATTACATAATTAATATTTTAATAATTATTAAAAATTCATTATTCAAATTTAATGTTTTAAAATTGTGATTTCTGATGTTCCCATAGTAAAAATAAAATAATAATTTTCTTTATTTTATACTAAAGTTTAATTATTAATTATTAATTATATTTCATTAATAAATAAATTTGCAACCAAATTTCACTCATTGAACTCTGATTGGGGTCAAAACTAGTTGCAATTGAAAAATTGTGGACATTGAAATAATGACTGAAATTTGGTTGCCATTTTTTTAAAGTCTAGATTTTATTTTTATTTATTGTTTAGTGTTAATGACCAAATTTAGGTCACTAGTTTGCAACTAGGGTTTGGACAGGTCAACTGAAAAATTGTGGCCATTGGGATGGTGACCAAAATTGGTGGATTGCGATGAGGTTTGGACATGTTGATAAAAAAATCATCGCTATTGAAATGATGACAAAAATTTGGTTGCCATTTTGTAACGGTCCAATTTTTTTTCAAGTTTTTTTCTTTAAAAATTTTTTTTTTGGCTAGCGACCAAATTTAGGTTGTTGGATTGCGATAGGGTCTAAATAGGTTGACCAAAAAATCATGGCTGTTGAAATGGTGACAAAAATTTGGTCACCATTTTTGATAATTCAGATTTTCTAAAAAATTATTTGTTCTTTATGGCATTGATGACCGGATTTAGGTTGTTGGATTGGATCTAAGGTCTAGACAAGTTGATTGAAAAATCATGGTTGTTGAAATGGTGACCAAAATTTGGTCACCATTTGTGAACGATCCAGATTTGGTTTTTTTTTTTTTTTTGTGCATTAACGACCGAATTTAAGTCGTTAGACTGTGACATGGGTCTAGATAGGTCAACCAAAAAAATCATGGTTGTTGAATTTAACCTTCCCAACATTGGATTTAATACTTTGGATTATTTTTTTGCAACTATAATTTGGTCATGATTGGGGTAAACTTTTTATTTTTATATGAAAAGTTATTGCTTTGACCTATGTTAACCTTACTTTGACCTTAAATTGACATGGGCGCAGGGTTGTGTCAGTGTCTAAACAAACATGATTGACATGACGTGACAAGGCCGATGCTAATAACCTTATTATAAACATATGCATAAATATCACACGATTTAATTTTAAAAATAAATTTAATTATCATTGATTAAACCTTTATGCATGTATGCATGCCATTTGTAAAAATAACGAACTAAAATATAACATTTTTATAAATCCCTAAAAAAATGATTCCATTTGAATTTCATATTCATGTGTGTTTTCATGTAATGCATACATGATTATTACCATTACAAAATTGACCTTTGAAAATCTTTATGAATGTACATGTTAAATTATATTTTGTGATGTATGATGTTAATTAATATCTACATTTTCAATATAACTCACAATATAAATTAAGTTATGATTACAATTATGCTAATTTGATTACATATTTGTAACATGTGGCAAAATTACACATGTTAAATGTAAAGTGATGGACATTAATTTTCCACATCATATTAAATAATATTACAATTTGTTTAATAGGTGGTTGCATAAAAAACCAAATCCTTATAATATCATAATGTCATAGTTATTGTTGTTGGTTAGTCATTTTAACAATTTTACATCTTTAGCTTGAGTGTATATAAAATTAAATACATGCTCACATTATGCTAAACATTCATTCCATTAATCCATTAGTTGTAATAACCACTAAATTTCAATTACACATAGTGTCACATAAGTTAGATAATTGCAAATATGGTTCATAGTTGTCTTTTTAGTTGTTGAGGACCACTAGTTGTTTAAGAAGTGGTTGTATAAAACATGAATTCTTCTAGTGACTACTAAAAAATGAAAGCTTTGGAGGTTACAAAAAAAAAAAAAAAACTAAGTGGTGATTTGGAGGTAGTTCATTTGGCCAACTTCAAGATAAACCATAGGTCCCACTTTTCAACAATATGAAAGGGATTTATGGTTCAAACTAGAGAATTTTGAAAGTCAATGCATTGAAAGCAAATGCATCCAAAATAAGGTGAAATGGAAAGTTGAAAGCAATGCTTGCATTAGGGAATCTTTCTAGGTAATCAAAATTGAACTTTTGATTCTATTATTACAAAGTTGCATAGACCTAACAAAATGTTGGTTTAAGACCATGTAGAAATCAGCCAACTTTTACCAATCTTTAATGTATGTGACAAAAAAAATCAATTTTCAACAAACTACCACCCAACATGCCATACTCAACTCTTTGCCATTCAAGTTCATAAACACCACATGAACAATATTTTTAAAGATCTATAACAATTCTTGACATGCTTTGGATGAGATGGAAAATGAGAAAACATTATGCCTCAATGGTGTTGTCACCAATTTTTTTAGCAACTCTAGCTTCTCATTAAATAAGATTATTATAACATGTTTTACATAGTGATCTAGGATATGTGTTTCCCCAAATCAATAACACATTGATTTATAAGTGAAAGCACATTACAAGAGAGCCATTTTAATCCAAAAAATGGTGATGTATAACAAATATCATAGTATGCAATAATCTAAAATCTTGGTGACATTCTTGGCAATCCTAAACATAAGCAAAAAACTTTAAAATGTGCATGACAACATAATGGAATTCAAAGTTCATTATGAATCAAATTTAATTTTGATACAATGATTAGATGAAGAGAATTGGATAAAATCAATCTACATACAACATGACTTATAGTTTTTCAATGGTCATGTCTGTGATTCATGACACATCAACAAACAAAAGAATATTGAGAAAAAAATGTAATGTTTAGCTTTAAAAAAATTCCTTTCATATGGTAGTGGTTTTGTTTTAAAATAAAAAGATTATTATGCATTTATTGTTCAAAAAGTGAAAAAATAATAATTTTGTGAATGGTTTTCAACCAAAATATTTAAACTTCGAAATGTTCTTAGATTCCATTTATGTATATTGATATCATTCAACACAAAAAAATTCAACGAAAATTTCTATCAACAACCCTAGTTTTGAAATATATATGCAAATTTTCAAATTTTGTGATGAGATCATAAACATCCTTTTTCCCACTATGTTTCATTTTAGGCAATATTTTGTTCCTCCACAAAATGTTAAATCAGGTCAAAAAGTTGCAACATGCAATCTTTTTCTTTCAAATTGGATTTTTCCTTGAAACATAAGGTTAAGTTGATCATCTTTTATTATTTGATGCAATGTGACAAATGGGGATGGCAAAAAAAATTGTGAATATTATTGAGCTCTTATTTGAGGGAGGTAATGCATTTGTGAATGTTAATGGCACGATTTTTTTCTCAATTCAAATTTAAGAAAAGGTGTGCCAAGGTTGGTGCTTAGTGCCATATGTTACTTCTTCCTCATAATTGGTGATATGTTTAGCCACATGGTGAAAGCTACCATGCAATGAATGATTTGCATGGAATCACATTACCCATCATTGGAGCTTAATGAATTATATTTTAGTATGCAAATGACACCATCCAATGTGAAGAGTCAATGATCAACAATCACATTTGTTTACTTAATGACTTTTGAATTGCCTTTAGCCTTGTTTTTAATTTGAGTATTAACATTGCTTACTATTATGACAATGGTATACCTTGACCTAATTAGTTAATTAACTATGAGTTGCAATATGCTAAGGAGGGTGATTTGAATTAGCTTTTAAGCACAACCTTCAAACTTAACTTGAGAATAAATGTGGTAAACAAGTTTTTAGTTCAAAAGATAAGAAAGAAACTCTTTTAGTAATGTTTTTCCAAATGACCTCAAACTTATCAATCAATCATATTTAATTAAGTCCTTTCAACTTGGTGGTTATTCATATCAATTTGGGGTGGTTCGCACAAAACCATTTGCAAAATCAAAGGCCTCCCCAATAATTACCTTGGGGGGGGGGGGGGGACAAATAAGGTTTAAAGGGGGGGGGAAACTTGTTTTGTTTACTAAAAAAGTAAAAAGAAAGAACCCTTTATAAAAAAAA
>Ga0116227_10005690_pt1 | contig 26036 bp, 29 predicted proteins | sample S1TSphgellanicum_FD_89693 | JGI IMG/M metagenome (GOLD analysis project Ga0116227, IMG submission 89693) | Host-associated microbial communities from peat moss isolated from Minnesota, USA - S1T2_Fb - Sphagnum magellanicum MG | ecosystem: Host-associated > Plants > Peat moss > Unclassified...
TTGAACAATTCCAAACTGAAATTCATTCAGCTCATTCTTGAGTAAAGAGAAATGTAAAAATACTTTTCCTGATCTATGTCTTTTTTCAAGATTTTTTTTCAACACCATATTCACAAACAAAATTTCAATATTTTCTTCACCAATTTGCATCCCATGTTTTTTTTTCATTGAATCTTAATTCATTTCAATTGGAATTGAATTTAGTTGGATTTGAATTCCATTCAACAATGTATTTAAATTCAATTGAATTAAATTCGAATCCAATTCAATTCAATTTGCATGCAGTGTCATTCAATATTTTCATTCGAATGTAACTTAATGTATTGTATTTTCTTGAATATTGAATAGTATTAATGCAATGTATTAAGAAACCGCTTCAATGCACCCCTACTCATCAAAGCAACAATACCACGAATGCAACGGGGGTTTGAAAAGGTTTAGAATGCTTCAACCTTATTCCATATAGCAATCAGACAATGAATATTATTTCAGTTCACATTACTAATTTAGGGTTTGGTGAATTTTGTGGGTTTTTAAAGCAACATCTACATTCCTCTGATATACTCCTGCCCAAAATAAAACAGACATGCGTTTGCCACCAAATCAAACTGCACAATGAATAAATATTGTAAGATGTGAGATCATGTGCTTTTGCAATGCTAACAAAAACAAACTTTATATTATTGAGCATTCTTCCTTCTTTTCCCCCTTCCTGGGTGGTTCTCTTAATGGAGCTTGCCAGGGTTTCATCACTACATTAACTACTTAGAGAACATACTTAGTTAACTTGATATTTGTGTAACCACAACATCTTGCACTCTGGATAATGGAAGATTGCAATCAAAGAAAAAAAATCAGTTATTTCCAGTGCATATCTAGTGAATAAAGCATCAATTGGGTTTGGTAGATATTTATTGTATTCTTGGCCATAATATAAATATGTAAAAATCGAAATTTTACATTAAACAAGACACAATCTTACCTTAGATGATTTGTAGATTTTCATCTTGTTTTATTTTCCAATTAATGCTTTAAATTTTATTTTATTTATTCACTTTTGTGATGTTGCTCAAGTGATGATTGTCCATAAGTAAATTTCGCCAAATTTGGCAATATTCAAAATATGAAATAGAACATCTTAAGCACTCTATCATATTGTAGGCAGGTGTGACAATTTTTTGTGATTTTCTTGGATTTTTTTTTAAAACAGGGAATGGGTGACAGAATATTCTCTTTTTTAAATATTTTCTGCAAAATGGTCAAATTTTGTTACCAAAAAAATCACTGCTTTGGACAGTCCCAAAATAAATACCCTACTACCTTGGCAACTTAGACACTAATTAAATTATTCTCAGAATTGTTGATAATTTTTTATTAAAAAAATTCAGATAAATCATATTTTTGAAAGAAGATATTGAATTTCAAGAATATTGAATTATGAAAATGAGACATTTTAAGTTAAATTATCATTTGACAATTATGTGTGGCAGCTGCCAAAGTATTAAGGTATGTTGTTATCTCCTCCTTTTCAGTTGCTGATATGGGTTACAAGAGCAGAACTTAGGGCAAACTGATATGAGATAAAGTGAGGAGCTATTGGGAACATGCTGGGGAACACATATTAGGAACTTGGGGAACATGTTGGGAACCCATTGGGAACTTGATGGGAATAATAAAAATTCAAAACCCCAATGCTCCATCAAAAGAAAAAAAAAAACTTTTAAACCAAAGAAGAGCTCCCCTAGATTTTATTCTTCACCTCTATCATCGGCCCTTGCCACCGGAAGCTCTAGAATGGATCACTCTGGAATGGGTCCTCAAGAGAATGGCAAAAGATTGGTGCATTTAGAACTCTTCTGGATCCAGACAGCTCTGCTAAGCTGGAGTGAAAGAGCATACACTAAATGTATATAATGTGGAATGAATAGCAAATTAACAAGGGAAGGAGTGATGGTGGAGAATCAGCCCCTTTAGTACCACCAAAGCTGACACAATTAATACCTACCAGTTTCAGAACATTAGCATTTTAAGAGATGACTACCACATAAGCCAGGGACTACTAGTTTTGAACTTGATTATAAGAGTGGGTCACATTTGGAGTAATGATTAAAATTATTGTTTAGCAGAGCCCTTCTTGTTGCAGCAGAGAATGTCACTATGAACATGGCAGCATACCTGATGCTTGCAAGAGTCATGGTGATTCAAAGCTCTTCAAATGTGAAATCTAGAATCACTAGGACAGAGTGTGAGTGCGGCCAAGTTTGCTAGGAATTTCATTTAGACAAGAAATTTAGTGAATTCACTGTGTCCTCTATTGATCGGGGACCAATTGCTACAGACATACTGAATTTACCCATTGAATCCGCCAATAAGGGAACTAATGGATTCATCAATAGTGAATTCGCCATATTCTTATGATCAAACCTTAGTCTCCTTAGTGACATTGCATTGTCTTTGCCATCCAGTTAGCACTTTGTTTTGTGATAAAAGGTGTAAATATTTGAATATGACATACTTATGTGAAGATTGTTTTACAAATCAAACTTTAACATTTTTTTCATTTTCATATATTGTTCAAATGAAATTCAAACCCACATTTATGCAAGGAGGTCTATGGATGAAATTAGATGAAAAATGTGAATATTGGATTGACATGGCCTTAAGACTTAGCATCATTAAAATTTTCATCTAAAATTTGATCAAAATCCTACATTTGAACATAAAATTAATTGAGATGGACATCTAGGTTGGATATGACCTAAATATATGAAACACAAAAATTTCCATTAAATGTAAATGAAATTGAAATCGAAATTAATTCAAGATTAGACCAAAATCAACTTAAAATATCATATGAATTATAAATTTATTATTATAAAAGAAATTATGTTTTAAAATATTAAATATCTAGACCAAGATCACACTACAGTTTCAACAAATTGAACAGATTATTTGAAAGCTTCAATCATGTATTCAATCACAAATTATAAGTTTATAATTTTTAAAAATTATTTGAATACTTAAAAAGATTGACATTAGAGAATTACTAGTTCATTTTTATTAGGGCCTCATAGTGAATTAGGTGACTGAACTATATCACACTCTATTACCTGAGAATGTCCACAATGATCATACATGCAATGCATTTAGATGAGCACAGCTAGGCTAGTGTATTCTAGCTCTAAAGCGGTATAATTTGTTAACCAGATTCCATAATGACAATACTTAGCTGGAGTTCTTTTCTTCATCCTATAGTCATTATTACACTCATTTGCAATAAAAGTAGCCACTAATGAAGCCTCATCAGTGAAGCTCATCTTTCCTTGCATCTTGCATATTCCATCCTTGAACTCTGTGAGATATTTGGTGTCTTGGCTGATGGAGAGTGCAGTAAGAGTCAACATGGTCATCAAAAACCCCTTGCTATATGGATGAACTTTTCAGAAATGCTCCTTACATGGATGAAAAAGGGCTATCTTGATCCTCTGGACAGTGGGTTATCTCTGGTAACCTGCTCGAGCTAACCTCTTCATCCTAAACCCTATACAAGAGGGTAAACCTCTTCAGCCCTTTTGGGTTTTTTTTGCCCTTTCCTCTAATCAACAATTTTGTTTTTGTTTTTCTCTAATCATTGTTGATTAGAGAAAAAAACAAAACCAAAAGGCCTGAAAAGGTTTTAGATTTTAGCACCCCAAAAATATACCTGGCTACCTTGGCTTATCTCTTTCTTTTTTGTGGACAATCAAATGGCTCAGCCCCAATCACCATTGTCCTTGCCCTGCCATTATATTTTGGAATGGGTGTGACCCTGCCCATTATACACACTGTAGACTGCGTAATATGTCCACATAAATCCCCGGATGATGCCATGTGGAGTCTGGAGTCTGGACCATAGCCAAGAGTGAATACAGAGGTAGCCAATTCTGTAATTTAATTTCCATATAATTGGCATAATAAACATGTTCTGGTTTGAAATTTTGGCAAAGGAATTGCTAGCAGGGACTATTTTGCGATTTATGTCCCCTAAAGATTGTGAGAATAGGGTGAACAATATTGGGTTGCATTTATGTTTTGCCCCCAACTCTTTCCATTTGCTGTTTTAATCCCCTTTGTTTGTAACTAACAAAATTCAATTTCCCAGGCCAGTTAGAGAAACCTAATAATGAGTGTGACAAAAGCACACAAAACACAGAAATTCAAATGCTAAAAACAAACCAACCTAAATGGCTCTGCTCATTATGCCAAGTTCCAACCAGTGTTTTTTCTTTTCTCAAATTTCTGGTGTAGCCAAGATGGTACTCATACATGACCTGATTTAGCCAAATTTGAATATTAAAAAATACAAAATACAATCTTTAAAAAATCCCTATATATTTTTGGCTACCTACTTGAACAATGTATAGTAATTTGGAAATTTTTTGAAAATGCTTTTCAAACTTGGATTTTTTTTTCAAAAAAATTTGTGACAAGTTTTTTTTCAAAAAAACTCAGAACATTGAGAAGTTTCTCACACCAAAAAAAAGGCCAATTCAAAGTTCAAACCAGCAACAATTAAAGTAGGAAATGTTTCATGAAGTGAATGAACTCATAATTCATTGAGATTAAGATCATTTTGATTAGGGATTTTTTTTCAATTTTTTGGTTTCAAAGTTTACAATTTTTTTTCAAAATTTTAGCTTTTGAAAAATAGCAATAAAAAAATTTGGAATGTTTCGAAATTTTTTTGTCACAATAAATATTATGTCAATTTGAGGCAATAAAATGGCTTTAGCACACCATTTGTGGACAAGATGTTGTGAACAGCGTTTTTTTTTTTTTGGAGAAATTTCGCCAAAATGCGAAAAAATAATAATAAAATTAAAGGAATATTCTGTCGCAGATTCTTTGAAATTTTGAAAAACCAAAAATGGCCATAAAAGTAGAGGTTTCGAGCTGGTTTTGCCAGATTTAGAAGCCCTCCTCCTGTGGGTCGCCAAATAAGAGCAAGAATACAAAAAAATTCTACTGCCTTGTCTGTCCTGTTGCCATTTAATGCTAAATCCTTCTTGGGATGCTAGCCAATGGTGCTACATTAGAAAAATTGAAAACAAAATCAATGGAACTTGTAACCAGGGTTTTTTTTTTTTTTCAATTTGTCAAGTCGGTGGACGGACTAACATCCAAAAGAGGAAAGAGCCACATTTGGCTAGAGGTCGGACAGTAAAGTTGATTTTTTTATAATTTCTTATCTAGTTCTGGCGATTAGTAGGAATTCATTGTCAAAATATGGCGACATGTGACTTTTTCCTCAAAATATGACGACTTTTTCAAAATTTTCAAGAAAAAAACCCTTGAAGAATTCTCACTGGGGATTTTTTTTCCTGTCGACACAGTGCGAAAATTCGGGAAAAAAAAAAAAAAAAAAAAAAAAAAACACAGTTGTGAATCAGGACTGATAAAAGGCGGTCTAGAGTCCAACACCTGCTATTGATTGGCCAAATTGATTGATTGATCCAAATGGTTTGCTATTAGTAATCTTCCATCCAGGGCTTTTGTTTGCAAATTTTTCAAGTATGGCCACTGGCACGGTCACCTAGCATTAAATGGCAACTGTCTAGGTGGGCTGTAGCATTTCTCCAAAGTGCTGCTGCAACAAGTGCTGACCCAGGAAGAGCCTAGGTCTACATATGGACAATTTAATTATTTTTATTCCGAAAAATGGCAGAAAAAAAACTTAAAATCACATGTTTCTCTTTTTCTTTTCTTTTTTTTTAAATCGCCAAGTCGCCACAAAAAAATAACACTGCTTCCATCTCCTTTAGTCCTAATTTCATAAACGGAAAACAAAAAGCCAGCCATCTTGGGTGTGAGATCTATTGTGGAAGGCTCAAACAATCTTTTGTTTTTTTTATCAGAAAATCGTCAAAAGGCCACACTAATTCAAAAAATTTGAGAAAATTCCCCTGTTTTTCTAAAAACAAGTCATCAAATTTACACTTATTTTCCTTTCTTGGGAAGCTGGTCTGTGTACTGGCTACGGTTTGAATGATCCTGCACAAGAAGTGTCGCCAATTGAGGCGAAACTTGTCTAGGGATGCTCGCCACTGAATCAAACAAAAACATTGGGCCCAAATACCGAGCAGGGGTAGAGCTGCTCTAAAACCTCATAAAATCCCTCAAAATTGGGGGCGGGGGGGCGGGCGGGGGGGTGCGGAAACCAAAATAAAAACTACATTATTTCCTAGTCTCGCCCTTCCAGGCAGAGCCAATAAATTTGAGAATAAATTTGACACTCCCCAATGTACGTACTAAATAGGTACCTAACTGTGCACCAAAAAACCCAAAAAATTTGGGTTTTCGTTTTGGTGTTTTGTTTGGAGCAACGAGGGTTTTTTTTTGGCGTTTTTCTTTTGTTTTTTGGGCTCTCGAATTCCTGCAAATGTTTGCAGTACTACAATTTAATTCTTGCAGGCAGAATTGCGCAGGGCACAACAGCAGTCGACGGTTTGCAAAAGAAGAGGCAGATTCTTGTGCTCTGCATATTTGACGAGTGTTTTTGTTTTGCTTTTTTGGTTGTCGTCGTCATCGTCGTCATCGTAGTCCTCGTGGCGGATGTTTTGGAGGGTACTCATGAATGCACAACGGCCAGAAGCTTTGTACGTCGAATTTTGAAAGAGAGGGCGTGGATGCGTGGAGAGAACGAAGAGGCGGCTGCGGCGTTGGTGGTCGTGCTTCATAAAAATTAACAAGGATTCAAGAGCGTGGAGAGTTTGCACAAGCTTTCTTTGACACAGCTGAGTCCTTAGTGAACCTCTGAGTGAGGTTTTCTCGTTTTTGTTGTTTTTTTTTTGTTTTTGGTTTTCCCCTGCTCTGTTGCGTCGCTTCTGCTTTGGTGGATTTCTTCAATAATCGGAAAGTTATCGCAGGCAGTAGGTTGAGAGGAAGAGACAGACAGAGACAAAGACACAGAGAACTGCTCCTTGAATAATTAGAAGGTCATTACGGGCAGTAGATTGAGAGGAAGAGACAGCGAGAGACAAAGACAGAGAGGAATGCTTATCGAATATTTAGAAGCTCGTTGCAGGCAGTAGGTTGAGAGGAAGAGACAGACAAAGACACAGAGAATTGCTTCTTGAACAATTAGAAGCTCATTGCAGGCAGTAGGTTGAGAGGAAGTGACAGAAAGAGTTAATAACACAGAGAGAAGTGCGACGGGAAACAGCGATTGCGCCGTTTGCAAAAAGTACTTTACTATCGGATCGAGCATTCCAAGAGAAGAGTCTAGCATAGTGCTCCTAGACGAAGAAGAGAAAGAGGAATAAATGGAGCCGGCACAACTTGGTACTCCGTTGCCATTGGCAGACCTTGATGACTACATGCAAGAGACTATTTTTCATATGCTAGGAGGGGGTTGCAAGTCCTCCTCTGCGCGGCAAAACTCGCCCAAGTCGCTTGTGCAGTACCTTCACCAGCGCATTCGTGAACTGGAACACAAGTCTGCCAAGTCCAAGGTACACGGATCCCTTGAAATGTTTGCACAATAGAGTACGAGAAATAGCATTGGTCGCGTACCAGAGATAATGTTCCAGCCAGCTTATGGGGCTGCAGATCAGGACTGTTTTGTTGGCATGATTGCAGGAAGAGGCATGCTTAAATGCTCGGGCTTTGAAACGGCAGGTGGCAGAGAATCAAAAAATGGCAGAACAATGTAAGGCACTCACACAAGAATGTGCACGGCTGGGGAATGAGTGTACTCTGTACCACAATGACTGCGAAATCTTTCAGGAGGCAGCAGATGAGGCTGAGGATCGGGCCACCTCAGCAGAGCAGAGGGCTACTGTAGCAGAACAGAAAACCTATTCTTTGGCTCTGGAGCTGGAATCTCTGAAGCAATCCTCAGGCACAGAATGCAATATCCAACTGGAGGTGATAGAATTCCATTGTGTCTTTGTGGATCTCTGATTGGGCAATGCTCATTTCTTTGAGTATCCTCACCATGTTTAAATTGCTCACTCCATGTTCTTGTGTTCCAGATTGGAGACAACATAATTGGCTTAAGATCAAGATTGGCAGAGCTTGAGGTAGACAAGCAATGGTATAAAAAACAACCCTAGTTGTTTTTCTTCACTTCTGCTTCCATCTTGTTGCATATTTAGGGTCTAGGGTTTAGGGTGATCTCGAACCATCAACTTTCTCTTGTCACCAACAGAAGTCATCAGACTGTATTCCCCAATGCCAACCAGGAATGCGTTCTGTATTCTTGGCATGCAATAGTCTGCTGAAATGAGGTACTGCTGTCACAGCTTGCAGAAGGAGTTAATGAAAGTGGAGGCTGAAGCAAAGGTACTAATTATCCAAGCATTACTGGCTCTGATGCTAGATTCCTCTAAGGATGGCTACCATCCGGGGTCTTTTTCTGGACCCAAGCATCTCATTACATGCAGAGTTGCTCTGTTGTTGTTTGATCTAAAATACTTGACTTTTTCTTTCAACCCTATTCAAATTTGGAAACTGATCTCTGATACATTTTATCATCAGAAGGTGAGATGAGATGTAAGGCTATAAGTAGTAACATGCAGGTAATGCTAAATTGTTTTGTGGAAAGAGAGACATGGCTTTGGTCAAAGGCAAAGAAGCCTCCTTTCTGGGGAGGTTCCAGCCATCAGTATGTTGTGCTCTGTTGTCCCAGTGACTTGCAGTGGCTTATGATCAAGATAAAAGAAACCATAGAAACGAAATGCCCATAGATTATCAAACTTCCAGTGGGGTTGTCTGATCTCAAATTCTTATTTGTTGATATCATCAATCCCTTATCACCAGCTGCCCTATTATGCTGGAACAGAGTCTGGAGCTGTTGTTGTATAATTAAACATGTGGCACTTCATTAGGCTTTAGGGGATGTCACATATTTGGCAGTTTATTGCTGAGCTTAAACACCAGGGAGAGAGTTTCCTAACAAGCCATGTGAAGAACTGTAATTGAAGGTATTTTTGACAGGCTTGCTAAACAATTAATTTAATATAGATAGCTCCCCACAGATTGTTCAAGTTATTTTCAGATGCATCTGATAATTACAATGCAGATTTGGGCACACCTGTAGTATATATGGAGCTTACTGTTTGGTGTTATAGTCATCAAAGGAGGTTTGAAAAGTGTTGTGATAATTGAACTAATGATGGTTAATGAATATCAATCATGGATTGCTTTGGTGTTGTAGAGTTACATGCAGTCTCTAACAGAGCTTCAAGAGATGCAAAATGCCTCCAAGATGATGGAGGCTTTAAAGAAGGATGAGCATATGGTTCATTCTGCAGTATCATCAGCTGTCATGGCTGGTGTAGTCAGGGCACTGGAGGAGGAGAGAGATGATATTGTCTGCTCCTTGAACCTGCAATTGAGAACTGAGCGCACAAAAGCAGAGCTAGGAGCATATCAAGAGTGGTAATAATCCAAAACTTCTTTGCATTGTATTTTCTTTCAAGGATCACCTAAATTAGGATGTTACCACACCAGATGTCTTGTTTTTGAAAGATGAAAAGCCAGAGAGAACTTTCTTTTGTGTTGCCTCAACACTTTACTTCAGTATGTTGTGTTGACTTGTTTGAATGTTGAAACAGGATGAAGGTGGCAGACAGAAGAGAGCAAGCATTGCTTCTTGAGGAGCAGGACCTCAGGCAAGAACTAGCAATGTGCAAGAGTAATCTTGAGAAAGCTGAAGATGAGGTGCCCTTTACTTCTTTTGCCTTGCTTTCATTACTGTCTGAACAAAATCAGAAATCTGCACTCAATGTATATCTTAAACCCACTTGGAAGCTTGTAAAGAAACAATTTTATATCCAACAGTTTGGTTTCATGCACATTCCCAGTAAATCTTTGACAAAGAACACTAATAATTAGAAAAATTCAAAGCTTATTGTGGAGCATCATTTTCTGCTGTGGAACTTTGCAGTGGAGGTGAGGATAGTGGTGATCCACAATGGTTTTTCATCAATAATACGACACTGTATGTTGGTGATTTTAGGCAGGTCGTCACAATAATCCGAAAGAAAGGAGCAACCCTCTTGCCCAGAAAAGTGTCATTGATATATGTGCTGATTTTGTCCAGGTGCAGCTGTTGGCTGATGAGAACAAGGAGCTACGATGGATGCTGAGATTTAGATGCTCATCTTGCTCTAACCACATCAACTCACCCTTGCTGGGTAAAGGAGTAAGGTTTATTACCACCATACATGGATGGCATAAGTGTTCTCAAGCTTTGGGTGTTTACTCTAATGGAGCATTTAGTTCTCAGATGTGCCATGGGATAACTTTGTCTGAGGTCTCCTTCAGTGTGATATGTGCTGAACACATTGATCAGCTAGACCATAGGCATCACGATGTACTTGCAGCTAGTATTAAAGCAAATGAGAAGGCAATCAACTATACCTCTGCTTTCCATCTAAACAAGAGATGAGATCATAAAGTAAAATCTAAAGGTCCAATAAACTTGTATGTTGTGCAGCATTCTAATTTCTGTGGGCTGGTTTTGTGGCAGAATAATTGCCTCATCACATCCAATTGAGAGTTTCCTGACCAATGTGGTAGACAAGAGAAGACAGCAATACCAGCAGCAAGGCAATATCTCACTCCCTTGCAAAGCAACTAACCAAAGTGCCACATACACCATCAATAACATCTTGCTGTCTGTGGTACAGTGGTGCAGTACCCATACCCTTGTTTGATTCAGTACTTGGAAAGGTCAAATGCAAACCACTGTGCTTCCACAGCTTGCATATAATGTATATCTGATTACAAAATACATCCACACAAGTGCATTCCTTAAGTTGTCCTCTTTGGCTTGCTGAGTTCACCTAACACCCCTACATGTACCCTTTAGTCCTTCAACTTAAGGAAGGATTGGCGAACACTTTCCTTCTGTCCTCAAATGGGTGCAATGTACATGTTGGGGATCTATGTAGTATAATATGGTAACTTGGCCAAAATTCACTGCATACCCAACAATTTCATTCTTAATTTAATTGGTGTTTGTTAAATTTGGTTTCTTGTGCTGGTATATGATGCCAAACAAAGTCTGTGTGGTATTGGCATGATGCATTGACACTGGTCAGGCCATGGTCTTCTAATGTTAAACTATGTCTTTTAACTGTAGGTATTTTCAACCAACTAGGCATTTTCTAGCAAATAGATGAGAAAAATTTAAGATTGTGTTGTGAGATAGATGTGCTTAAAATTCCTATATTGCTACCTTCCTGTCAACTCTATGAGGATACTATGGAACCACATTATAAGTTAGAAAACATGATTGAATTGTTGTATTCATGTGAATGAATTTCTCAGTTTATTCATACCTCAAAAGTGTGGTTTGGTTGATTCAGCACATGTTGCTGAATCATATACCATTGAGATTGGAGACTCAGATTTCATAGATTTTCAAGCAAATGGATGAGGAAACATGAAGAATGTCTTGATAGACATGGTTGAAATTATTGCATCAGTACTTTTGTGTTGAAACTACTAAAATAACAAACAATGGAACCACATTGTATATCTGAAAACATGATTGAATTGCTGTATTCATGTGAATGAATGTCTCAAAGTATTCACACATAGAAACTGTGATTTGGCTAAGCACGTGTTGAATCGTATACCATCAGCATGTATTGAGATTGGAGATTCATAGATTTTGATAGAAGCCAAATAACTCTTTTGTTAATAAAGGTACCCATGCTCTTAGGAAGGGTTAAGTATAGGCCAAAGATGGTGACATTGAAATCATGGATAAAAAATGCAAGAAAAGTCAATAAATTGAAACAAGAGAATCCTCAAATTCAAATCTTTTTTCTTTGCATCCATAGCCCAATTTGTAATAATTGATTGAATTTCAAATTTTGACCCTTCAATTATTTGTTTTATATGTAAGCTAAATTTACAAAGACACACCAACACTCCATGTCTCATCTTGGAGACATTTTTTGGCTGTCCAATCCTTAGCCATGGCAAAACGAAATATGGCCAAACTATTTCATCTTCATATATGAAGATGTAGATAGCTTTGATGTTGACAAAATGGCCCTGAGATAAGCAAATCATTACAAGAAAATGATGGAATTTGAAAATGAGCATGCATTGAAACATGAACAAACACATCATCATACATGGGCATGCATGGAATTCAAACACAAGGGAACACAATTCATTGAACACAATCATGCACAAAAGTGAACATGGGGCATATTTGTGGAATTGGACATGTGGATGCATGCAATTGAACATAAACATGGATGGAATTGAATGTGAACATGCATGTAATTGAACATGGGCATGCATGAAAATTGAGCATAAACATGCATGAAAATTGAGCATGAACATGCATGTAATTGAACATGGGTATGCATGCAATGATCATAAACATGCATAGAAATTGAGCATGAACATGAATGCAATTGAGCATGGGCATGCATGCAATTTGACATGGGGCTAAGGCTTGCAATTGATTATGAACATGCATGGATTTGGACAAAAGCATCATCATATGGGGCTATATTCAATGTCCTGAAGATACTGAGCTCTACCTACCTTCAGTGGAATTCGAACTCCCAACCTTTCACTGCGCTGTTTAGCCTGGTGAGTCCCAACCATTAGGCTAAGTCTTCGTTCGCCTTTGCCTCCCACAACACAAAGAGCGCTTACCCGCTGGTCTTGTTGCAGTGCTGTGCGTGTGTGTATGTGCGCGCGCGCGAGTGAGGGAGGGGATAATGGTGATGACAGTGCTGATGGCGGCATCGTCGGCAACTGCTGCAGTGTTGCCTCAAGCGCTGGTGAGCAGCAGCAACAAGGGTAGGAGTAGTAGTCAAGGGTATGGCGAGCTGTGCAGGTTAGCATCAAGGAGACGAGTTTGTGTAAGAGAAAGCTTCCGGTCGTGGAAGCCGCTCACCACTTGCGCGTTGGCATCGTCTGTATCATCCGGGTACTGCTCATTATGCACATGTCTTTCTGTCTGTGTCTCTGCTTGTGTATTTGTACACGTGTGTGTGTGTTGTGGGGGGGGTTCTTCTCTCCACACACACAACACGCAGAGCTTGTTGCACTGTATAAACTATCAAGAGGGAAATCGATATGACCTTGGAATCTTCTTTCTTCTCGTCTTTGTTGTGCATGGAGTCGGAAGTCTTCAACCGATTTCTCGACTGTGGAACCCTAACCCTAATATTCGCACTTTGGTGTGCGTACCAAGCATACCAGAGTGGAGAGAAGCTTAACATCGTGCTCTTTGAAAGACTTGATTCTTACTCTTGGAGTTGAGGAATTGAGTGTGCTATGTGTGTGTGTTTGTGGATTGTGCAGTGATAGTATCAGGTCAGTGAAAAAAGGTTCACCTTTGTGCTTGTGGATTGTGCAGGGATAGTATTAGGTCAGCAAAGAAAGGTTCACCAACTATCACACCTGCTGTATTGACCCCCTCAGGACCTGCTGATTTGCAAACATTGCTACTGCGGAACCGCATTGTGTTTGTTGGCTCACCTGTAAACTCCCAGGTTTGCACACATCTGCAGTTCATAAGTGTGATTGCATGGTGATTGTAGAGTTAGGTAATCTTATTTAGGAAAAGAGTTGGAGGAGGATCTGAGCAAGGGGAGGAGCTTGGGCTTCATTTTTGGAGGTGTTCAATACACTCAAATTTATAATTAACCTGGAGAAAAGCTTTTGTCTCATTTTGTGTCGGAAAGCTCATTAATTGTGAACTACTAGCAGGTTGCACAAAGGGTTATATCACAGCTTTTAACTCTGGCAGCCATTGATGAGAATGAAGATATTAAGGTATGAAATCTTTCTTTTTACCTTCACGTAGATCAAAATCAATGTGCTAAGGTTTCAAAATCAGGGGTTGAAGCATGCTGTATCATGATTTGCATTTGATCTCTGCTCAGTTCCCTTACACTGTTTTGATGGATAGCAGATGTACATAAACTGCCCTGGTGGGAGTACGTATTCAATTCTGGCAATTTATGATACAATGGCATGGGTATGTTCTGTGAAATTTTCAGTTTTCAGAAATTTGAGAAATTGTTATGACATTTGTCAAATCTACCTGTTCAGGAGTTGGTTGGATTTGAAATCCTAGGGTGTCCAGTTTAAAATTATGTCTGAAGACATTGGATGATGTCATGCTGGGTTGTCTGCTGCAGATTAAACCAGCAGTGAGCACAGTGTGCTTTGGCATAGCTGCCAGTCAGGGTGCATTGCTATTGGCAGGAGGAGAGAAGGGAAAACGGTTTGCAATGCCAAATGCGCGCATCATGATTCACCAGCCACAAGGTGGCTGTGGGGTACTCTTTTATCCCTACCTTTGGCTTTGGGTCTATGCCTTGCATTGTATGTACTGAGTCTTTTTTCTTGCAAGTCCATGCCAAGACTGACATCTAGTTGCACACCCTCTGTGCTCGTCCTTGACATGAGCCTGCTTAGATTGTGTTATTGCCTGAGATTCTCCTTAAGTGTGTCTCATTGATTGATCATAACAAAATGGTATTGTGTGTGTGGTCTGTCTTTTCTAGGGAACTGTGGATGATGTGAGGCGCCAAGTGAACGAAGTCATGACCTCCCGTGATGTATTATCTGTTCCTCTATTCTTCACTCACAGTTGCACTTTATCAAATTCTTGCTCCACCCCCAGCACCATTCTTGACATAATCAATTCTGAAGGATCTGTGTGGATGGATGTGCAGAAGCTAGACAAGATGTATTCTGTATTTACAGGACAACCACTTGAGAGAGTGCAAAAATTCACTGACCGAGATCGTTTCTTCTCAGCTGCAGAGGTACACTAGTTATTTTTTCACTATTTCTCACACAAGCTTTTCACTGGTTGAATGAGGATACTATTGGAAGCTATGTGCCTTGAGTGATAGCCAACATCATGCCAAGTTTTCTTGTTGCTTCTAGAAATGAGACAGAACTTCAGGATGCAGGTTTTTGTTCAATTGTTAACCCTAGTTTTTGAGCAGATTACAATGTACTTCTGTACACCCACCTTCAAATTGTTGTTGTGGAGATTTTTCTGTGCTCTGAAAGATATTCTCTACACCCACTTTTGGGAGCTGATGAAGTCAATGTGCAATGATGGCAGCTAGTCACTGCCATTCAGAATGGTGACAGTTTTATACTATGTGAATGACCTTCACAAGGTTACAGTTGCACTTGTTCTTGTCATGCTTGTTCTGGTTTGTATGCAACCAACAAAACATTTTTGGAGATACCTTACATGGTTTTGTGGAGCTTCTCTCTGCAACCTCATTGGTAAATTTTACACCAAGTCAGGGGTTCCAATCTTGCCCAAAAGTCTGCAATGAGCAATTTGCATTTGAAGTATTCTGTAGTGACATTTTGGCTGCTCAATGTGACTGGGGAGAAATAACTTGAAGATACTGGCATTTGTTTGCAGGCAATGGAGTTTGGATTAATTGATGGACTTCTGGAGACAGAGTATTGAGCAGACTCTGATTGCCACTAATGTAGCACTCAGCAGACACTGCACATTAGAAGCTTATGGCTTAAGCCCCTAAAATTAGCTTGTTCTCTGGAATCAGTGGTATTTTAGTACAGAACTAGTCTTGTGGAAGACTCCCATTATAATTCAAAGTATGTACTCTATCAAACAGCACTTTTTCTTATGTTACCTTCGAATTGTTGTGGAGATTTCTCTGCAATTTCATAGATATGTTTTCCTGTGGCTTTAGCTGATGTTCTAATCCAAGTAGTCACTGGTGGTGTGCTTAAGGAACATGTTCAGGGTGCAGGAGGTTCCATTCAATTCACTGTACAAAGGCCTCACTATGCCTCTTCAGTGCTAGCCAATATCATGAGTCCTCCTGTTGCTTCCAGAAGAAAATCTCAGAATGCTGATGTTTGTATGATGGTTTGTCCAAAATTTTTGGCCAATTATTATATACTTATCTACACCCACCATCAGGAGCTTTATGCATGATACTGTATTTTTCTCCCTGTACCAATTTCTTTACATGGAGTCCAACCTGTTTTTGATTCCTGTAGGGCTCTGTACTTGCTCCTAAAAATTAACTGGAAATGCTCTCAAGAATTGCACCCTTATCATGAAGGGATGAGCATATCAACCTGTGATCAATCAGCTTGCTGGGAAGGTTTTGGTTTCAATCTTGAAAATTGTATGAAATCAGATTGTCTTCAGTCTGCATATCTTAGGGTTAATGTTGATGGGTCAATGCTTTAGGACCTACTTCATAAGGATATGGGTAGTGGTGGTTCATGATCCAGCAAATCCCTAATGTGAAATACTGAGTTGTGTATGGGTTGATCTGACTTCTCTGAATGTGCAATTCTACTTGTAAGTTTTCTGAGTTCTGAATACTTGTGGCACAAATTCAAGCTTTCCATAAGGTATTGCTCTCTGTTTTGAGTTTGTACATGGAGGAGCTTAGGAATTTTGACAATGGAGGTCCATCTCAATAGGTTGACAGATTTGTTAGATTGCATCACCTGATGAACAAGAACTGAACTGGGAGTACTTTAATTGCTGGGAATAATTTACTTGCTTGCCTGCAGACTTGAATGTTTGCAGTTACTTTGAAGAATGAGAAGAACTGTTATAATGAGCAAAGTCCTTTGAGCTTTGAAGGACAGGTGAGCTGACCTGTTTGTGAATCTAGTGAGCTGGAGGTTTTTGGCCAGTTCCCTTAAAAGTCTGTTGTGTAGGTCAAAGGACAAAGCAAGGCATGCATGACCTTCCCACCTACCTCCCTCACTAGGATCTTACTTCTTACCTGGCACAGCATCTCAGGACTTCTTGTACTTCTTGTACCTTCTTTGGTCTCAAGATAGATGATTTTGGAAGCTAACCACATCCATCCTAAGTTGATTTGCATTTGTGGATTATATGTGTGGATTATGGATGGTGATTATGGTTTGGGTACTTGTGGTGAAGCCATGGCTCTGCTTGCATATAGGAGTTACTAAGATGTCTTGACTGAAGACCACATCTTAAAGAAGGCTAGAGGTACTTTGGGGCATGTTATGACTTGCTTAGTTTCTCTTTCTTAATCTAGATTAAGACCAGGATTGTGGCTTTTGAAGCTTAGAAAAACCTGAGTAGAACAGGACTACTTCTCAAGTTGCCAAACTTCAGCTTTGCATTTCACATAACACAGTCTAGTTGGAAGCACCTCATTGCTGCAACTGAGTCATACAGATCTCTCAGGTGTTGAACTGTCTGTAAGTGGTGTCAGAGCTCTATTTCATGGTGCCAAATTGCTTGTTGACCTGTGGCACTACTGAAGAATGTGATGAAGCTGGGCCACCAAAAGGGCAGAAATTGTGTATGGTCATGACAGTCAGGACTTGCCTGGTATGGACGCTTGAGGTGCTGATCCTCCTCATGTTCTGTCTGGGACTTGCAGTGTTGGTGGAGTTTGTGGTCGTTCATCCGCAGCCCCCCAAGTGTGACATTAGCAGCTTGACTTTGAGCAATTTCTCAACTTCAAGCATGAATGCAAATGCTTCAGTTGCACATGATGGAAGGGGCAGTTTCACACCTGTTCAGATGCTGACTGCAGTCATTGCTGTCACTGTCAAGGCTCATAACCAAATCACACACATTGGCACTTTCTATGATCATGTTCATGTAATGGGAATTCTCACCATGTTCATTCTCATCTTAGAAGTTTACATTTCCAGCCAATTCTGGATCAAGCATTTGGTGCAGTTTTGGGCCAACTGCTTGATCTTGTGTGGCCTGAGTTCCAAGAGTGATATATTTTATGGTGTTTGAAACAAATCTTCATATTGCTGGTAAGCTAATGAAATTCTCAGATTAGAGTCATTTTGTGAAGAATGAGGAATGCCTCTCTAGACCACAAATGTGTTTGTGGGTTGTAGTCTCAATTTGTTCCTAATGCATTTGCTTTGCTCCAGAGGTCTTTGAGTTGATTATTGTTTGTGACAGGTGATGGTGTCATATCACAGAGATTTGATAGGGGAGGACTGGGTCGAGCCGTTCTATCAAGGAAGGAGCAACACTGATCTTCTTCAAACCCAAGTGGAAGTTCACAATCTTCAAGTCAGCCCAGACACTGGCACACAATTGTTAGCAGACATCAAACACCAAAGTGTGGAGTTCGGGGTTGCTTTACATGTGTTGACACGAGTGAGGATTCTCAACATTATTACCCACCATTTCAGAGTGCATGTAAGGTGTGACATCACTGTAACTCCTCTCACAGAAACAAACAGGCAATCAACTCTGCTCTCCAAAAGCTGCAGAGAGAAGACACACTGGCTTTCAAACCACTAACCCAATCTTTCTCAAAGTGCAGTCCCTCACTCAGTTGCAAGCTCAGGTTTGAGGTGGTGTAGGAGTTGCTTGAAAATAACTACCATAAACTTGCAACCAATTGCTGATTGACATTAGCTATGCTGAAAAAGCTTAAAGGTCACACTACAGTTTTAGATGACACAGTGGAGGAAATCCTGTCTTGCATATGCTCAGATAAACCATGGAAGCTCTTATGAAGATCATCTTCAATGTATACAGGCTTACTAGAAATTGCTTCATTCTATTACTAGTCTGGACAAAATACTCCTAATTCCTTATGGAGATCATACTACAGGATTATATGGAGCTCCAAGAAATTGAGCTGAGCTCTCCAAGTTTGTAGTGATAGAAAATGTTGACATGTTTCCTTGTAAGCTTTTTAATTCTGCATTTGTATTGTTGAACTTGTACAAGTGTCCAGAGTGTGTCAAACGCCTCATTAGATGAACTTCTGCTCTCTGAAAAATGACTGCCAGCATGCAGAATGTTGGGTCCCAGTTAACATTGTCTCTATGAAGGTGAAGCCATTCAGCTAGATCCCTCTGGTGCTGCCTTGTGAATTGAGTGTCTGGCAAACCAATCGAGGCAAAAGCATAAGGAATGATGTGACATTCAAGTGGTGCAAAATCTGACACTTCTTGGGAAGTGAGTGATATAATCTGTGGACAGGAAGACATACCTGGTACAGAACAAACAAAATCAATGTTGAGGAGTGGGTTATCACTTGCGGGTTTTCGGAGTGCCAACAGGTTTTGCAGAATTGGGTTTAAGTCTTGAGGGAGCAGGCGCACTGGTATCTGAGGGAGTTGATACTACAGAATTTGATGGAGAAGGTACAATAGCATTCGTGGGAGCAACAAATTCTTCCTGCTCATTGCCCATTGACGTGGAGAAGAGGAAGTTCAGACCAACCTGTCCCAGCAATGTTAGTAAAAGACATGGGAATAATTCTACATCTTGTAAAAGAAGTTGTGAATAAGGCTAATTCTTTGTTGTTTGATGGAGTTATATGGGTACAGAACTGATGGAGAAACCCTCTTTTTGGGCACCATCAACAGCCATAGTATTTACATGTCTGTAACAGAAGATGCTTGAAGCTGTAATGTGATCCTTCAGTACATTCTCAAGTTATATAGCAAGTCCATGATCACGGTAGATTGTCTTATCTCATCATGTGTGATGCAGTCAAGATTGGGGGGAAAAGAAAAGGGATGACATCAAGGCAAACTGGGTATTGAATTAGTTTGACAGTTATGTACCGCATTCTGCTCATCAAGAACTGATTTGGTGTCATCATTTTTCAAAGTGGACTGATCTTCCAGAGTGGCCTCTTGTGGAGTTGATGTACTTTCTTCACCAGACAGTTGGTTCTTGTTAGGTATCTCTGGTTGGCTACCGGATGCTTCACTCAAATTGTCTTCAATGGTTGGACTCTTATTTGCTGCCTCAACATCTGGAGTGTTGTCAATCTCATCTGAAAAGTCAGGGTGCTTATATGCATTCCGAAGGAATACTGCTAAGTTGAACCTCGGCTCTTTTGCCTCATCCTCCAGATCTTTCTTCACTGCCATCTGTGGTTAAATTCCAAAGACAAACACTAAAACATTACATAACTAGGCTTGAAACAAAAAAACCTTTGCTGTATAGGGTACTCGGAATTACATACATTACAAGTTCATTTCTGATCCAAACCTTGCATATAGTAAAATCCTCTCTGGAAGATCATTTAAACTAGACTCAGTAGAAAAGCTGGAATTATGCAAGATTTAGGACACACCTCCAAAGGGATCCTTTTGAAAGCAGGCTCAAACCGCTTTTTGCATTGGTTATGGAATATCATGGTGAAGATGGGCAAGGCAACCATGAATGGTGTAGAACTCAATGCCTCTTTACAATACTGTAGAATCCTTGCCACGAGTGTTGTCCCTGTGTCTGATGATATTACTCCAAATGAGATGGGACCTTGGATAAGAAACAACCCAATGAGAGTCAAGTGCTCAATTATGAGTGCAGCAATGATATGCCCATGTACATGCGGCCAGAATCCTCCTGCACTCTCATATGGAGCATCATAAACATTGATTACCTGCGCACTCTCTCCAAAACCCACAGCAGCAGCACAAGAGCATGATTCTTTTACTCAGTTTCATCAAGGAACCTTGCAATTGAAAATTTGGCAACCTTGTTGCAAAACATCTAGAGCTGTAGATTAGAAGCTTTTTGCATCTAAGGTGAGAGTATGAATCAGCCTTAATGCATTACTAATTGGCTGTAAGCACACAGAATATTCACTACGGTATTTGATTTTAGATATGGTACTGATTCATCACCTGCTTCTGGAGAAAGGAATCACCTGGTGGCGATAGACGATGAATCCGATAAGGAATGTGATGACAATGAAAGGTAGAATAAGGGGTGTGATTACAGAATAGACAAGGCCCATTAGGAAGTAGAGCTCCAACTGAGGAAGGGATGTAGACAGACTAATTGTGCCAGGAGACATCGCCTTGATCTTATCACCCTCTGTCTTCACAAAGAATGAGTTCAGTAAGTGGTAACTGACCAAGGGTATCACTCGGAGGATTTCAAATGCTGGACCTGCCCACCCATCAACCATCACATATGTGATGAAGAAGGATGCTTTCATTGGTATTGTAACTGCAAGTGTCTTCAAAAATCTGCAAAACAGGGGTATGAATATATCAGTCAGGCAGGTGTCTGAATTAACTGCTTGCATTATTCCTAACTGTGTGATTCAACAATAGGATTGTAGTGGGCAAAGTTGGGTTCCAGGTTGCATGAAAGGAAAGAAGGAACATTGACAAAAGAACTGTGTGAAAGAGCATTACCCAACCAGAGAGGATTGACCAACAAATAATTGGAGCTCTGAAAATGCAGATCCTGTGAGAATACTGCCGAAGAAAACGTTGATCACCACAAAATAGTAGAACTTTGTTGCTGCTGTTGTTTCAAGCCTTGATAATGACACGTGACCTTCAATTGCTGAGAAACACGTAACCAAGTAAGGGATAACCATTGTAAATAGTTTCAGGATGAAGCCTGGAAGAAAACCTTGAATAAATGATGCAAAAAACTGCCTGCATGATGGGAAAAACACCATCCCAATTCCACATTTCAGGTCCTTGATTTCTGATATCTGTTACATGCACAAGCTTGATGCACATTCCTTCTACCAAGGGGCACACACAAACCTCACAATTGCTGAACAAAATCTAGGATAAAGGCTATAGCCAAACAAGAAATTCATGCACTTACTGCTGAAGAACTTTACTTAACCAAGGGAATGTACTTTGAATCCCTGTAAGACTTGCCAATGACTGTACCAGCGCAACTGGTACCAAGAAGAAAAATACAAGCAGAAAAACTCCAATATTCACAAACACTCTGCGACATGTCAACTGCATATATGGTATTGCCAGATTTTTCCAATTTACGTCTCGTGGTTCAGGTGCCCATTGTGTTAACCAGACTGTTGGGTTCGAGTTCTGCTGTGTCTGTGCACATACTGCCGCCCCCCATCGACTCTTGAAGGAAACAAATGCTGCTGCCATTGTTCTCTTGGGGTCATCTACAATAACTAGTCGCTCAGCTTCTGCCTGAAATGGAAAAAGAGCAAATGACATTTGAGCTTGAAACATTAAATATCAAATAAGCAGTAGAGCAACCACCTGAGAAAGGCTACTGAACTGCAGACAGTTTGTATCTAATGTCAACAAAACGGGCCCAAAGAATCATGGTAACAAGAAAAACTTCATAAGTCAGTTTGTTGCTCTTACTTTTTGTGTCAGCTCCTCAATTTGTGAACTGTAATACTGAATGGCATCCACTTGTCCTCCACAACATCCACAACAGTAAGGCTGTTATGAAATGCAAACACCCAACTGATCAGTGGAATGAGGCAGCACCCATCAAAAGTCTCAAAGTGAATTGTTATTTAAAAAATACAAATCATCTTCAAGCATAGTGATTCAGACCTCAACCCTTCAGACAAGCAAAATTCCTTCAATATGTAACATTGTTGTGTTTGAGGAAGTCTAAGTGCAGGATGCCGAAAGGATGATGGATGATGCTGATTGAGGGAGGAAAAAAAATAAGCACCCTAGTGGTGGGTGTCGTCGCCTCTCGTGATAACTTCAGCTGCGAGAATGCCAACCAATTTCTGATTCTTTCCCTCTTACGGACAAACTTGCTCAGTTTGTTTGCATTGTACACCAACTGCAATTTCCAGTCAACTATAAGTGAAACTATATCCATGAGTGTAGAGAAAATTCAACAATATCACTATGAAGGTAACCATTGTGTCAGTTCCAGTGAAACCAACATTACCTGATGGGTTAGATAGTATTCTGGGTGATTTCTTTTGAAGTAATCATCAACCTGTATGTGGATTGACTCATCAAACTGTCGTGGCACTTGTTGAACCAGCACCTGCAAAAGAGGAACAAGAAGAAGCATATTATGCAGCTAGTACAGAACAGCTATAAACACAGTAATCATGCAATGAAAGAAGGACCCAATGTAAGGTTTTCAGCAGTCAGTACAAACTCCAGCAGACAGCTGAGAAAAACAACAGACTCAGTCTCAAGATCACTGAAATCAACAGAAGACCTTTTAAGTAACAAACTGCTTCCTGAAGATGTAAGGTGCTGTTGGTCCTTCAGCTTAGAAAATTGGCCATCATGAGTATGCACAAAGGTTGTATGTAGTTCAGAGAAACTAGGAAAAAGATAGTGCTATCTTTGCACTTCCCAAAACCACAAAATGCAGGTCAGCAGCAACAGACCAATTTTTTAACAAAAATCTATGACAAAACCTCTATAAACCTGCTTCTCTCTTTATTTTCAAGGAAAACTCCTTGAAGTGTTGTCCAAAAGATGGAAAAATAAGCTACCAGCCAGCGGGGAAATCTCTAACAGAAAGACAAAGAAACAAAAGAGGGGAGAAGAAGTCTACAGCACTCACTGGAAGAAAGAGAATGACTTTTAAGGGGGGGAAGTGGATCTGCAGGTATTTTTTGTGAAAAAAAAGATCCTCACTGTAAACTGGTCAGGCCGGCGGTGATCATCATCTTGAAACCGCCTCCGCATGTTCGTGATGGTTCTGTATTCCAAGTATAACATGTAACAAGTCCAGGCTGTGAAAATATATGATACAATAAGATGGCACCAAAGCCTGCAAAACACATCATGGTATTCAAACCCTCATGTTAGCATGAAATACAGAAAATTGCTATATTAGACAATTGACACAAATTTGGGCTGGCAACTAAGCCTGCAACTGTGCATCATGATATTCAAACCCACAAGTTGGCATGAATTATGTAGACTGCCAATTGTGGTCCAGAAAAAGGAGTAATTACAAATCCCATAACATAACTTTCTGAAAGAAGAATGAAGTTTGCTAGAGATTGAATCTCTATTCATTCAAGAATGATGTGAGATATCACAAGATTGGAAAAAGGCAAACCTGGGAGATCCATCGGGTATATTTGAAATCGAGAGTTTGTCAATGCCACTGAATACTAGTTGTGTAGTATTTGATGATGATGCAGTACCATTTGTGTTTGTGCTTGTGGTAGACTGTGTTGTCGCACTGTCATCTAAGAATCCCGCTCCCACATTGACAGTGACAAGAACTACCATACCAATGATTGTCATTGGCACAAATACCTTCAAGCTGCTGACAAACGCATAATGCCCACCCACTGCAAAAGTTATAAACCTTACAATTCTTTTTTTTGTTGTTGCCTGGGGGGTTGCAAGTGCTTGCTCATACCCGAAGAATATCTACTACAGCAGATTTGATGATGCAAAACTCTCACAAAATGGCTGAAACCCTAACCCTAAAACATGGACCTCTTTCATGAACCCACTAATCCTTTTTTTTGTTGCCAGGATGCAAGTGCTTGCTCATATCCGAAGAATGTCTACTACAGTAGATTTGATGATTCAAAAACTTGTGCAAAATGCCTGAAACCCTAACCCTAAAACATGGACCTCTTTCATGAACCCAACAATTTGTAGAAGCCAACAGATCAGACCAGATCAGAACAAAGCAGATCAGCAAACATAAAGGAAATATTCAGACAAGATGTTCAACCGGACTTGCTTCTCACCCAAGCAAATAAATCCGAAGATACACCACAGAATCCAAACCCGCATGCTCAATCAGATTCTCTTCGGGCATGCGCAAAGCTGCAGCCACCCAGCTAAAAGAACAGAGGTACTGGCGAAAATCTGTTTCAAAATATCTGTGGGAATTGTTGTTGTTGTTGTTGTTGTTCCTGCTGGTGGAAGAAGGACTGTCACGCAACACTCCTTTCAGATACAGTTTGGGCTTATATACCCTGTCATTCATGGGTTGCAGACTGAGAGCCATAAACCCAAACAGCGAAAAGATTGTGCCCACAATGTTGATCAGTGCAGACACACCAATATCACGCAGCGTCGTCATTGGCAAACCCCAGACCCCTCCTCCTCTACCCCTTAATTCAGACTACTACTCCCTCTCTCTCTCTCTCTCTCTCTCTCTCTCTCTCTCTCTCTCTCTCTCTCTCTCTGTGACGATCTGTTTGTTTTGTGTGTATATCTGTTTTGAATCAACAACTTTCCAAGGGCTCTGTTTCTTGAGATGGGAAGCGGTGACACGTTTTGCTTGATTCTCTTGTTGGGTCTTCTGCTGTTGGTGGGTTTTTTTTCTTCTGAGGCGATGGTGATGGGAACCAGACATGTCTGTAGCTGCTGCTTCGTTTCTTCTGGTCGATGGGGGCCAAGATGCAAGAGTGGTGCAGGGAGGGACGAAGGAACGATGCAAGAAGAAGAAATAGGAGGGCAGCGGCAGCAGCAGGAGCAAGGAGAGTCGTAAGCTCGTGTGTCATGGGAAAGCGCAGTCTGTTTTGTTCGTTGGAATTAGGTACCTACCAGGCCTGTTCCATCCCGGAATGCCGGGCTCGCCGCTGTTCCTTCAGGTGGGTTCTTTCGGGGCCTGTTCCAAAGCGTAAAAACCAGTGTTGTGTGGCTATTTGATTTTAATAACCGGAGGTTCCGGTTCTTTAAGAATTCGGGATCAAGGGTTCCCGTCTTTTGAGAAAACATTCCGAAGTGAGAACCGTTGGTTCCAGGTATTTCAGAAACGTCAAAGAACCAACGGTTTTCATGCATGGAAGAACCAGCAAAGAATCGACAATTAGAAAGGCGGAGTTTTAGAATTTTTTAAAAAAATTGAGAACCAAGGTTCTCTACCAAAACTGATTTTTTTTAATATTTCACCCCACCAGGTAAGTGGGTATATACTCAGGCTGATATCCACAGGTATCTATAGTTGATTCTAATACCTACGCAACACTACCTGAAGCACTGCCCGGTTTACTTGTGGGCTCGGGATTTAACCCTCCACATAACCAGTTTTCTCACCACCAAAAGTCATATTTCAATCATGTTCTTAGTAATTAATATACATTAAAATGAACATTGATAACACAAATGAAGCTAGTTTTCTCGTTCTCCAATCACTTGTCTCAAATAAGTCCTCTTATGGAGGATTACCAAACCATCTAACTCATGAAATTGAAAAAAAAAAAAAAAAAAAAAAAAAACAAAAAAAAAAAAAAAAAAAAAAAAAAAAAAAAAACCTAAACACAACATAAGATTATTTTTGTCATTAGAAATTCAATAAAACTCAACACATAGTCAAA
>Ga0116227_10005692_pt1 | contig 26029 bp, 26 predicted proteins | sample S1TSphgellanicum_FD_89693 | JGI IMG/M metagenome (GOLD analysis project Ga0116227, IMG submission 89693) | Host-associated microbial communities from peat moss isolated from Minnesota, USA - S1T2_Fb - Sphagnum magellanicum MG | ecosystem: Host-associated > Plants > Peat moss > Unclassified...
CAAAGAAGAGGTGAAAAAAAAAAAACACCTCGGGCAGGGAGGATGTTCATCCGCAAAACAGGCTGAACGGGCTCATCCTCAACTGGTGCATTGGTGGCTGCTAATTCACTCCAGCCCTCAAAGAGTTAGTTTGAGATTGGATTTACGATGGGGGATTAATGGATGTGTGGTTTGGTCATGTGTAAGTAGTCTAAGGCCCACTTTAGACGAAGGTCCAAGGTCCAATTTCCTAGCAACCAATTTGGACTGATTTGAAGCAAATTGAATCCTTGAGTTGGACTATACCTTGGTCCCTAGCCTGATTCTAGGTTCTCCAAATCAGGAGCTCCTTTTAGCACTGTTTTTTGGTCCGAACCAATTGATTTTCCCTCCAAAACAGGTGCCATGTAGGTTTAGCCTCAATTTGCCACTTTTTGGTCTTGGACCTTCGTCTAAAGGCCTTGGGACCAATTTAAAGCTTTTGATCAATAAGATTGCTTGAATTCATTGGTCCCTGGACCTTGGACCCTCGTTTAAAGTCGCCCTAAGTTCATTTTAGGCAGTCGAGGAACGTGGGGACATGCTTGAAAGGCATGGGGGGAGCAAAAGTAAAGCCCCTCTTGTGTGAGCATTCTTGAAATAAGAGGCCTAAGACAAGTCTGGCCAAGTATCTACTTATGGGGCTTTACCCATGGTAAAGCATGAGATGAACATTACTGTGTGTAGGCAAAATTTTGGGAGTAAGGCATTGTGCCTCCAAATCTCCAAGACCTAGGGGCCCAAAAGAAGCCTTTGCACAACAAGGGCTCCTAAAAAATGTCCCAAGCCCTAGGTGTCCAAAAGAAGCCTTTGCACAACAAGGGCTCCTCAAAAATGTCCCAAGCCCTAGGTGTCCAAAAGAAGCCTTTGCACAACAAGGGCTCCTAAAAAATGTCCCAAGCCCTAGGTGTCCAAAAGAAGCCTTTGCACAACAAGGGCTCCTAAAAAATGTCCCAAGCCCTAGGTGTCCAAAAGAAGCCTTTGCACAAGAGCACCTCAAAATCTCCTATGGGGCCCACCTCCACTCCCCCTCATGTGGGCCCTTATTCCAGTAATGCCCATGGGTGCACAAGGGCACGCCTCAAATTCTCCCAAACCCTAGGGGCCCAAATAGCCCTAAGGGCCGCAAAGAGCCCTAAGGGCTGCGTTCAGCCAGCTTGCTGATGCTTTACAAGCGAAGCAAGCTTGTGCGATTTCCATCTTCTGCAGTGGTTTAGCATCAGAAGCGAAGGAAGGTTTTTGTGGGTGTGTTGTTATTCTTGCAGACTTTAGCCTGGAGGAAAGCATAAGTGCCCAAAGGGCTGGGAAAATTCTTTTTGGCTTGTGAGAAGGGAGTTGGCATCCACCCACCCTCGACTGGAAGAAGAAAAAAACAATCGAACATGAAATGGGTACAGTGTGGGCCGGGGGATTTCAAGGGCGATCCTCCTTCTCTCCGCAGGTGGGTATTGGTATTGTCCCTCTGTTTTGTGCTTGTATCTCACTCCTCTCTCATTTCAGCTTTTGGTTAGTGAAAAATCTCCCGTCTGTAGGCATGAATTCCTCTTTTATGGAGGAACCACATGGAATGAATAGTTGGTGTGATAAAGGATGATGATGATCATAGTAGTAATTTCGTTTTTAGGGAAAGAAAAACAGAAATTGGATTTTTTAATCATGAAGGTGAGATCTGGTAGAAACTTGGAGAAATTAAGGGAAAGACTGTATGGACTGAATATCTTCACACAGATCTTTTATGCACCTGAAAAATCACAGATGGGACTGAGAAAAGGCATTTTGAATGAATTGTCAATTTGCTTCCATGGTGTTGGGTTAGTGGGCACTCGGCAGTTCGGGTAAGCGGGAATCGAGTGGTGGTTTTTGGTGGGCTGCATGAGAAAAAATTCCTACAGGATGTGGTTGTTCTGGACATTGGTAAGATTAACGGTTTTCTTTGATTTCCCGTGACTTCCGATTCATGCAAGATACTAAAGGAGGATTGGTATATGTTGAATTAGGGTTCCAAAAACTAGGGTTGAATGTTGCCCCTACAGATTATAAAATTGATTAGCGTGAGGGTGTATTTTGAAGTCACAGAACAATCAGGCTCTCTGACATAAGGTTTGGCAGACAACAAAGTTTGGTATGAACCGGAATGCACGGGAAGTGGAGATGGCCAGGCTATGGTTGGACCCAGCCCGCGAGCTTTTCATGTGGCTGTTGCCATTGGTTGCCACATGTTTGTGTTTGGTGGTCGCTCTGGTCGCAAACGGTTTTTAATTCTACACCCAAACTATGTGATCTTGCTTCTTTTGTCACAAATTAGGGTGCTGATAATCAGGTTTGAATGATCAAGGTTTTGCAAATTTTTTTCAAGTATTGCTTAACAGATAAATATATCCACACAAGAAAATGCTGTAGTTTTGAGGTCTTGGTGTGGTTGATACAGGCTTGGAGATTTTTGGATGTTGGATACTGGTGAGTGACAGCACTACGTACACATATCCACTCTCATTGTCATGACCACACTACTGGAATGCATGTATCTTGTTACTCATGTCAGAGATTGGTCTAAGGCGCAGGATTATGATTGTAAATGATCAGATGATTCTATTGTGATGATCCTTTGGTTTGGAAAAGATTGCACTTGGACTGAAACATCCACCATGATCTACTTGCTTTTTGGTCTGCATCCAGATACATGGGAGTGGGTAGAGTTAAGCGGATATGGTGATCTTCCACCTCCCCGTGACTTTGCAGCTGGTGCCTCTGTTGGCAATGGCAAACTTGTGATGTGTGTTTTCTCTCTCTCTCTCTCTCCCCCCCTTGCAGTATACTAAAGCTAAAGGCATTGAAGCTACCCATAGTTGTTATTGGAGTGCAGCTAATTCAATGAGGCTCTCTGGGATGTAGCCAACATGTTTGTTCTCTTTGTCCTTGAAGTCCTTGGGCCTGTGTCCATTCTAGATACTATGTTTCATTCTCCTTTTTGTTGTGGTTGGCACATCACCTACCCAGAGCTTCATTAAGACCATTCTTGCCTGCAGATATGGAGGATGGGATGGTACAAAGTGGTTGTCTGATGTTTATGTGCTTGATACAAGTACGTACAATGACCACACATCAACTTGTATGCTTTCCGTTGGCATCTTTGCAGAGTCACTGTATCAAATGAATCTCACATAGAAGAACTTGCTTTTGTTTCACTGAGTTCACATTTACAATTTTCTCCTGTCTGCAGTATCACTTGAATGGAGGCTGCTGCCTTTATCAGGGCCATCACCGGCACCCCGTTGTGGCCATAGTGCTACCATGGTGGAGAAGCGCATGCTCATTTTCGGTGGCAGAGGTCCAATCTTGTGTGTCCCTTTGTCTCTTTGAACAGGCATGCAGAATGTTTTGAGTTCAGTATTCAATTGGGTTGGAAGATTTTTTGTAGCCCAGAGATTTCAAGAGGATTATGAATGTAGTTTGATCCTTTATGTAGTTGGGGCTTGCAGGGGGAGGGGGTCCAATAATGGGAGACTTGTGGGCACTCAAGGGACTTTTTGATGAAGGTAAGATTTGTGGCACTTTCACTTCAGATTTCATTTTTGATCCATAGGTAAGCTTTAGTTTCATTGAACAAGGTTGAAAACACATGATTCTCATCTGTTATCCAACAGAAATAGATTCTCTTCAACATTTATTTTGATAGATTTTGTGCCTTGTGGAAGAAAGAAAAGGAGCCACCCGCTTGGACTCAGCTGAAGCTCCCTGGTTCTGCCCCAGCATCTCGCTGTGGGCACTCTACCACATCTGGTGGATCTCAGGTCTGCAGTTTTCTTAACTATAAGCACATGCCATTTTCTTCTTCTTAGATTTCTTGTTGGAGATAAATCTGTTGGTGATTGCTCTTTGGGTATCAAAGTACTTTCTGGCAACTGCAAGTCAGCAATTTCAGCAAGGTGAATGAAAGGGGTGTTGAGATAGAGGAATGAGAAACTGTCAGTGACTGTGGCTTGAATCTATTGCAGTTGCTGATCTTTGGAGGCCATGGAACTGGTGGTTGGCTGACTCGTTATGACATCTACCATAATGATTCCATGGTCCTTGATCGAGGTAGATTTGCTTTGTCTTTCCATGTTTTATGCTTGTTTGACTTGCAAAATTCATTACACTTTTCATTGAAGATATAAATGTCTTTTATGATGTCCAATACTTGAGGTTTGAGCTGTGTGTGCAGCAACGGTCCAGTGGAAGAAGTTGCCTGTAAGCAATGAACCACCCCCTCCCCGTGCATATCACACCATGACTCGTATTGGGCCTCGCTTTTTGTTGATTGGTGGGTATGATGGCAAGTCTACCTTTGGTGACATGTGGTGGCTTGTTTCTGAAGGTCTTTTCTCCCTTGCCCTGATCTTATCTTTTCAGGCTTTTTTTTTTGTTTGAGCCAATAATGTGAACCAAGGTACATGAATTTTGTTCTTAGGCCAACTTTCCTGGGATTGAAAATCTGAGGAATGTATTCATTTCCAACACATAAACTTGCAAATGATGCCAAGGCAAGCTGGAAATTGCTAAATCACAAGGCTTTTTAGATAGAACTGAAGTCTAGACTTTCGTGGCATGATGTGGATGCAGATGATCCGATTTCAAAGAAAGCAGTGCTATCTCCAGCTAGCAGTTTCAAGGCTACCGGTCCACCATCAACGCTTCTTCCTCAGACATTTCCTGATGTAATTTCCTTTTTGACTTATTTTGTCCCAATGCTGAAACAGCAGAGACCATACAACTTTGTTCACATTTCTTCTTTTCAAGGATAGCTATGGTTGGAAGTGTTGGTCCCAACCATAAACCAAGACTTGGTTTAAAATACCCATATTGAGCAATTGATGACTCAAAAGTTTCTGATTGGCACTTGTAAACTCTATATATGACCCATTTCTAAACATGGCATTTGAAGTTGGGTAGATTTGGTTCAGTCGCATTATATGTTATTTGACTTCATTTCTGTGTCTTGACTAAAAAGAGGAGTCGTCAAGGTCCTGCATCACCACTGCGTGAGCTACGAGAGCGTCTTGGACTGCCGCTTGCAGCAGTGGCTACATCTCCTTACACTGAAGTCATTGACAAGGAGCTTTGGACCTTGGGACAAGGATTGCTACCTGAGAACAGTCAATCTGCTCCTACTGTGGATGCTATTCTGAAGGTGGGTTTAGAATTGATCATGGTTCTGAGTGAAAATTATTCTCAAGCCATTTGGTCAAGTTTTCTTTAGGCTTTTTATGTGATCTGAGTGTCATGACATATATTTGGATGCTTTCAGACAGTGAGAGAGCATTGGAGGCAATCAGATGCACATTCAATTCAGCTGCGGGAGCTCAGCCCTCTGCTTCGTGACTATTGTCGCCTCTTGACTAAATTACACAGGTAAATTTCTGATTTGGCTTTCATGCATAACAATGGAAAATGGACATTCTTTTTTCATTCTTTTTTGTTGAAATGTGATGATGTCACCCAACTTCCATTGCACACTACTGGTGCATTGGACATTTGAATTGTGGTGGTTGTCCCATTCTACAACAGTTTGATGGCATTCCACATTTTCTTTGCAGAAGTGGGATATTGGAGTGTGAAGCTCTGCATGGTGAAGCCACCAAACTGCACACATACCGTTTCTACCATTTGCAAGATGCTAATCAGGTGATTTAAAAAAAAAACTGTATCCTTGATTAAATGCAGACCTTGGGGCACAGCTTTCAAGCTGATCATTGGATGCCCAGTTCATTTTTCGAGCAAAACAGGCCAATTTTTTGAGCAATGACCCATCAACATGGATGCCTTTCTGTCATGAGATTGTTGATCATTGCTTTGAAGGACAATTGTCACCTGCAAATATTTCTTCGTCACAAATCAATCACTTATTTTTTTGCTGTATGTATGTGCCCTTTCGTACTGCAATGGGTCCAACACAATTCTGACCTCTAGATTCTATGCTCCAGGTGCGAATGGATGATATCCCGTCACTCTTGACAGAGTACAAGCAGCTGCTCCATCTTCATGCTAGCTTGGACGAGACCATCTAGATCGTAATCTATCAGAATTGTTGGCTCAAACAAGGTGCTTCCTTTTACATGTTGTGGCATAAAAAAAAATTCACTGTAACTTCCTACCAAATATTGAACATTTAGGATAGGTATTGTTTCAAACATTGCCAGTCTTATTTCTAGGCTTTCAGTTTTTACTTGGTTTCATCCATCAAATTCAGAAGTATATGGCGAGCTCCTTGCTTGCACATGTAAGATGCTCAGCACTAAAGGTTGAAATGAGTGTTGTGTGGGGTTTTGTATAATAGGTAGAATAGAATGGCCAGAGTGAGACAGCACCCACAAATGCACCAACCACCATGCATGGATGGTGCATGGACAGGAAACTTTTTTTCATTGGGTTCTTGTTTTCCAGCTAAAGTCTCCATAGCTGAGGGTTCTAAAATTATGCCATGGGTTCTAAAATTGGGGTTCATCCAACTGGATGGCCTCAAAACAGAAAAATGGGGGTGGTGCATTTGAGGGTGCTGGGTTACACCTCTGGCATTTTTTATCCAGTAGCAAATTAGAGAAACACATCCATTGGACCAGGGTTTAGGGTTAATATTGTTTCGGAAAAAAATGTCCATCCACTGTGGTTATATCTTTTTTTTGCAATTGTGCCAGATGTAGGCAAATACCTTCTGGTCATAACTTACAACTGGTTATAAACTTCAGTTCAATTTTGTTTTCCTTCCATTGACATTGATAGTGGTTTTTAAATTTCCTCCATCTAAACACAAATTTCATAACAAATGCATGTATGAAACCCTAAACCGAATTGGCTTCAATACATAATTCTTTTACTTAAGGTTGGTCAAATTGGTACTGATAAATGTCATTTTGCAGGAGCTACAGATTGCAAGCAACTGAAAGGGCTCAGCTATCCGTATAAAAACTGCAGTTTCACAAGCATTCTGATGGCAGAGTGAGTCTACTGTTTATCTTAACCAGAACTGGTTGTTGAGGGCTGCCTCATGACATGATTGGCTGGCTTCACATGGATTATAAGTGATAACCTGTCTGCACCATGCCACCCAATTGGCTGTTGCTCATAACCTGTGTTGACCCTTGGGGGAGTGCATGCCATTGGCCTGTTTTCTCATAACCTCTGTCTACTACGACTGGTCGAAGGCAAGTGAGTGACCACTCGCCACCCACTGATGACTGATTATGTCTGGTAACTGGTTCGAGCTGCCCAGTTACTGCACATATTCTCACCGCTCCTGTTGATTGATTATGTGTAGTAACCTAAGAGCTCTTGCTGGATACCTAGTCCGTAGATACAAAAAAGATGAAGACTCACTTCTTGTTCATGATAACAACACACCTTCTATGGATGTCATGAAGGAACACAAGGTATGAGGTGTAGCAAATCATAGCAAGCAAGAACTGATGTATAAAGTTTTAGCCTTTGTCAAGCTCATGTTTTAGTGATTGCAGCTATGCTCTATATTGGAGCATGTCCCTGAACCTTCAGCGAATCCCTGAAGGTTTCATCATCATCATCCACAACCCCAAGAGGACAAAACAGTTCATAGCAAATTTGCAGGCAAAATCTTTGAACACTAAAATTGTCACAAATGGGAGAAAATTTTGAGGGAGAGAGAGAGAGAGATAGCCACACTATTCATTATCACAATGTTGAACAATTCAGGTTTGCAATCATAGTTGTTCAAAATAGGGTCTTGCTGGGTCTTAGAAACTTTATACCAGGTTGGGCAGGGTCTTAGCCGGATGTCAGTTCATTTTCATCCTAACAAGTTTATATGTCATATCCTGCATTGGACCTGGTTGATGACCGAGTTGACAGTTAATATCCGCCCAACACTGGTCAGTACATTTTGTATCCCACTTCAAAACAATTACCTGCCATTGGGTGAAGCTCGACCTCAAACATACCAACAGAGTAGGGGTGAAACAATGTCAGTCTAAATATGTTCACAATCCAGGTATGGTGATTAAAAGGGTGGAAGAAACTCTCTGCCAGATGGGTTGGTTATATTATTTCTCCTTTATTTATCCATGGGCAGATCTCGGTAAAGGACTTAGCTGCCCACTATTGATTTCCACCTTTTCCTCAGCTAGAGCCACAAGACATGGAAATACAACCACAACCAGACTTGAGGTATTTCTTTTTCCTCCTTTTATCCCTTTTCCCTCATAATTAAACCCTACAGTTTGTATACTCATTGCAAAGTTTGTGCAGTTCTTTTGAATTGTCAATAAATGAATATTGGCCTTGAAGAGAAATCAAGAAGGAAAAATAAAGTATTGATTTTCAGTCCTTGCTCTTGACATCTATTAGTATTTTTCTCTTAAAAATTATGTATAGGGTAAGGATCCCCATTGAGGCTCTTCCTGGATTTGAGGGCCTGGCTGAGGGTGATGTAGCCCTTGGCCAGGCCCTCAAATCCAAGAAGAGCCTCAACAGGGTTCCTTCCCCAATATAAAGAGTGACTTCAAATTTAGGGATCTTATGAAAGTGTAAGGTTCCTTACCTTACACTTTTGTAAGAGCCCTAAAATGGAAAATGGGAAATCCTGGCAGGAGAGGCACTTTAAAATACAAATACTAAATTTGAAAAGTTCTTTCTGTATCTTTTCCAATGTCCTTGATACAATCACCATTAGATTAGGGTTTTCTAGTACTTGGGCTTGCTGAGCATGTGACGAGGTTGAATGTTCACAACCAATGTCTGTAAGGTGTTTCCTTCTCACATTGGTTGCAAGCACCTTCTCCAAGCAGCTCCAAGTGTATTTGCTATGCCAATACCAATTGCTTTCTATGGCTTTCTAGTCAAAGCCTCTAGGGCACCCTACATGGAGCTTCTCAAAGCTTGATCAAAAGCTTCAAGCTTTACAAAAAGCAAATAACATTTTGGCACCAAGATCAACAAGTGTGTGAGGGGGTGGTTCAATTTTAAGAAGGATGAGAACCCTGTTGCACACACACATACTCACAACCCCAAAAGCAAAGCCTCCAATTTATACATTAACTTAATGCCCGGACAAAAACAATTCATAACTGGACTATTGATATTACCCAGTGTTGGGTGGGCGTTAGACACTACACATTCTAGGTCCTACTACTCCTCTGAAGTCATGGGTCAAATCTAGTGAGAAACAACACAACATACCCAAAATAATTGTCCTTAGCAGGGTAGGTCTTGATCATGGAGGACATGAATTGTGCAGTGCATAGAACCAAATAGGGTGCAGAACTGATGCTATTTCAGAGCCGCTCATTTAGGGGGTATTTAGTGTCCTCCTGATATCCATGGGAGATATAGCTACAATGGGGTGCTGCAACACTTCATCCCATTGAAAACCAGAAGTTAACAATTACTGGTTCCAGTCCAGGTTTCCTGCAACTGGATTGGAATTGGATCTGAATCAGAACCGGATTGTCTTTGGAAGAAGCAGACCTTGAATGGATTCCTGATCCTAATTTATATGTGAAACTGGAATCGAAACAGTTCTACTTTTTTTAATACCCGGAACTGGAAGTTCTTCATAATAGTAAGAACTGCCCAACACTGGTCAATACCAGGATCGGGCAGCTCATTGATTTTGTTAATACCTGTTGCTTCTGGTTTAAAAAAATTCAGAATTAGAGTACCACCAGGTTCCAAGTATTTGGAAATCAGAATCAAAGAACCATTGGTTCCGGTTATTCCAAACCCCTCAAAAAACCACCAGGTTTTATGAAAGAAGCCAGCAGATTTCATGCAGTTATTTGAGTTTTCAATTGGTTAAAACCAGGTTATATATATCTCTCAGAATGTAGGTATCTGATTTTTTTTGAGAACCATGATTATGAACAATTAAGAACCACCCTGATACTTGATGGGGGGTTTGGCCTACCAGCAACATAGGTACTTCCAACCAGTGATTTTTTTGGGTTAAAAATTTGTCACTTGGCAATGGAAAAAAGGGCTGCAAATCCTCCCAAGTCAAAACCCTGCAAAACTTTATTAAAAAACACACCACTGATTCAGAAAATGTACCAAGGTATTAGATAAAAAGGGAGAATTTAAAGGACATCAAGTTAGCAGAAACTAAATGTCAAAAGCTTTCCATCTCAACAATCCATAGGTCGGCTGTGGCAATGGGGATATGTTCTGAAAGGGTGGAAGTCAGGAAATGGCTAGGCTTGCCATTATGGCCTGATTTAAGATGGAAGACACTTGCATCCTTTCTAACATAATAGAATTTTTTTGACAAAAAAAAAGTAATCAAGATAGAAAGAGGAGGGCCTTCCCTTTTGAAACTCCAAATGGCATTGACACGACCCTGAAAGAACACATCAAACTCTTTGTGTAGACATTGAAATATCTCAAGTATTGAAGGAAGGAATTGATTGGTGAGAAATCATGATAACTTATTTCTTTGACTTGAGCTACAAATGATTTTTTTTTGGAGAACTGGTATAAAGTGACCATGTAACAAGTTTTTATTTTAGGGTTTTCAAGGAAGGATTTTTTTTTCCTGTTTGTGGTTGGTAGTGTTTACTCACAACGGCATGGAGACAAGGAAGAGCATTGATGGAAATGTGATGGTGTTTATGGTGTTGAAATTTTTATGTTGTCTTCTTTTATTTGGGATGTGTATGCTGATGTGGATATTATTGGACGTTGGATGATTGTGTGGCAAGGGAGTTGCCAAGTGAAATGTAGTTGGTGGAAATCTTATTGTGGAGTGGCAGAAGGATGAATAACAAAGCAAATAAGTGGGGAAGGTTTGGTTTTTTTAAAACAATACGTAGAGGTTTCCAAGGAAGGGAAGTAAAATTTCTATCTTCAACAGAGGTACAAAGAGATTTGTAGCGCAATGTATTTAAAGAGGTAGAAATTTGGTTTAAAAGTGGTTTTTGATGGTTGATAAAGGGGATGATGAAAATTTTAGAGGTCTCAAGAGTGGTCAGAAATCCTTTTCAATGTGTGCATGTTGGGTTGATCTGTATGTGAGTGTTCTTGGCTTACATTTCATTAGAGAGTACCCTGATTATTGGGAACTTTGAAAAATAGCCATAGTCTATTGAATTTACAAGGTGGATCATGTGAAGGAGGGTTGTGGTTCTTTGTAAGACTTGTGAAGTAGTCACCGAGGAGTTGATATGTGTTGTTTTCCTGCTTTTATGTGTTACCAATTTGAGAGATGGTTTTAGGAACACTAGATTATGCAATCTGTCTGAGCTGGGGGATTTATGTTACCAAATGTAAATAGGAACTTGGGTTCTTGTGGAAATTTGATGTCGTTTTGGGTTCATATGGTTTGAAGAATTTGAGAAGGAGAAGGAAGGCTTGTGGGCTCAAGAAAGAAAGAGATCAAAGTGATCTGACCCCTTAAAGACCTCAAGCCTCTATTTGTTGAGAAAGGCAGTAATTTAGGTGGTCCCAAGATTTGAACCAGGTGATCACAAGCTCATGCTAGTGGGTGATTCTGAGTGTATATATACCATTCAATATATGTGTGTTTTGTGTTTTGATTTTCATGTGCCTTAATTTTTTGTCACAACCATATTTTGAAGAAAAAAGATGTTGAATTTGCTAGATTTAAACAATAGCTCCAAGGATGTCACCAAAATAGGTATAGGGGGGGTTTCATAAAATTTCTACTTTGTCATGTAGCCAAACTTGATTCATTCCTCTTTTGGAGGGTCATTAGTGCACCTACTAAACAATTTTTTAACAAAAAAACACCCTATTTGCAACGATTTATAAAAGACTATTCAAAGTGTATTTTTAGGTTGGTTTTCAAGCATATTGTCAAGTGGGAATTCACCACTTTCATAACATCCATATCAACATTCATGGTAGATAAGTTTTGTAAGGTAGGTATTTCTTTTCAAATTTGCCACTATGCATTTTTTTCTTTTTTTTCACAAACATGCTTACCTTTCCTTGAATCAAAATCATCTTTTTATACAAAAAAGATTCTTTTATCATTCCCCAGTTTGTAACCAGTGTTTTTGGGGGCCAAATTTTCACAACTTGGCAAAAATTTTCTCAGAAACTATAAAAAAGTCATGAAATTTTTGTTTTTTTGGGAAATAAAAATAAATAAATTAGCCACATCTAGACCTATGCATTTCCTAGGTTGTCACTTATAGCAGCACTTTTGAAAAAATGCTACAACCCACTTTGGACAATCATCATTTAATGTTAATTAATGTTGGAGATCCTTGCTAGTGGAGCTATTTGAGGATTTTGAAAAGAAAAAAACCTAACTCCAATTTATGTAACATAACATAGAAAAAAAATTGACCAAAAAAGAAGGCCAAAGCGAAACCACACCCACATAGACACCAATTAGCACGATGAAGACAACATACTATTTGAGGATTTTGAAAAAAAAACCTTGACTCCAATTTATTTGACATAACATAGAAATGTTTTTTGACCAAAACAGAAGGCCAAAACAACACCACATCCACATTGGCACCAATTAGCACGATGAAGATGATAAACTATTTGAAGATTTTGAAAAAAAACCCTAACTCCAATTTATTTGACATAACATAGAAAAAAAAATTGACCAAAAAAAAGGCCAACACGAAACCACATTGACAGTGGCACCAATTAGCAAGATGAATATGAGATGAAGAATGTCTTTAGTTTGGTCCCATTGTTTTAAAGTAGGGATGGGTGGGTTCACCATTTCCAAGTAGGAAAGTGTGGGCCTTTATACCTCTCCACTTTTGGGATTCCTTCCTCCTCTATTTATTTTCATAAAAACATTCAACTTTTTCTCCTTGGCCCCAAAATATGGGCCCACTAAAATCACCAACCTAAAAACATGAGGCCTTTTTTTATTAGATCAATAAAATCAACATGGGGTTATTAATTTGTTTAAGGTTTAGACATTATTATGGGAAAGGTGGCTAGGGTTTATTGAAATTTTTTGTAAAGGAGTGAGTGCAATATGAAAATAAGACATTTGAAGACTTTGCATTTTGAGGTACCATTAAACCCTCTTTCACCTCATTCATGATTGTTGTTTTGTTTTTCATATTGAAAAATAATATAACAAATGAATTAATATTTCAAGTTAACTTACATATTACATTATGACATCTTAGCTGTTGACATTACTATATAACACACAAACATAGGTATTGAAATTGAGAATATTAAAATCATAGGTATTGCATAGTTTTGATAATATGTAATGGTTATAACCATGATATCATTGGCATTGGAACCCCTTTACAAAATTGGAACATTGGTATTGCATATTTTTGAAAATGTTTCAATAATATGTAATTGTTATACCAGTAATATCATAAGTATTGTGATCCCTAGGTAAATTTGGACCATAAATATTGCATAGTTTTGAAAATGTTTCAATAATTTGTAATGGTTATAATGGTGTTATCATAAGTATTGTAACCCCTAAGAAAATTTGGACCATAAATGTTGCATAATTTTGAAACTGTTTCAATAATTTGTAATGTTCATAACAATGATATAATAGGTATTGTAACCTATAGTCAAAATTGGAACACAAGTATTGCTTGTATATAACTTAAGTACAATACTAGGGGCATTGCTACTAATTATAAATGTAATGCAATTACATGTATTGCATATGTTTAATAATATTTTAGCATTAAAACATTGGTATTGCATGTCCTTATACATGTTTGCACTTCTTGATATATATTATGATATGTACCTTTTGTTTTGATTTTGTATGCCAATGCCAACATAAACATTGCTAATTTGTGGCTATGATAAAACATTTTCATGGGTATTAGCAAGTAAAGATGTGTACCCATCTACTATAATTTATTTGATATAATATACTTTATGTTTGTACTTGTTTAGAGAATAGATGGAACATAAATTGGAGTACACCACAGTTTGCCCATTGAAATGTGCTCATGTTCAAGATGCAACCTCCCTTGTTTTGATGCCAAGAACTTGGCGAGGTTTTGGAAATGTAGTGGATGCCATGGTAGGTTACATACCATTGGCAAATGTGAGAAAATACATTGAGAGATTGAAAATAACAAAGATGCTCCTTGCCAATTCATATAGTGGCGATATGATCAACTAGAAGTTGATTTGAAAAGGCCAACCATTGATAATCACCTTGGTCATCATTGGTAAATAGTGCATGTTCATAAATGAACTTGAAGTGTGGATGTATGAGGATACAACATAATCATCCCAATACCATTGTCTTGTATATGCATGTTGGTATCATTACAACTTTGGATTGGAGGATCGTCATGGTGATCTTAGGCATTCCAAATAAAAAAACAAGGGTGCATTGCCAAGTTTTCCATGAAATGTTTGTACAAGTATCCAAATGTTGCAAAAATTGTTTGGTATCATCAAAAGCACACATGTGAGGATGGTATTTTGGTCCATGGAGCATTTGATCATGACTTTCAATCACATATATCTCAATATGCAAGTCACATTTCTCCAAAGTTGAAGGCTTGGATTCAAGATTGATTGGACAATGGCTTGACCACTATGCAAATATATGAGGAACATAAGAAGATATGGTATAATGCATGACTTCTTGGAAAAGAAACTTGTGTAGATGATTTTCTGATTCAAAGGACCATTTGATAGTATGAGAATAAAATGAGGTAAGGAAGTTAGAAGCGTCATCCTAATGACCACATGAGTGTGCATATGTGGACTTTGGAATACCATGAAAATGTTTTCTTCTTGCAAGAGAAAGACAAAACAAAGGACTTACCTTTCACAATTGGCATACAAACACCATTGCAAATTGCTTGGTTGTTGGAGTTTGGGCATAATGGAACACTTTCCATGGATGGAACCTTTGGTACCAATGTGCAAAGGTATCATCTATTCACCTTAATGGTATTTGATCATCATCGTCAAGATCTCATGATAGCATGGGTAATCACAAACCAACAAACGAAAATGGACTTCATATAATGGTTGTTACAATTGAAAGAATGCATTTTGAAAGATCCCACTTGGAGGCCCTCATGCTTCATTGTAGATGGTGCCCTTCAAGCATGTCATGTAATCAAATACAACACACCATTCCACCTACCTAGGATAGAAATGCCTATCACCAAACACTTAAAAGATTGGAGCCTTCTAGCACCTTGGGTGTTTTTCTTCTAGTCTTGATATCCAAAACAAAATTGTGCTCCATCTAATTGTGCACCTCTTGCCATTTGAATTGTTCAATTTGGTAAAGAAACAAAAAAGTTATGATTTTTCTAAGTAAAAAACCTCTTTTCTTTGGATACAAATCTTATCAAACATTAAAACCATTGATGAACAAACACATGCACACCTATGGATGAGCAACATGAACTTGACACAGGTCAAGTTCTCATTTATAATGAAATTAGATGAATGCTAACACTTCAATTTCTAGTTCAAAATGGTTTATCATACACCAGTGGTTATGATTCAAACATAAAAAAAGGGTTTTCGATCTATGGTCTTAAGAATGAAATAGTTTATTAGTCGTAAAATAGTGAATAGGTAACCTTAATTGAGTGGGCAAATGGAGGCACCATCATCATACACCAATGGCTATGATTTAAACCTAAAAAAAAGGTTTTCGATCTATGGTCTTAAGAATGAAATAGTTTACTAATTGTAAAATATTGAACGGGTAACCTTAATTGAGTGAGCAATTGGATGCGCCATCATTTTACAGGCTCAAGGGCTTGGAATGTGGTGTCCTCCCCTTTTCATTTCCAACCTTTCTAAAGCTTTCTCTTTTCCAAGCTCTGGAAAATTATTTTTCTTCCAAGTTCTAGAAATGACGCGCTCCCAAGTCCCTAGTTAGCCCCAAGTTGGGGCTAAATCACTCAAGTTGCGAAAGTATGGGGGATTCGGGGCACACTCCCAGCTTCCAACACTAAAGGGGGTGAGAGGGGCGTGTTAAAAGCTCCGGAATTAGACTAGGAAGAGGGACAAGCTTACGTAGTTATTGGTCCTGCATCTAAATCTAACCAACAAGTTGGTTAGAACTCATTTTGCACACTTTCAGTGTTGGGACAAGCCACGGGCGACCTTGGACTCATTTGATTCACCATGGCCCGGACTCGGGGGAAGCCACCAGCTTCCCTCATATAGTATTCTCTACAACTCTCCGCCACACTTGCATCCAAATTGTTCTTTTTCTCGGGACTCCCAAAGTGGGGTCTCGAAATTGTCCCGGTTTGGACTCTCGGGACTTTGGGCGTTCATAACTTCTTGCCCCGAGCTCGGATCGGGACAAAGTTTAAAGCAAAGTTGTAGCTCTCCTTGAGAGCTTTCCAACGGTGTGTCGCACTTCACCTGCACGGACCGAAATCGGGTCGATTCCCGACTTTTAGTGGTCAGGAATCAAACTGGCAGTTTGACTCTCGACCCTTCTTTCGACCATAACTTGTGTTATAGATGTCCAAATGGTTCATGCAAGGACATCTACACTTTAGGACCTTTCCAACGATACAAAGAACGCTTCAATCCGAGGTGTTTTGACCCTTGTAATTGCGCTCTGAGTTTTCAGGAGTCTCGGAGGACTCCCGAGTCCCATTTTCGGTAGTGTGAGTGGGGACCTCACACTTCCTTCAAAATGGGGTTGCGACAAGAAAGATATTTCTCTTCCAAGCTTTGGAGAGCTATCTAGAAACCTCTTCCTATCCTTCTTGTGACCTTTGTGACCTTGCTCTAAAAGCATCTCTAATTAATGTTGTACTATATCCTTATGTTGTAGTGCGCAGAGCAACAACAACAACGTGCATGATGTCATGTGCGGGAAAACATTAGCATGGTGTAGGAAGACACGTGTGCATGTGGGAAGACACCAATGCGATTCTTATCTTCTTTCGTGTAGGAAAACACTAGCATGATGCTACATTAACGCATGTGCATGTAGAAAGACACTAGTGCAAGGTGCGGGGGTAGTGATCCTTTGAGCGGTGATCCTCTTTTGAACAAAATTTGCTACCCTATTTCCATTTGTTGTGTGTGTGTGTGTGTTGCCCTACCCTATTTCCGGCCTTTGTTTGTGTGTTTGTCCTACCTCGCCCTATTTCCGACCTGTGTGTGTGTGTGTGTGTGATGCCCTACTCTATTTTTGGTTTGTGTGTATGTGTGTGTCTTGCCTTGCCCTATTTCCAGCCTCTGTGTGTGTGTGTGTCCTGCCCTACCCTATTTTTGGCTTGTGTGTGTGTTGCCTTGCCCTATTTCCGGCCTCTGTGTGTGTGTGTGTCGTGCCTTACCTTATTTTTGGCTTGTGTGTGTGTGTGTGTAAGGAAAGTCCTTATCATGATTTTCTTATGTTATTAGGATTGAACCTTATGTTATTAATGCTAAAATTCATTAGTCAAACTTTCTAGGGCGGGAGTTTCATTTTCATCCAAAGTTCAAACACATGAACCCGACCTACAAAGAAACATAAGCTTGCCTACAAGTTCAAATAGAAGAGTATGTTGGCAATGTGCCCTAGGGAAATTTAAAGCTTTGGCCTACATCAACTCTCAATGAGCTTCAAGAATGTGTCTAGGGTTTTTCTTGTTTTGTTTTGGTGCATGCACAATGCAATAGGGGTTTATAGTGAAAAGTAAAGTAAAAAAGGGACTTTGTGTTTTTCTTTTTTTGAGTGTGTGCAATAACAAATTTGTTGTGAGTATTGTTAAAAACATAATTCTAAAAGCTCACAATGTTGTGAGTATGGTAAAAGACCTAGCCATAAAAGGTCGCAAACCATCACTGTAAAATGTTGTAAAATATGAAGCACAAATAGAAATTGTTTTTGTGAAGGTGAGTGGTTTGAATGCTACTGGTTTGAACCCTAAATGTGAGGTTATTGTTGACCAGGTCTATTGAGGCAAACATTGAAATTTTTTTTGACAAGGTTACGAAGTTCAAGGCCATAAACAAAAAGCTACACATCAATATGAAGAAACTAGACCATCTTTTATACAACCAAATTTATGGCACATGTCAAGTGCTATTAACAAGTTTATGTCATGGATCATGAAAGGGTACATAACACAAATGAAAGGTTTCCAATGTGAATTGGGCAAAAGTGGCTACTTCAACTTCAAAGGAGAAAGCATGTAGGGTTGTTCAAAAGTGGTAGGTTTTCAAATGTTTCAAAGTTAAGTGGTGGGGAAATCTTTTGCAAAATGGATCCCGATAACATTGTGTGCAAAAGTTTTATACTTCAAGGGGGGGATAAAGGCAAGAAAGTTTGTCCATATGGAGTCCCAATTGGGGAAATAGTTCAAGTGCAAGATCTTCAATCTTTTTGAACGACATGTTTAGGCATTTAGAATTAAAGGTTGTCCACCTACAAGGTGAAGCAACACAATTGTTTGAAAAATTGGTTGGTTTACACTATAATATGGATGACCACAAGGCCATTATAGCTGAGGGCCAAGGGGGTTTTGAGCATGTTAAATGTAAAATGAAGGTGGTAACAAACTAAATGATGTTTTTGAAAAAATAGGTAAATTGAACCCACTTGAGTGGTCCTTGATTTCTTTTTTGTTTTCAATTTTTTTTCCTTTGTGTTTTGGTCTACTAACATTCAATTGTGGTCATGATTTGTTTAACTAGGTTGCTAATGGGGCTATGAGTAAAACACTACATCAAAATTGGAGTTGCTTGTTTGTGAATAGCAATTTGCAAATAAGGAATTGAAGACCTCTAAAGTGTTTTTGAAAAACAAAACAACAAAGGTGATCAAGGGCAAAGATTTATTTCAAGATGTTGAATTAAATCACTGAAAAGTTGAAATTGATATTGTTCAAGTGACGAGGGATTTGACAAATTTAAGGAGGTAACACCTTACAATTCAACAACAATTGGGAAGTAAGGAAAAAAGAAGGGATTCCTCATTTTGGCCAAAGCTAGTGTTACACCCATCTTGCCTTCTTTTCGACTTAGATTTGAGTGTGATCATAGTCCTTAAGCCATATGACTTTTGCAAAACTTGGTATAATTTCTATGATGTTACAATGACATCTTGTATATACACATACCGTCCATTTTGTTTGAGGGAAATGTTGAAAAATTATAACAAATGTTTGGGTTTTAATGGAGTGCTTCACCCTAAATGGTGGAACATTTTTGGATTTCGGGAAAAAGATGAAAAGTTGTAGATACTTGTAGAAACAATGAAGTTAAATGCATTATGGGAGGAACTAAAACAAACATTGCATAAGGAGGTTGGATTCTACCATTTATTTAACAAACTCCCTATCCATGGTTTAGTTGTTTTGAAGGACTTTGTGTTTAATTTGTTGAAGGACTTTTTGGAATGTATCATGCATGTTGAAGGACCATAATAATAAACTTCTTGTCCTTCACTTAACACATTCACTTTGGAATGCTTCACCCAAGAACTTTCATAATTGAACATTGTTAAAAATAAACTAAAATTAAAATACTTAGAAGATCATACAAAAAGTCATTGTATTTTTATGTTATAAATAGCATGTGAGTCATTGTATTTTATGCTGCAAAAAGCACATGCTACCTTTGCTTAGTGATTTTGAATGCTTCGTGCTTAGGGTGTTACTACTACAAATTTCTTGGGATAACACTACTAGAATTCCTATTTTTTTTTACCAAAAATTTTGGTAAAAAAAACCCATTTTGGTCAAACGTCAAAAAAACCTCCCAATCCTTTTGGACCAGTCATTTTGAACTTGTCCATTGTGACTGGGCCATGTATTTTTTGACCAAGCCTAAGTTGGCATTTTTGACTAATCATTTTGATTGGTACTTTTGACTAATCATTTCGACTAGTACTTTTGACTAATCAAAATATATCAGTTAAAAAAAACTTTGATTGGTCAAACACCATTTTGACTAGGCTAATGCCATGTGGCATTTAAATAATGGTGACCTAAGTTAAGCCACGTGGCATTTAAACATTGGCCATTAGGTTATACCACATGGCATTTAAACATTGGCCATTAGGCTATGCCACATGGATAGAACCTAACTAACTTAGGTTAGACCTAAAATTAGATACCTACTCCTAAGGTCCTTATGTTTAGGAACATACAACCTAAATTCCTAAGCCTAGGTCTAGGAGCCTATAATTAACAATTAAGTATAAAAACTTAAAATAGGCTAAAGCAACCAAAGCTATGACCTTTACTAGGCTTAAATATACACCACCTAAATTAAACCTACACCTAGATGACCTAGGTAGGAAAATCCTATTTCATTTTGAATTTGGCCTTCAAAGTTGAACCTTTTCAATTGGTTCATCCCAAGTGGCCTCCTTTTTAAAAATATTTTTTATGTCTTGGATGCTTATGGTGCATCCACTTATATTGCTCATCATTTAGAAAGGATGACAAACAATCTGGGAAAAGTTTTTGGGAAGGAGAAACATTTTCATGTCCACACAACATTAAAGCCTTTTAATTCACATAACATTATTCTTAAATAACTATGTAAGATACATAAATTAAATAATTAATTAATTAAAGAGGTAGGTAAATATTTATTTTAATTAAGTTAAAATAAAAATTAGTAATAGTTAATATCTAGTTATTTAATTCTAATTAATAATTACAACCATATAATAAATCCTTGAATTATATAAAATATCAAAATAATTATATAGTATTATATTATTAATTATGATTAAACTAATTATGGTTCAATTAACCATATCTAAATAAATATGGTGAAACTAACCATGAATGAAATAAATAGGGCCAAGCTAACCAATGAATAAATATGGCTAAACCAACCATAAATAAAGTAAATATAGCAATGAATAAATATTTTATGACTAAACTAGAAATGATTGAACTAACAATGATTAAATAAATATAGCCAAACTAACTAAAGAATAAATAATTTATGGTTAAACCAATTGTTGCTAAACTAACCATGAGTAAATAAATTGGTCTAAACTAACTACTAAAAAAGTTAATATGACTAAACTAACTAATGAATATATATTTTATGGCAAAACCAATTATGCAAAAATTAATTATGGCTATAATAAACATCAATGAAGTAATCATGGCTAAAATCAAGATGGTTAAAATAATTATGGAAAATTTAACCATTGTTACACTATAAATGCTTAAACTAACCATGAGTAAATAAATTTTGCTAAGTTAATTAACAAATAAATATTTTATTGCAAAACCAATTATGGAAAAAATAATTATGGCTAAAATAAACATGAATGAAATAATTATGACAAAATTAACCGTGGTTAAATTTACAATGGTTGAATTAACCATAATTAAATAAATTTCACTAAACTAACCATGAATAAAGTTAATATGGTTAAATTAATTAATAAATAAATATTTTATGGCAAAACCAACTATGTAAAAACTAATTATGGTTCAAATAAACATGAATGAAATAATTATGGATAAAATCAAAATGGTTATAATATTTATGGAAAAATTAAACATGGTTAAACTAACAATGGTTAAATTAATCATGAGTAAATAAATTTGTCTAAACTAACCACTAATAAAATTAATATGGCTAAACTAACTAATGAATAAATATTTTATGGCAAAAAAATTATTCAAAAATGAATTGTGATCAAAATAAACATGAATGAAATAATTACGATTAAAATAAAAATGGTTAAACTAACCATGAATAAATAAATTTGGCTAAATTAATGACTAATAAAAAAAAAAAGGCTAAACTAACCAATGAATAAATGTTTTATGGCAAAACGAATTCTGCAAAAAATAATTTTGAGTAAAACAAACATGAGTGAAATAATTATGGCTAAAATAAAAATTTTATAAAATAATTATGGCAAAACCAATCATGGCTAAATTAACAATAGTTTTAAATTAATTATGGGTCTATTGATTATGGTTAAATTTATTAGAGTAAAATAATAATATGTAAAAAATAAATTTAGTTAATTTAATTATGCTTATACTAACTAGGTTAAATTCTTTATGGTAATGGCTCAACTAGTAATGGTTAAATTAATTATCATGGTTAAACTTACTACGGTTAAACCAAATATTGTTAAATTGACCATGGTTAGATTAATTATGGTTAATTTTAATTTTAATTAGTTTTTCATAGGTAGTTGAACCATAGTTAATTTCAACATAGTCAATTTAATTATAGTTAGATAAACCATACATATATAATTACTTTAATCATAATTAATTTGGTCATGATTCATTTAGTTGTGATTAGTTAACTTTTACATTATCCAACTTTTTTCTAATTGGTTAACCATAATAAAAATGTTCAATGTAGTCCCAAGATACCCACCTAGTATTAAAATTTATAATTGGCCCTTTGACTACGCCATTGGCCACTTTGACTAGGCCTATTTAGTTAACCTTATTGATTGAATATAATAGGTGTCCTTATTGACTGGGGCAATTGCCAATTTAACTACATGGTATTTTAAAATCCAATTTGACTAGATGTTCAATTTAACTAATTGTCAAATTGGTCATTCTAGTCAAATTGATTAGTCAAAAAATACCCATTATCATTCAAACCCTTGGCCTTTAATAAAAAATACATGTTTTATAATAAAAAAAATTCATGTGGTCAACTTGATCTGTTTGAAAAAACAAGAATTCTAATAGTGTAAAGACTAACCTCATGAACATGAATCAATAATGATGTTTAATCCTTAACCTTTAGGATGTTTATGCCATGACTACTTGGGATAAGGACTTAACCCCCATCCAAGTCATTCTGTTTTTTGTGATTATTTTAACACATTTTACATGTAGGTTGTGATTTTAGTGTTTTATCTTAAGCGTACATGTCATCTTTTATTAGTAATTTAAAGTTATTAAATTACAATAAATATGCATCCAAAAAAAAACTATTAAATGGAATTTTATTTTTTGCAACCAAAAAATCAATGACAAGTGTCAACAAGGTAAAATAGACCCAAAAAAATAATCCATCAAAAATCCAATTAAAAAATGGAATGGTTTTTTATATGGACATAAGAAAGTAAATTCAAAATATTTTGAAGTATAAATATCAAACCATAGGGCCTTGCATTCAATTTATAGAAAGTTGGATACAAAATTTGAACAACTTTGGTATCACAAAAGTAGGTTGAAAATATGTTTGAAACTAACTGGGTCAAAATGGTGTTCAAACCTACTTCATATTAAAATTTTGATATATCATGATTATAACATCCATAATTTGATAATACATAAATATTTTCTAGGGTTCCATGAAGTTGAAAATTTTAAAAAATCATTATTTCATCTACATGTAGCCCATTCTATAAGATCAAACATTTTGTGCAAGTAGAAATATTTAAAAAAATTCTACTCATTTCTACTTTCAAAATGGGGTTTTTCAACATTTTAAATATAAATCGAAAGATTATCATCATGCTAATTATTGTACAAAAATATATTTTTACTTTTAATACATTAAAACATTTTCATGGCTACATGTAATTTTTTTTTACAATGAGTAGTGAAGTGTCTACTTTACCTTGCTTGCACCCTAATTACAAGTCCTAAATGACTATATGTATGACTTTAATCATAAACTATCATTTTGAATCCCATGTCTAAAAAATTATAGTCATATATTAGTGGGGCATGTGATTATTAAATGATCATGAGGTCCAGTAACAAGATGGAAGGTGTTAGTTTTCATTGTTTATATTTCATTTATACGACAATGTGACATGGACGTCCAATTGCTATTATAACGATTAAAAAATGACTACAAGGCATTTGACACCTACCTATTTACCTATCCATCAATCAACCTATTTACCAACTACCAACCCATCCATGCCCCACCTACCTACCTAGTTCCGACTTGCTTACCCACCCACACACCCACTTACCACTACCTACATGCCTACCCACCCGCACATAACCCACCTACCTACTTGCTACCTACCATCCTATGACTTGCCTACTCCCTATTTTATAGTCTTGTAATGATATAAAATACACATATAAAATAAAAAACTTGACAAAATTGGAAACCTTTAGATGGTAAAGACCTTGATTTAAAAAAGTTCCTAACAAATAGGTCCCTAGGATAAACCTAGTTGGGCGCCTATGTAAATGACCTTAATGGACTTGTTTTTGTGATTTCCGAATTAGTCACCTATTTAGATGATGTCACCCCTAGAACACCTAGGGCCTTCAAAATAGGGTTCAAGGGAGGGAAGCCAAACTAGGTGTGTGTGGGAAATAGGTTTTCAAGTTTTGCTACCCTAAGGCTTAATGTTGTTCATGCATATTGTTTCATTGCAACACATTAGTTTAGTGTTTTTAAACTCTTGCACTACTTTGCTGCACCATGCCTTTGTGCAAATTCATTGTCCTTGAGCTTCTTGCATCTTCTTGTCCATTTTTTCCTAATGAATTTTGTTTTAAATAATGCTCTTCTTGATGGGTAACCACCAAAACCAAGAAATGTGTCTTGGGACAATTAGAGATGATCCATTAGCAAGGGCCATTACTATAGAGGCTAAGGTTACAAAGCAATAGTGTCTTCATCACACCTTACAAAGAGCAAAACAAAGAGTGGTTGTACAAGCATGAGGGTCATTGTTGCTACAACATTCATCATCGATGATGTTTTAGTGTCTATGTCAAATAGGGAGCTCAAAAGGGTGGCACAATCCTTTTGCACATCAATATCTTTTCAACTCTCTTTGTTCCTTGGGTCCCTTGCAAAATAAGCAATGATGCAAAAGTTGTTGTTAAACCCCTTTGTTATTTCCAATACTTGTAAGCCTTTCAAATTTTCAAGACAAGCACGTTAGACAAGATGTTGTATCAAGTCTAATTTAGTCGTTAAGTGAGGTGAAACATTCTTGCTTTGACAATGAAGCATGCCATTCTAACAATTTCATGAATTTAGACTCAAAAGTCTCTCCTTTTAGGCAAAAAATTTGTTTCCTGAAGGTGCACAATGGGAATGTGTTAATGGTTGTCAAAAGTTGAAAGCTTTTGAATGTGTCTATGGAATTTCTTTGGATTTTATCCATGCGCAAAAATTTAAGGAATGATCATTGTCTCCTATGACCATGGTAGTAGTCTTGTCCTAATGATTTTTTTTCAAAATCTTACACATTAGTTGGGTTCTAATCGGACACCGTTTAAAATTGTTGCATGATATAACAAGCATATCTTACATAATTTGGAAGATTTATCCTTTAATAACATCTCCTACCCATTTCAATTGTATAAAAGCTTTTAGTTGAAAAATGTCTCACATTAAAGTTAATGACAAATTTGCTAGGCACAAATATATTTTGTTGAGTTCACAAATCTTTCTTTAATAAACTTATACCACATGAACAACCTAAAGAAATAATGTGAGGGTGGTTATGGGTTTGCTCCCTTACTCTTTAGGTTTTGTGGATATAAGTTATGATAAGGATTTGAGTGTATTAACTATCCCTTATAAAAATGAGGGTGTTCAAAATCCAAATTTTAGAATATGTGAATGAATCTAAAGTCTTCGTGAACTTTAAAAGAATTTGTGATCACTTGTGATGTTATGGATACACATGTAAATATGTTGTAATCAATCAAGATTATTATCTTTAAAGGCATAAGTGTCAATAGTGAACCTTGTGCAAACCTATAATCTATTTAAGACTTCCCCTTAATGTCCATTGAACCCTATTGATTAATGGCTCCTTGAGTGGACATTTGTTGTGGCCATAGTGACTTGTTGTGATCAACAAGATTTCTAATGGTGCCATAGTGATTAATAATTAAGAGTGTGATCTACATGGAAACATCCAAGGATTTCCATGATGTCCTCAAGACTAATTGATACAAATATGATGTGTGTGGGGATTTCCAAGGACTATAGTGGATTGCATTAATGTTCTAGTGACTAATACCTTCAAATGTGATGTATAAGGGCAATAACATAGAATTTGGATGAATGTTTATTGACAAATGTGATGTATAAGGGCAATAACATAGAATTTGGATGAATGTTTATTGACAAATGTGATGTATAAGGG
>Ga0116227_10005693_pt1 | contig 26023 bp, 20 predicted proteins | sample S1TSphgellanicum_FD_89693 | JGI IMG/M metagenome (GOLD analysis project Ga0116227, IMG submission 89693) | Host-associated microbial communities from peat moss isolated from Minnesota, USA - S1T2_Fb - Sphagnum magellanicum MG | ecosystem: Host-associated > Plants > Peat moss > Unclassified...
CAGTTACTATCGTTTTTTAAATGGTTTTCAAAATGCAGCAATTGTTTCTGTATTTGCGATGATCCAACAAACTCGGATCGATATTTCAGTTTACGTGAAGTGGTATCCAATATCAATGCAAATAAGTAAGTGAAGCTTCTGGCAAATGGATAATCGATCCCTCTTTCCGCTTCTACGGTAGACCAGTAACCGATATCATTCATATTGAGAGAAAAGCGCAGGCTTTTCATTTTCAAACGATTGTAGAAGGCCGCTGGTGCTTCATATGCGAGGTACAGTGATTTAAATTCCAGTCTGTTTTCCTGTTGTACAAAACGGGAAGAAGCCCGGGTGGCGTCCTGATTAGCGATGTCTTTAAAGAAAGCTACATCTCCCGGTTTTTTCCATCTGTCGGATAATACGCGGGCATCCACATTAAATCTGGGGTCTGCATTTTCTACACGATCCAGCAAGGTCTGGTTATAATAATCGCCGCCAAACTTGGTGTAGAAGCTTACTTCCAGCATCCAGTTTCCATACACTACATTCCCGCCGAAAAAGCCTTCCAGCTTTGGTGTCATATCCCCAACCGGTACGGTTTTCTTCACGTCGTAGATGTAGGTTTTGGAGCCATCAGGATTGAGAAATACTTCCTTACCATTTTCCGGATCAATACCCAGTGACTTCACCGCATAAATGGTATTCATAGATTGACCTTCCTTGTAACGCAACAGCGCGAGGGATTTCAGGTCAGCGTTTTCACTTTGTTGTTTGTCGATATCATCGTTGTAGGCTTTCAGCGCATTGGATATTTTGGTGATGACGTTCGTGTTGTGTACCATGTTGGTCCACAGGTTTACCGACATTTTCCGGTTGCGGTATACGTTTCCGCGGATATTGAATTCATATCCCTTATTCACCATTTCTCCGAGGTTTTCCTTGTATTGATAGAAGCCGGTGGATGGTGCTACGTTGATATCAGCCAGCAGGTCTTTCGTTCGTTTGTAATAGTAGCGGGGCGCTACATACAAGCGATCGTGAAACAGACCGAGTTCCATACCCAGGTCATAGTTCTGTGTACGCTGCCATTTCAGGTTGTTGTTACCATATGCTTTAAAGTGAGCGCCTACACCGGTAGAGTACCAGTCGCCCGTATAATACTCATACGTAGTATTGGATAAGTAAGCGGGAAAAGATACTTCGCCCGTTAACCCGGTAGTAGCCCGCAGTTTCAGTTGTGAGATGATGGTATTGCGCAGGAACTTTTCATTGTGCAGATTCCAGCCCAGTCCGTACGACCAGAACGGGGCCATGCGTGCATCCACGCCGAACTTGGAAGAACCATCTACCCGCAAGGTGGCATCCATGAGCAGGCGGTTCTGATAAGAGTAGTTAATGCTACCAAAAGCGCCGGCGAGTCTTTCTTCATACGTTTCACCGGTAGGTGCTTTATCTCTTTCATAGCTTCTGGCAAAAGTGATATCGGTAAAGCGATCATTGGTGAAACCCTGTGCCTTAAAGACTTTCAGCGAGCTTTTAGCATCCTGCATATTCAGTCCTAACGACGTGTTGAAAAAATGGTTGCCTATACCTTTGTTGTAATTCAGTACCAGGTTACCATTCACCTGTAGCTCATCGCGGTTGCTGAAAGTGTAGCTACCACGGTCTTTCAGGTCATCGCCGGTTTTATCGAAAAAGTCGTTGCTATAGGGAGAAATAAACTGATCGCCGGTAGAGCGGCGTTTGGTTAAACTAAGATCGCCGCGGAGTCTTAAGGTACTGGTGATATTGTATTCCGCGGAGAAAGCGTCTATAAATTCCAGGTATTCCGATTTATTGAAGCTGGCGAGAGTAGCTTCATACATAGGATTCAGCACGGTATTGAGCTTCATGCCATTGGTCTGTGCGTCGGGTACATTCCAGGTATCCAGTTCCCGGAGCAGGCGGCCATCGGTACCGGTTTTCGGGAAGTAGGGATTCATCCGGGCATAGGTGGAAAACTCGCGGTACGGTGATTCGCGGCCGTTTACCTGGGAGACGGTGAACTGGTTACGGAAAAGTACTTTATTATCTTTCAGGCTGTATTGCAGGTTGGTAGCGAGACTATAACGATCGCGCCCCGAGCCTTTCATCACACCCGCATTGGTTTGATAGCGGCCATCGATAATATATTTCAGGGCTTGCGATCCACCTTCCAGGGTAACGGAGTGTTTATGTCCGAGATCCGTGGCGAGCGGTTGGGAGAGCCAGTAGGTATTTACACCAGCCAGTACATTTCTGCGTTTGGCATAATACTGCATCTCCAGATCGTCCGTATACTGTCCCAGTGCCTCTTTGTATACACCGGCCAGTTTCTCGTAATCCAGTTTCTGTTCGCCGTTCAGCAGGTGATAGGCGGTGAGATCGGGGGAGGTGACATTCATTTCGTAGCCGTAGGTGAGTGACAGCTTCCCTTCTTTCGGAGGACGGGTAGTGATCACCAATACACCATTGGCAGCGCGGGAGCCGTATACAGCAGTAGCGGCGGCGTCTTTCAGCAGGGTAACAGCGGCGATCCTGTTGGGGTCAAGATCATACACCGATTGTACCGGTACCGGGTAGCCATCGATCACAAACAGCGGCAGGTTGGGTGTGCTGTTGAGTTGATTACGGGTGAGCTCTGTGGTTTTACCGGTAGGTAAAGCGGTGGTACCTCTTACATTGATGTTGGGCAGTGCATTTGGATTAGAGCCGGAGAAATTATTTTCCACGAGCTTAAAAGACGGATCAAACGACTGGATACTGGCCAGGATGTTCTGTGGATTAAATCGTTTCAGTTCTTCTCCGGTAATCGTAACGGCTGATCCGGTGAAGTTATCTTTTTTGATATTCTGATAACCGTTTACCACTACATCTTTCAGCGACTGCATATCGGTGAGCAGGGTAACGGAGAAGGTAGTACGTTTTCCTGTTTTTATTTCCTGGGTTTTATAACCGATGTAACTGAATACGAGTATAGCATTCGCGGGTACGGCTCTGAGTTCAAATCTTCCATCAGCGTCAGTTTGTACCCCATTGCGGGTGCCTTTCACCTGGATGGTAACGCCGGGAATAGGCATACCATCTTCCTGTGTTACCTGACCTTTCACGGGTGGTACGGGTGCTTCCTGTACGGGTGCCGCGCTTTCTTCCACTACGGGTGCTACTGTTTGTGCGGAGGCCACGGGAGGTTGTTTGGGCGCGGGAACAGCAGGTGGCGGTGCATCTCTCCGGAAAATAATATAATTATTGTTCCCTGCTTCTTCTGCATCCAGGTTCAGGGGCAGGAGGAAATGCCGGAGGTAGTCGAGCATTTTACCGGCGGCAGATTTTGGTGAAGGAACCGTTGCTTTCAGATCCTTGATGGTATTGCCGGTATAATTGATGCGGACCTGATAGCGTTCTTCCAGCAGGTGGAGTACTTCTTTCAGGGGAAGTTCCTGCTGGTTGGCATACAATACCTGGTGCTGACCGGGCAAAAGCGTTGCAGCAGCCGGCAAAGCGCACAGCTGTAGCAGCAGGGCCATTGCCACGCTTCCGCCAACACGCCTGGCGTAAAATTCTATCATAGTAATAGATTAGGTTGGTTGATTAATAATTACTCTTTATTATGGCTGATTATAATGTCATCGGTGCATAAGTATCCCCTCCCGGATGTAGCGGGTAAGGCGTTTTTTTAAAGTCAGTTAAAATATTACTGTTGGTTGATCCTGTATGTATTCGTTCCCGTTTTTGTAACGGTTACCTGAAACGATTTAGATAATGTCCTGAAAAATACGTCTACGTTGTCAGTAGGTATAGTTCCTGTAAATGTTTGCTGGCCAAGGCTTTCGTCCTGTAGTTCAATCGTAATACCCAGATTGTCCTGCAGAGATTGAATGACTTCTGTTATTGGTACATCTGTAAACAATAACTTTTTACTTTGCCAGGAAGAGTATACTTCCGGATCTACTTTTTTATTAGTCAGCTGGTTGGTGGCGGCTGAATAAGTGATCATATCTCCCGGCTTCATGATAATAGGCGCTGTGCTGTCCTTTCCACGGAGTGCCAGTTTTACGACTCCGTTATTCAATACCACTTGTGTCTGCACCCGTCTGGTATTCACGTTAAAAGCGGTACCGGTTACCTGTACATCCATATCGGGGGTATGTACTACGAACGACTGGTTATTACGTTTATGCGTCACCGTAAAAAACGCTTCTCCGTCAATCCATACTTCCCGTGCATCGTTGGCATTCCATTTATCCGCGTACCGTACGGCGGAGTTCACATTCAACCTGATTTCCGAGCTATCCGGCAGCAGGATCGTTTTCATTTCTCCCATAGCAGTAGCCTGATGTATTTCGGGGTTAGAGAACAGAAAGAAAGCGGCGGCGTACAACACGGCAACACCGGCCATCACGGCAGCATAAGGCAACCAGCGTCTGTTCTTTATTTTATTCACCACCGGCGGCAGGGCAAATAAGCCCGACTTACCGGTTTTTTCCGTTTTATCGATTGTTTGCAACACCCGCCTCCAGGTATCAGCCGCCGCATCTGCGGCTGGCACAAAATCGGGCGTACCTATCACCTGCAGCCATTGTCTGGCGGCCATCACCGTTTCACGTTTATCCGGATGCCTGCTGATCCAGTCCTCCCAAAAAGCGGTGGCGGTGGCATCATTATCCAGCACCCAGCTCCGGAAAGAAGGCTCCTGCAAAAAATCTGACGTGGTGAATTCCCTGAATCTCATCTTCAATACTTATAGTGTAAAGCAAACCGGTGATCAAATCTTAGCGTCCTGGCGTTACTTTTTTTTATTTTTTTTTATTGTTCCTTCAATTGTCTGTCAAACACTCATTTAAATGGCCATAGCAAAAGCAGGGTCACCAGCTTATCGCTGTGCTTTTTGAGGAAGCGCAGGGCTTGCGACAATAACACGTAGGTGGCATTTACGCTGAGCGACATGAGCGCGGCGGCCTCTTTTGTATCCAGTCCCTGGAAATAACGCAGGTGCAGCACCTCCTGCTGCCGCCGGGGTAGCTGGTTGATCACCCTTACCAGTTTCTGTTGCTGTTCCCTTTCCGACTCCCGGCCCATGATCATCTGTTCCGGATTGGTGCTGAAATCGGCCTTGTCCATCGACTGGTCAAACAAACCGGGCATATATAAAGGCTTCAGGCTGCGGATGATGTTCCTTTTGAGGCTGGCCAGCAGATAAAAGCGGATGGTATCCGTAATGGATAAACGTTCGCGGCTGAACCACAGGGTTACAAAAAGATCGTGGATACAATCTTTTACGATGGTTTCATCTGCATGAATCTTCATTCCATAATTAAACAATGCTGGAAAATGCTGTGTATAAATGAAAGACAATGCGTCCTTATCGCCTTCCACTACCTTGATCCATAACTCCTTATCATTCAGGCTGGCGTACAAATCAGTTAGATTTAAAATTTGTGCAGTTCTATTTTTTATCTTTATATTCAATTCGTCTTAAAGATATAAACAGTAATAATAGTATGCAAGTGTCGGAATTTAAAGGATACACCAGAATTTTAGACAGTTGCATGACTTTTTCGGCTTTTCATTTGATTGCATGCAATCAATTTCGGTATTAATTTAAAAAAACAAGAATGCAGATTAAGACAATGGCAGAATATGCCGCAAACGGTGAAACCCCGGAAGTGCTTTTCTGGGTGGGATGTGCAGGAAGTTTTGATCAACGCGCCCAGAAGATAACCCGGGCCTTTGCGACTATCCTGGATAAAGTGGGCGTCCGTTTTGCCATATTGGGAAAAGAAGAAAGCTGCACCGGAGATCCTGCCAGACGAGCCGGCAACGAGTTTATCTTTCAGATGATGGCGCAAAACAATATCCAGTTAATGAATATGTACGCCGTTAAAAAGATTGTAACGGCCTGTCCGCATTGTTTTAATACCCTGAAAAACGAATACCCGACCCTGGGTGGCAATTATGAAGTGATCCATCATACCACTTTCCTCCAGTCGCTGATAGACGAGGGCAAGATAAAAATGCAGGAAGGCGGATCTTTCAAAGGCAAAAAAATTACCTATCACGATTCCTGTTACCTGGGTCGCGCCAATAATATATATGAAGCACCCCGTAAAGTGCTGGAAACCCTGGATGCCGAACTGGTGGAAATGAAGCGCTGCAAAAGTAAAGGACTTTGCTGCGGAGCCGGTGGCGCCCAGATGTTTAAGGAAGAAGAAAAAGGCAGTACCCGTATCAACTTTGAAAGAGGTCATGAAGCCGTAGCCACAGGCGCGTCTGTCATTGCCTCCAATTGCCCGTTCTGCATGACCATGCTGACCGACGGCGTCAAGGAAGTGGGAAAAGAAGAGTCCGTACAGGTGCTGGATATAGCAGAATTAATTGCGGCAAGTATGAAATGAATCCATTTACCTAAATTTGTGAGATGAATACCAGCAACATCTTCCCTTCAGGCTTTTCTCCCGCCTCCAGGGTTTGGATATACCAGAGCAACAGACCATTCAATGAACAGGAGATACTGGAAATCAATGAGCAGCTGCAGCAGTTCACCGCCCAATGGAACGCCCATGGCGCGCCCGTAAAAGGCTGGGGACAGGTAGTGCTGAACCAGGTAATTGTGTTGATGGCAGACGAATCGCAGACCGCTGTAAGCGGCTGTAGTACAGATAGTTCCGTCCGTATTATCAAGAGTATAGAAAAACAGTATGAGGTGAATATGTTCGATCGCCTCCTGCTGGGCTTTATTGTAAAAGATAAAGTACAGTTATTACCCATGGCCCAGGTGGCCTACGCCCTTGACAAAGGCTACATCGACGAAAACACCATCTACCTGAATAATACCGTATTAACCAGGCAGGAACTGGATACCCAATGGCTGCAGCCGCTGAAAGACAGCTGGATTGCGAAGAAGCTGGGGGTAAAGACCGCATAATTTAAACCGGCCTTTCGGGGATATTTCCGGGTTTTTAATGTCCTTTATATAGAATGGTACTAAAACGACCTCTATAAAAGCACATTAAGAATCCGGAAATACTATTTTCTGCCATTCTGTCATTTTGTTATTTTTATTACCTATTTTTGCCTTCCAAAATTTTTGTCAGGATGCTTGATCTGGATACCAAAGTGCATGATGAAAGTCGCCAGGGAGAAGCTTTTGCTCCTGCAACGACTGGCACCCAAACATATACTAAAAAATTCTACATCGAAAGTTATGGCTGCGCCATGAATTTCAACGATAGTGAAATCGTCGCTTCCATCCTCGGAGAAGAAGGCTATGGCCCTACCCGTAACGCGGAAGAAGCCAGTCTGATCCTCCTGAATACCTGCTCTATCCGTGAAAAGGCGGAGCAAACCGTACGTAAACGTCTCACCGAATTCAGAAAAATAAAGCAACAGACTCCCGGCATGCTGGTAGGTGTGTTGGGCTGTATGGCCGAACGCATCAAAGGCAAACTGCTGGAAGAAGAGAAACTGGTGGACCTGGTAGTGGGTCCGGATGCTTACCGCAGTCTCCCGGCACTCATCGCCGAAGCGGGTGGCGGTCAGAAATCGGTGAATGTGTTGCTGAGCCGCGAAGAAACCTATGGCGATATCAGCCCGGTAAGACTGGACAACAACGGGGTTACCTCCTTTGTCTCCATTATGCGGGGATGTAATAACATGTGTTCCTTTTGCGTGGTACCCTTTACCCGTGGCCGCGAACGCAGCCGGGACGCGTACTCTATAGTTCGGGAAGCGGCAGAGCTGTTCACCAACGGCTACCGGGAAGTAACCCTCCTGGGCCAGAACGTAGACTCCTACTACTGGACCAGCGATGATGGCAGCGAAACCATCACCTTTGCGATGCTGCTCGAAAAAGTGGCCCTCATCAATCCATTGCTGCGGGTACGTTTCAGTACCTCCCATCCAAAAGATATTACAGATGAAGTACTCTTCATCATGATGAAATACGATAACATCTGTAACTATATTCACCTGCCCGTGCAAAGCGGCAGTTCAAGGGTATTACAACTCATGAACCGCACCTATACCCGCGAATGGTATATTAAAAAGGTAGCGCGGATCCGTGAACTGATCCCCGACTGTGGCTTGTCGACCGATATCATCACCGGTTTCTGTACGGAAACGGAGGAAGATCACCAGGAAACGATGAGTCTCATGTTGCAAACCCGCTACGATCTGGCTTATATGTATTTCTATTCCGAACGTCCCGGTACCCTAGCAGAACGCCGTTATACCGATGATATTCCGGAAGATGTCAAGAAAAGAAGGCTGGCAGAAATAGTGGAACAGCACCGCGGGATCGTACAGGAAAACATGCTGAAAGAAGTAGGCAAAACCTTTAAAGTATTGGTAGAAGGCACTTCTAAACGCTCCGAAGAGCAACTCTTCGGCCGCAATGATCAGAATAAGGTAATCGTTTTTCCAAAAGAAAACTTTAAAAAGGGCGATTATGTTATGGTGAAGGTGGAAAGTTGCACCTCAGGTACGTTGATAGGAAAAGCTGTAGTATAGCAGCGTAATTTTAAATCATCAAACATTCGAATAACCGCTTATGGACATACAGGCTATAAAAAACAGGTTTGGCATTATTGGTAGTAGTCCTGCGCTCAATTACGCATTGCAGGTGGCTGTTCAGGTGGCCAATACTGATCTCACGGTACTCATTAACGGGGAAAGCGGTGTTGGTAAAGAAGTTTTTTCTCAGATCATTCATGCCCTGAGCGCTCGTAAGCATAATCCATTCATAGCCGTAAACTGCGGCGCCATTCCTGAAGGCACCATCGATTCCGAATTGTTCGGTCATGAGAAAGGATCCTTTACCGGCGCGGTAGACAGCCGCAAGGGTTATTTTGAAACGGTGAATGGTGGTACCATTTTTCTCGATGAAATCGGAGAGATGCCCATGGGTACGCAGGCAAGGTTGCTGCGCGTACTGGAAACCGGTGAATATATCCGCGTGGGTTCTTCCAAAGTACAGAAAACAGATGTACGCGTAGTAGCGGCTACCAACCGCGATCTGCTGGAACGTACCCAACAGGGCAAGTTCCGGGAAGATCTTTACTACAGGCTCAACACGGTGCCTATCCGGGTACCTGCGCTGCGCGATCGTAAAGAAGATATTCCTTTATTATTCAGAAAATTCTCGGTCGACTTCTCCGAAAAATATAAAACACCTTCGATACAACTGGATGAAGAAGCCCGTAATATCCTGGTGAATTATCCCTGGAGAGGTAATATCCGTGAGTTGAAGAATATAGCAGAACAGATTTCGGTATTATCTTCCGATAAACTGGTTACTGCCAATGACCTGAAACGTTTCCTGCCGGATCAACCGGAAGTAAACCGCTTGCCAATGCTGGCAGCGCCGCAACAGAGCAGCGATTTCAACAGCGAAAGAGATATTCTGTACAAGCTGTTCTTTGATATGAAGAAAGATGTAACAGAAGTAAAGAAGATGTTCTTTGATATCCTGCAGAACCCGAACATGGCCCATGCAGCAGAGTATCATGCCGATAATCATGTGCTGCACACGTATCCTGCTGCCGCTGAAATGAATACACCTGCCAGCTCCGGTTTGAACAATGCACAACCGATTATTATATCGGACAATAAAATTGATCTCCACGAAGAGGTAGAAGAAACCCTGTCTATTGCCGACAAAGAGAAAGAACTCATTGTAAAAGCGCTGAAAAAGCATAAGGGCAAACGTAAGGATGCCGCGCTGGACCTGGGTATTTCTGAAAGAACGCTTTACCGCAAACTGAAGGAATATAACATTGCCGAATAAACGAATTTAATATCAGCACTACAATGATCAGGAATATCAAAGTATATATAGCCGTTGCCGTTATGGCAGTACTGGCGGGTTGCAGTGTAAAGTACTCTACTACCGGCGCCAGTATCGAACCAGGAGCCAATACCGTGAATGTACGCTTCATTGAAAACAGGGCGCCTATCAACAACCCGACCTTAAGCCAGAAACTGACCCAGAAGCTCCGGGATAAAATTACCTCTCAGACACGTCTGACACAGATCAATGAAACCGACCCCAGAGCGGATTATGAGTTCAAGGCCACTATTACCGGCTACTCGTTTTCCAATGCCGCCGTTACCAATGTTGATCAGGCAGCTACTTCCAGGTTGAATGTTACCGTAAACGTGACCTTCATCAAAAGGATCGGTGATAAAAAAGGTTTTACGCAGTCTTTCTCCCGTTCTGCGGAATTCCCCGCTACCCAATTGCCCAGCACCGTGGAAAACAATCTGCTGGAAACCAATATTATTCCAGGTATCACAGATGATATCTTCAACAGGGCTTTTGCGAACTGGTAGTGCGTAATTCATTTTTTATTACATTAGCAACCTATGACGGCAAACAGGATTATAGCACATGTGTTTCTACAACCCTCCCTTCAGTTGGTAAATGAAGCGGCAATGGAACAACTGGTAGCGGATCACCCCTATTTTTCTGCGGCCCGCCTCTTGCTGGCCAGGAAAGTATATCAGCAAACCGGTAATCTCCAGCATCCTGCTGTAAGGAAAGCCTTGCTGTATGCGGATCAGCACCATTACGCGTATCAGCTGATCACCGAAGAACAGGTATTGCAGGTAGTAGAAAATCGCGTGGCCGCTATTATTCCGGAAGATATCCTTCCGGCAGCAGCCACCAACGGATTGCCGGAAAACGACACCACCCACCACGTTCCCGAAGCCATCGCTCCGGAAACAGAAAATATAGCATTGGAAGTAGAAAATATAGCAACGGAAACAGCAACGATAGACCTGGAAGCCATTATAGCAGCGCCGGAAACGGAAGTATTCAGTGATCTGCAAGCGGAGGTAGCAGTAGACACGCCGGAAATGGAAGTGGAAGTACCTACCGTAAACAGCAATGACCTTCAACCGGAAACACCGGAAGCTCCCGCTGCAATAGCGGATTTTGAGCCAGAAACCACACTCCCGGAGCATACGCATCCGGATAGCACCACCGTTATACTTCCCCCGCCCGTGGTAAACCAGTCAGCCGCAGCAGAGGAAGAAAAAGCAGCAGAGGAAGAAAAAGAAGAAGAAGAGGAATCCCCTGCCGGGCCTATCAAAATATTCCCGATGGCTACCGCTACGGAGGAAACAGAACTCATTTTCCAACCACTGTACACAGATGACTATTTTGCCTATAAAAGATTGAAAAATCCGGAAGAAGCAGATGCACTGAACGAACAAGGCGCCGCTGAAATGAAAAGCTTTACTTCCTGGTTGCGGCAAATGAAAGATAACTTCGCCGGTAAAAGCAGTAAAGACTGGTATCACCAGCAGCTACACCGGATTTATGAAGAAGATGAAGAACCGGAAGTTTCTGAAACTGTGGAAAAAATGGCGATGGACTCTATTGTCTTTAACAACGATATTGTTTCTGAAACACTGGCAGAAATCTGGGTACGCCAGCAGCAGTATGGCAACGCGATTAAGATATATCAAAAATTAAGTTTGCTTAATCCCGACAAAAACGCTTATTTTGCGCAAAAGATATTAGAACTAAAGTCAAAAACAGACAAAAATAAACAGTAATTTCTATGTTGATAATTTTTGGTATCCTGATCATATTAGCCTGTGTGTTGTTAGGCTTCTTCGTGCTGATCCAGAACCCTAAAGGTGGCGGACTCTCCGGCAGCCTCGGTGGTGTTGGTAATCAGGTGATTGGGGTGCGTCAGACAACTGACGTATTAGAAAAAGGTACCTGGATACTGGCCGCTGTGATCGCGATATTGTGCCTCACATCTCCTTTCTTTATCGGTAAAGGCAGCAAAGTGCAGCAGATTGCTCCCAGCGCAGTAGAAAAAGCTTCTGCTGGTCAGCCAGTAGCGCCTCCTGCAACTCCGGTAAACGTACCAGGCAATACACCGCCTCCTCCTCCGGCTAAGTAATTAACATTATCGGAATAATAATATTTGAAACCTCGCCGTTAAAAGCGAGGTTTTTTTTAATGGCAACCAGCGGAGTATATTGAAAAACCTAACTGTTCCCCGCTTTTGCCCTCTTGTCACTTCCAATACAATCTATGGCTAAAAAAAGCAAAACTTCCAGCACAAAATCAGTCTGGATAAGACGGATACTGGTCATTGCCGGCTGTCTGGCAGCAGGAGCCCTGGTATATACCTCCTACCGCGTATTTGGTCCCAATACCAAAGCCTTTGGAGATAGTAAGTACTTTTATGTACGTACCAACAGTACCTACTCCAATGTGCTCGACGGATTGGAAGAACAGGGCATTATCCGTAACCGTAACAGCTTTAACTGGGTAGCACAACAACTGGACTATCCCAACCGCGTAAAAGCCGGTCGCTATAAGATCACCCACGGCATGAGCAACTTCGAAATTGCCAGAATGCTGCGCTCAGGAAAACAAACACCGGTGGTGCTCGTGATCAATAAACTGCGTACAAAAGACGATTTCGTGCGGAAAGTATCCAACAACCTCGAAGCGGATTCCAATGTGCTGCGCTCTCTCATGAGAGACCCGGTATATCTCCGCCAGTTTGGCCTGGATACCAACACCGTCATGTGCGCCGTAATCCCGAACACGTACGAGTTTTACTGGAACACCGGCGCGGAAGCCGTCTTTAAAAAACTGGAAAAGGAAAAGGAAGAATTCTGGACCCCGGAAAGAAAAGAAAAAGCCGCTAAACTGGGGCTCTCTACCAATGAAGTCACCATACTCGGCTCCATCGTGGAAGAAGAAAGCAATAAAAACGATGAGAAACCACTCATCGCCAGCGTATACCTGAACCGCTACCGCAAAGGAATGCGCCTGCAGGCTGATCCTACCGTGAAATTTGCCCTGCAGGACTTCGGACTAAAACGTATCCGGGAAAATCATACCCTGTTCGATTCTCCGTATAACACTTACCGTTATGCAGGTTTTCCTCCGGGACCTATCTGTACGCCTTCGGAAAAAACTTTAAATGCTGTGTTGAATACTCCGGAAACAGATTACCTTTATTTCTGTGCCAGAGCCGATTTCTCCGGCTATCATGCTTTCGCAGCCACCTATGCCGAGCATCTGACAAACGCCCGGAAATACCAGGCAGAACTGAATAAACGAGGATTCTAAATAAAAAACAGATTTGGCCTTCAAACCCGAAAACATCATTTTCCGTTCAAAACCTTACCGCCGACTGGTGGAAAGGACTAAAACACTGATCCTGCCCGGGTTTGAAGGCTTACCATTATACGATGTTCTGAAACACTTCGGACAGGAAACCAAAAACCGGGGACTGGGAGACCGTGCAAGGGCTATTTCCTTTAACTTCCTCCTGGCCATCCCGCCGTTTTTTATCTTCCTCTTTACCCTGGTACCCTATATCCCGGTAAAAAACATAGAACCCACCCTCTATGACCTGGCACAGGACCTCACCCCCAATTACAACACCTACATGATTGTACGTGGCATGATTCACGACTTTCTCTATACACATCGCAACGGATTGCTTTCTATCGCCTTTGTGATGGGCTTTTTCTATTCCTCCAACGGGGTAATGGGCATCCTCCGCTCTTTCAGCAAAATACAGGGCGCCGGATTCCGCAAGCGAAAATGGTGGCAAAACCGGCTCATTGCCCTGCAGTTAACCGCCATACTGGTGCTGCTGCTGCTCATTACGGTATCGCTCATCATCGCACAGGGCGCTACCCTGCGCTGGCTGTTTAACCTGATGGGCATCCACAGTGCCCTGCTGAGAAATGTCATCGATATTGCCCGCTGGGTGCTGATTATCATGCTTTTTTACTCAGTAAATGCCGTATTATACCGCATCGGAGCAGCCACTACCCGCAAATGGAAATTCATCACCGCCGGCGCTACCGTCGCCACCGTGTGCATGATCCTGGTCACCGTCGGATTCTCCTGGTTTGTCAATAATTTCGGCAATTATAACAAGATCTATGGCTCTATCGGAACCATCCTGGTACTGATGCTGTGGATTTTCCTCAATTCTTTCATCCTCCTGGTAGGATTCGAACTGAATGCCAGTATCCGAACCGTCAGCGATACCAGACAAGAAGAAAAAGTACCCCTCTTGTCTACCTGAATCACTTGTTAAATATTTTTATTTTATGATTTATATATATATCTTAAATGATTATTTGCCCATAAAAAAAGCAGATAATTACTGTCGCATTTACTATATTTAGTCAGGACCTGAAAACCATCTGATATGATTAAGGCCACCTTTTATTTATCCTGCTGTACTGTTTTATTTTCTTCGTTTCAACCCACCCGGGAAACTCCGCTGGAACCCGGATCCATCTTGCCAAAATCAGAAGTAACCTGTACAGACATTTCCGGAAAAGAAGTTTCCCTGGCCGCCGCCAGAGGAAATAACGGATTGCTCGTCATCTTTGGCAGCAACCAATGCCCTTATATGTTACGTAACCAGGAAAGATTACGCAACATCTGCTCCTTCGCTGCCAAAAATAATATTGGGGTGATCATGGTAAATTCGAATGAAGCAGCACGCACCGGCAACGAATCTTTTGCTGCGATGAAACAATACGCTTCCTCCCAGCAATTCAACTGGTACTATGTGATCGATAAAAATGCGATCCTGGCCAATGCGTTCGATGCCAACCACACACCTGAATGCTTTCTGTTTGATAAAAACAGCCGGCTCACTTACAAAGGAGGAATTGATGATAGCCCGGGTAACGCGGAGGCCGTGAAAACACGCCTGTTGCAGAATGCCATCAATGAAATGCTGGCAGGAAAATCTGTTACCGTAAATACTTCCCATAGCCTGGGATGTAACATAAAACGCAACCTCTAAAGGCAGTTATTTTATTCAGATATTTTGTTACGGGAGATGTCAACCGCAACAAAATATCTGAATAATAAATCAACGCGACTATTGTCCTACCAGGAAAACAGCATTACTGAACAACAGCTTGCCGTTCTCCCAAAAACTTCTGAATAACGGATTATCCGCGAGAATAATGATCTCTCCTTCTCCCATCTCCTTCACCCCAAACAATAACCCATCTTTTAACTGCTGACGGGTATCTGCTCCCACAAAACCACTGAGATAACTATCTTTCTTTAACACCCCTACATTCCAGCCACCATTCTCTATAAATTCATACAAATTGGCATCCTGTTTCAGCGTGTAATAATACCCGGGATAACCGAAGGCCAGCGGATGTGTCGTATCCATCTGCACTTTGTAAATAGCACCGGGAATAAACTGTTTGATACTCTCCCGCTCCCGGTTGGCGTATGGTTTTAACGCGTCATAAGGCCGCGCCACCACTGCTTTTTCTTTGCCGTCTTTATCCTCGTCTTCTTTCTTTTGCTTAATACCAAAATCAGCACCGGCGATCTCTGCTACCGCACTTTCCAGCGCAATCAGCTTGCCACCATTCTTTACCCACTCTTTCAGTTTATCGGTGGATGCTTTATCTGCCAGCATTTTATAATCACCATCCGGTAAAATCAACACATCTGTCTGATCCCAATCCATATCGTCTATATTTCGTTCGTCCACTACCGTTATAGGGAAATCGAGCTGCTGCTCAAAGAAGTGCCATATTTCTCCCATCCCAAGCGAAGAAATGCCTTTCCCCGCCAGCAAGGCAACATGCGGCTTCTTAATAAAGCGGATCTTATCAGAACCAAAGTCTGTTCCCTTGTCAACAAAACCGCTGGCCACTGCATCCAGGGAAATTTTAAAACGATTGGCTTCGGTCGTAATGAACTGGTCGAACTGATTGCCCCTGGCCGTATTACCGGAACGGGTGATGATCAGCGTACCTGCCGGAAAATCTTTTCCACCTACGCTAAACGGTGTTTCGGTGAAACGTACTTTAATATCATGTTGTAGTAAAGAAGATAAAAACTTCACGTCGCGCAAACTGTTCCATTGGGCCAGATAAGCATAAGGTTTTTGCGCCGATAACGGGATGTTATTACGTACTACAGGTGCATCTGCAGCAGGTGTCAGCGGCGTTTTTACGGCATAGGAAGTTAAGCCGTATGCGTAAGGCAATGCCCAGGCAGTAATATCATACGTAACGGAATCTGTTAAGTGAGATACCGGCTCAAACAATACCCGCAGCATATTGGAATGCGGCTGAAAAGCATTGATCACTAAATCTTCCTTATCAATAGTAAACGTTTCGGTTTTGCCGGTGAAGTAGTTAAAACCGCTGGCGCCGCTGGCATTAGCGCCAAAGCCAAATGCGATATTATTCTTACGCAGCAGTTCTGCCAGCGAATTCAGTTTCTCCGGATTACCACCAGCCTTTACCACATATGATTTGTAGCCACCCTGCGGTGTTTTCTTTGCGGCGTCAAAATACTGTGTGTATTCGCTGATGATCTTTCCTGCCTGTTGGGAAGCCACTTCTATGGTAGACATACTGGTGGCGAAATGATGCGCAATACGATCGGTCAGCGTCAGCGTATCGCCGTCTTTCTTCAACACGGCCACGCCTGCACGACCGCTACCACCCTGCTCGTACGTCATGCCGATAGCGCCATTGTACATCGGATACGTATCACCATAACTTGGATAGAACAGATCGAAGCGTTCTTTTGTAAAATACAACCAACCCTGTTCATCAAAATATTTTGCATTATTTCTGCCGATCAGCACCTGCAACTGCCGCTGCCAGGGCGTAATCGCATCATGAAAAGGTTCTGCTGCCGGGGCAAAATAATAAGGTGCTTCAATTTCCTGTTCGTGGAAATCCACGTGTAATTGCGGCATCCACTGATTATATTTTGCTACGCGTTGCTGCGATTCTTTTTGTGTTTGCCAGGCCCAGTCGCGGTTCAGATCAAAGTAATAATGATTAGCCCTTCCACCCGGCCACGGTTCGTTGTGTTCCCTGGACCAGCGATTCACATTGGGTTTCACGCTGCGGGTAGTATTGTAGAAGTTCACATATCGTTCCCGGCCATCCGGATTCAGACAAGGATCAATAATGACAACGGTATTCTTCAGCCATTGCTGCGTTTGTGCATTACCGTTATTCACCATTTCATACAGCGCCTGCATAGCTGCTTCTGTCGAAACAGCCTCGTTACCATGTACGTTGTAACTTAACCATACAATCACGGGTTGATTGCCGTTGTTGCCTTCTTTGGCGTTGGACATGTCCAGGCTACGCTGCCGGATCTCATCGAGGCGACCGGCATTTTCCGGAGAGGCAATAATTGCCATGATCAGCGGCCTTCCTTCATAGGTGGTACCGTATTGCTCCAGCTTCACATTTTTTGCGGTAGCAGCTACCTGTTTAAAATAATCCACCACCCGGTAATGTGGTGTAAATTGTGTCCCCAGGGGATAACCGAGGAACTGATCAGGTGTAGGGACCTGAGCGTTGGCGACCAGAAAACCCAGCGTTACCAAAGCCATAAATACTATTCTACGCATATAAAGCCTGCAATTTGATACGGTAAGTTAGGAATTGTTTTCCGGTTTATCGTACTGCCGGTACCGGTATCTCTGCCATGGCGGGCTGTAAACAACTGATCAGGATAAGAACGCCCACTATCAGCGGTGATAAATATTTTATCCGGAAAACAACATTATAATCTCCTTAAATTATTAAATTTCCTATAATTCCCGGCTTATCTTAATTTCGACCCAAACAGACACCCATGCGTTTCCTGATTATGCTGGGGTTGACGGTATGCACTTTACAGACCGCCTGTGCCCAACAAACAATAGATGAATTACATCCTTACGACTATAGTATTGAGAAAGATATTAAGGTCCTTCATGGCGCAGTGGTTTCTGCCCATCCACTAGCCAGCCGGGTTGGCGTCATTATCCTCCAGCAGGGTGGTAATGCCGTAGATGCGGCCATTGCCACACAACTGGCACTAGCCGTGGTATATCCCGGCGCCGGTAATCTTGGTGGCGGCGGATTCCTGGTAGGACACCTGAAAAATGGCCGCAACATCGCCATCGACTATCGCGAAACAGCACCGGCAAAAGCGCAACGCGATATGTACCTCGATTCTCTCGGGAATCCTATCACCCAGTTAAGCCTGGATGGACACCTCGCAGCCGGCATTCCCGGTACAGTGGCCGGTTTGTTTGCTTCCATGAAATATGCGAAGCTACCCTTCGCGAAACTCATTGATCCCGCTATCCGTCTGGCAGACAAAGGATTCGTGATCACCGCCGCTGAAGCCGATGGCCTCAATCATGCCAGGGCTGATTTCGAAAAACTCAATACCGCTAAAACCGCCTTCGTCAGGGCACAACCCTGGAAAGCCGGCGATACACTGGTACAGAAAGAGCTGGCACATACCCTCACGCTTATACGGAACAAAGGTGCTGCAGGATTCTATCAGGGAGAAACCGCCAACAACATCGTAGCAGAAATGAAACGCGGTAATGGCATCATGACCCTCCAGGATCTTAAAAACTATAAAGCAAAAGAAAGAAACGCCGTAGCGTTTAACTATAAAGGCTATACGATTGTAACCATGCCCCTGCCCTCCAGCGGCGGCATCTGTTTACAACAGCTGATGGGAATGGTAGAACCCTATCCCATTTCACAATGGGGATTCCAGTCGCCGCAGGCAGTACAACTGATGGTAGAAGCAGAAAGACGGGCCTATGCCGACCGCGCACAATTTCTGGGCGATCCTGACTTCGTGAAGGTACCCATCTCCCAACTAACAGATAAAAAATACCTGGCCTCCCGTATGCAGGATTTTACCCCCGGCAAAGCAGGTTCCAGCGACCAAACCAAAGCAGGTATACTCCCGGAAAGCGAGGAAACCACCCACCTCAGCATCATTGACGCCGATGGTAATGCCATTGCCGTCACCACCACGCTCAATGGCCACTTCGGCAGCAGAACAGTGGTAGGGAAAGCGGGTTTCCTGCTCAACAATGAAATGGACGACTTCAGCGTAAAACCCGGCGTACCCAATATGTACGGACTGGTAGGCACAGAAGCCAATGCCATTGCTCCTTCCAAACGGATGCTCAGCTCCATGACGCCTACGCTGGTGTTGCAGCAGAACCAGGTACTCTACTCCCTCGGCACGCCCGGCGGATCTACCATCATCACCTCTGTTTTCCAGACGCTGATGAACACCCTGGAATTCGGGCTATCGCCTGCAGAAGCGATCAACAAACCTAAATTCCATCACCAATGGCTGCCGGATGAAATTGCCGTGGAAAAAGATTTCCCCGACAGCACCATCCAGGCACTGGAAGGAATGGGGTACAAAGTAGTAAAACGCGGCGCTATTGGTCGTACGGAAATTATTAAAAGAGCGCCTGAAAGCCGCTTCCTGGAAGCATCCGGGGACAAACGCGGAGACGACAGCGCGGCAGGATATTAACCTAAAAATATTGACATGTCTATTCAGTCTATCTATTTACAAAGTGCCTTAAAACGGCTGGAAATCCACCGGGAACTGGGTCTTAAAACCATCCAGCGACTCAATATCGCTCAGTTAAACTGGCAACCGGAAGGAGAACCTAATAGCATTGCCATGATTGTAAAACACCTGCATGGCAATATGTTGTCCAGGTGGACGGACTTCCTCACCACCGACGGAGAAAAGCCTGGCCGCGACCGCGACCTGGAGTTTGAAACCAGCGATATCACCACGGAGCAGCTGTTACAACTGTGGAATGAAGGCTGGGAATGTATGCTCACGGCCATCCGCAGTCTGCAGGAATTTGACCTCGACAGGACCGTGTTTATCCGTAATGAACCCCATATTGTGATAGACGCCATTAACCGGCAGCTGGCACATGTGCCGTATCACGTGGGGCAAATCGTATTCCTCGGGAAAATGATCCTGAAGGACAAATGGGAAAGCCTGTCAATCCCCAAAGGGCAATCGGCAGCTTACAATAAAGCAAAAACAGGGAACTGATCATTCATGAAAATACGACCTCTCTTTCCCGTTATCGCTACCTTGCTCCTACTAACGGCTTGTCAGGGCAAAAAAGCCAACGACCTGCTGATGAACAAGAAGTGGCGGGTATATGATGTGAAGATTCCACCGGAATCACCCATCAGCAACACACAGTACATCCAGGCACAGGACCTCAAAAAAGGTTATTACCGGGATGCTTATTACCAGTTTCTGGATAAGAATATGTTTGTGGCTACTATCGCCGGCAGATCCGATACGGGTAAATATTTTATCCTGAGCAATGGCGCCATGATTTCTGTCACCGCGAAAAACGGCGATCGTAAAGTGGAAAACCTGGTGACCATCACCCGGCTCACCGAAGACTACTTCGACATGCAGGTGACGTCCACGGATTTCCAGTTTATCTTATGTACCAAGAAAGACTAACGCTATGCTGTACACCGATCATACACCCGGCAGAACAGTAACCCAGGAAGGGCGCAGTTGCCTGTTCTTTTCGGGATTTGCTTACCTGGGCCTGCATCAGCATCCTGCGTTCAAAGCCCTGGTGATGCAGGGTATCGAAAAGTATGGTATGCTCTTTCCTTCTTCCAGGGTCGGCAACTTACGTTTATCTGTATACGAAGAGATAGAACATGCCCTGTGTACTCATTTACAACAGCAGGCAGCCGTGGTGTTCTCTTCCGGTTATATGGCGGCACAGGCTGCGGCGCAGTACGCGCTGAGCAACCGGCAACCCTTGTATGCTCCCGATGCGCATCCGGCGTTATGGCATCAGCCGGTATTGCCCGCTATGAGCCGGGAAGAATGGATCGCACAAACCATTGAAAAAGTGAATACACATCCGGATGATCATTTTGTGATTATCACGGATACCGTGAGTCCGCTGACCAGCACCATCCACCCTTTCCACTGGTTATCAGAGCTACAGCGTAAAGTGCTGGTAGTGGCAGATGATTCCCATGGCATCGGGGTACTGGGACCGGAAGGGCAAGGCGCCATTCATTTTTTACCGCAAACACCATTCGTACGCTATCTGCTCACCGCCTCCCTGGCAAAGGCATACAGCCTGCAAGGCGGCGTGGTGGCCGGTCATGCTGCAGATATCATGGCGCTAAAAAGATCCCCGCTTTTTTCGGGTAGCACCCCCATGATGCCCGCCAGCGCTTATGCCTGGCTACAGGCAGGAAGCCTGATACAGACAATGCGCAGAAGCCTGCAACAAAATATCGCCTATATGCTGCACCTCACGGCCAATACCCCCGTGCATAATCCACATGGATTGCCCATGTTCATTTTGCCGTCCGGTACGCCCCTGGTGCAATACCTGGAAGACAGAGACGTGATCATTTCCAGCTTCCCTTATCCACACCCGCAGAGCGAACCGATAAACAGGGCGGTCATCTCGGCCTTGCATCTGCAGGAAGATATCACTACACTGCATCAGTTTCTCCGCGAGTTCGGTACGGCATAAAATCGTTTACCCGTTACCGATAGCAACAAAAGAGGATGGCCCCTTGCGGAGCCATCCTCTTTCGTTGCTATTTCAATCATTATTCCTAAGGAGCTGTTCTTACCGTTTTCGGCAGTCGCAGTTCCACTACATATACACCCGCTTTCATGAGACGGAATGCAAACAGTGGATTCACACTGCCCACTTTGCTGGACAGGTTCTTATCGATCGACAGGAAACTGGAAGGAACACGGTAATACATCAGGTAGTTCCAGTTGGTACCACCGCTGGAATACCGGCTTAACGGAAATGGTGCAATTTCAAAATTACAGATCATCGCCGTATCGGTGTATTCAATAGGATGGAACCGGGCGTAGTTCTCAAAAATAGGACGGTCGCCACGTTTAATAATCTCCCCTTTCTTCGGATTAAAAGGTTTGCCATCTTTATCGGTAATTTTCAGGATCACAGACGCACCGCTTTCGCTTACCCGGGTAACCGTCATGGTGGCGGCGCCCATTGGAACGGTAGCAGAACCATCGTCCGGGAAGAAGTTACAACCGGTTGTCATTTCCGTTACCAAAGGCGGATCCATGGTGGTAAGGGTACCAATGTTTTTATACACTTTTGTACCTGCCACATTGGATACCTGGATATCATATTCGTAGGTAACATCGAGTGGTAAGCTGTCTGTAGCACCGTTAAATACAAACTGGCCACTGGCAAGGAATACGAAAGGCTGCAGCTTTTTCAGTTCTCTTTTCTTATTCACCAGTTCAATGGTCGTATCCGTAGCCGGATCTACCGCTGCCGTATATACGTAGACAGGGTATTCCTTAAAGAATTCATCCGCATGTTTTTTCGTGTCTACCCGTCTGATATCCAGCAGCGTCACGGTCATTGGTTGAGTAGTACCATCCGCAAGGATGGCGCTGGTTTTCTGGAACGCATTTCCACGCTGTACCTTTATCGGCGTATCTGGTATATACAGGCCGTCGCTTAAAAACCCTTCCTCAATCTTTTTACAACCGGTAATCAGCAAGCCCAATAGCACAGCAGCTCCCAGCCATTTTCTCAAATTATATTTATAGAACATAATTGCTAGTTTATTGATAATGATTATTTCCAGTAGAATACGTGGTTGTTCTGCATAACATGCAGTACGCCTGTAGTGGTAATGATACCCGTTGTTTGTAAGGTGTATTCCTTGTCCTTATCGGCATCTGGAAATTCATCCGGGCGTGGGTTGGGATCGAGACCATTGATCACTTTTACCAGCGCCATTAAAGTAGTACCGGCAGCGAAAACGCCACCATATGGGCCTTTTACGAGTTTAAAGGCAAAGTCTTCCCCCACTTTATTTTTGTACACCTGCGCCTCCAGTGAAAGATCGGTTCTTACTATTTTACCATTAAAAACATACGCCAACAGTGAATCACGCAGTTCAGGCGCCTTGATACTGTCGATCGTATACTTGATGTTTTCATTGTTGGTAGCAGCCTGTAATGCCCTGGTACGACTGGCAAGAAACAGCTTGATAGAATAGTCGGTAGGTGCCACAAAAGTGACATCACTATTGATGGTTTCCTTTAATCCTGCTTTATCAATGAGCAAAATGAGCGTATCAAAATCAGCGTTGGCTTTCAGGTAATCATAGGTAGTGAGGTCCGTATGATCTTTAGAAAGACTGCCACCAATAAAGTGATCATCTTTTTTGCAGGCGGCAAACAACATCGTCAGCAGCAGGATACCCCAGCCGGCTTTTGCAGTAAATATTTTTAGTTTGTTCATGTCAGGTACTTTTAAAAAATTTAGCATACTATTTCACTTTACCCAGCCAGAATTGATTTTGGGCGAGCACGTTGTTGTTAAGGAACAAAACGCGTCCTACCGGCCATTTCCAACCACCGGCATCAAAACGGTCCTGTGGAAAAATACCACCGGCGTTCATGTCCTGGTTAGTAAGGAACCCGGTGCGTACCAGATCATACCAGCGTTGTCCTTCTCCATACAATTCACGTGAACGTTCGAGGAAAGCTTCTTCCCTGATATTCGTCACATCTTCTTCCAGGATAGGTTCCGCCTGCGACCGTGCTCTCACGAAATTGATATCTTTCAGTGCGGCGCCTACATTTCCCTGATCAGCATACGCTTCTGCACGCAGCAGTAAAAGATCTGCATAACGCATCAGGATGATATTGGCATCTACCGCGGCATTGGTGAAGTTGCCCGGATTCTTGTAGTTGATGTTTTCGCGGTTGGGGCCTGCAAATTTCACCATCATCACACTGTATTGATCGTCTACATTCAGGTTGGTGAAGTAATACTGACGACGGAGATCTGTTGATTCTTCATCATACAGCATGTTGATCAGATCTGTGTTAGGTGCATCTATCTTGCCATTCTTGTCGGCGATAAAAGGTGTTTTCAGAATATTGTAGTAGAATCCTTTCTCAATCTGCTGTTCACCGTTAGCTACCTGCATATTGATTTCGAATACCCCTTCCGCAGATTTTCCGTGGAAGACTTTTGGATACAGACTGGCATCCAATAACTGATATTGTCCGCTTTTTTCAACGGAATCAACCGCCGCAATCGCATTCGTTACATCAGATACTACCTGTCCTTTGTTCAAAAAATTCCGCCACATATACGTATGTGCCAGCAGACCAAACGCAGCGCCTCTGTTAGCTCTCACCGCTCTTTCACTACCATTCTTATATTCCCAGGGCAACAGTTTGATCGCATTTTTGAGGTCAGAGATAACAGTATCCAATACAACTTTTTCACTGATTCTGGGCAGATTCACCGCATTCACCGGATCGGGATCATACTTGGTGACCAACGGCACATCGCCCCAGATACGCACCATGTACAGGTAGCTGAAAGCACGCATAAAGTAAGCTTCTCCCAGGTAGCGGTTGCGGGTTTTGGTGGCCGCATCTGTAAACTGTGCATCCGGAATATTGGGAATATTATGCAACATAATATTCGCCTGGGTAATGACTTTATAATAGGGCGTCCAGTCGTGATATGGTTCTAAATAAGATCCCAGAAAATCGGCAGTATTCATACCATCGCCGCCTTTCACCAGGAACCGCACATCATACTGGTTATAATCCGTGAATTCAAACGCAGGCAAAGAGCCATATGCAAAATGCGACATATTCTCCTGGTACTCTGTGTTGGAGGTAAGCGCTTTACGCAACAACGCATAACCACCGGCCACGCCCTGTTCTGCATCCCGCTGGTTCTGCCAGAAAACAGAGTTGTAAGGAGAGTTAATCGGATCCTGATCCAGGAGCTTCTTGCAGGACACAAAAGGCGATAACAGCAGTCCTGCGCTGAGTACCGTGAATATATTTTTCAGACAATTCATAGCTACTTCTTTTTAAATTTAAAAACCAACATTTACACCCAGGGTAAACTTCCGCGGGATGGGATAACCACCACCGGTATACACCCCCTTATCATTTACCGCTTCCGCATCTGGTACACTAGAACTTTGGAACATCTTCACGTTGTCACACACGCCATAGACCTGCAGTTTTGTGAGCTTGATACGTTCCAGCAACTTCGGGCTAAAGGTGTAGGCCAGGTTCACATACTTGATACGCAGATAAGATCCGTTGTCAATGAATGCGGAGGAAAACGGCAGGAACTGGTAGTAATATTTGGTGCTGTAAGGAATCACCTCTGCATACTTGGCGTGATCTCCTTCCTGATGCCAGCTGTCGATCGAAGCCGGATCTACTGCTGCAATGGTAGCATAGTCATTAGTGATAGCGGTTAACCTGTCGGACATGTATTTATTGTAGATATCACGTTTTAGCGTAAACGTAGTATACACCTGTAAGCTCCAGGGGCCATAAGAAAAAGAGTTGGAGAAACCACCGGTGCAGGCTGGATTCGGATTACCGGCACGCACCCTGTCATTCCAATCCCATACATCATAGTCGCCGTTCTGGTCCTTCCAGATAAAATCACCCGGCTGTACGGTATGGTTGCCGTTCCAGTAAGTCAGCTTTTCACCGGTGTAAGGATTAAACGGAATATCTTTTGCCGAAGAATATACTCCCTCGTTTTTGAGCAGGTAAAATTCATTGATGGCGCGACCTTTAGTGAGCAGATAATTTAAATTGTTCACATTATCCGGTACAATCAGATCACGGTTGCCATTCGGCAGCGATACAATCTGGTTTTTGATAAACGACAGGATCAGGGTTGAATTCCACTGGAACTTACTTTCAGGCGGTGTAATACGGCCCTGGATCGTAAATTCCACACCGGTATTTCTTACATCTACCGCATTGGTATTTACTTTCTCATATCCTGAAGTAGAAGGCAGCAAGAGGTTAAACAACATCTTGGAAGTACCCCTGTTAAACGCGTCTACCGTTACATTCAATCTTCCTTTAAAGAAGCTTGCGTCTACCCCGATATTTGATTGCAACGCCTGTTCCCAGGTTAAGCCATCCTGCGCCACACCGTCCGTAAAGTTTGGCGTTACCGCATTCACACCATTGTAGGTACCACCGGTAGAGCCACCATAGCCACCCTGGTTGATGTTATAGGTATTGAACTGCAGATAATACTTGGATGGTAAACTTCCGGTTACACCAAAGCTGCCACGGATCTTGAAATACTCTACCCAACTTTTAAGCGGCGCCATA
>Ga0116227_10005694_pt1 | contig 26021 bp, 20 predicted proteins | sample S1TSphgellanicum_FD_89693 | JGI IMG/M metagenome (GOLD analysis project Ga0116227, IMG submission 89693) | Host-associated microbial communities from peat moss isolated from Minnesota, USA - S1T2_Fb - Sphagnum magellanicum MG | ecosystem: Host-associated > Plants > Peat moss > Unclassified...
AAGCAAAACGACCGCCGAGCCCCCCGCCGCCGCCGCCGCCTGTTCGGCCAAGGCCCGCGCCGCCTCGTCCCGCGTCGAGACCGCAGATAGGCGACGGCTGGCGGCCAGGAGGGAGGTCACGGCCGAGGCCCGGCGGCTGGCCGTCCGCGCCTGGTCCCGAACCTGGCCGGTGAGGAACCCCGTGGTCAGGGCCACGGCGAAGAACACCGCGAAGGTGATCAGGTCCGCGGCGTGGCCGATGCGGAAGCTCAGGCGTGGATCGAGGAAGAAGAAGTTGTAGGTGGCCACGGCGAGAGTCGCGGCGGCAATAGCGGGTCTCAGGCCAAAAGCGGCGCCGGTGACCAGCACGCTCGGCAGGAAGATCATGGCGAGATTGGCATTGTTCAGGCTGCGATCAGCGACCGCGGCGATCCCCGTGGAAACCCCCACCAGAGCGACCCCCGCCAGATAGCCTTCCCAACGAAACCTGGGGACCCCACGGCCTATGGACGCGGGGGCGGGGGCGGGCGGACCGGCGGCGTCGTCATCCACGGCGTCGGTGACGATATGCAGGGCCGCGCCATTGGTCTTGTCCACCAGTACGTGGGCGAGCGAGCGGCCGAACAGGCCACGCACCCTCGCGATCCACGGACGAGGCCCGCGCTGTCGACCAATGACGATCTGGGTGATGTTGTTGCGCGTGGCGTAGTTCAGCACCGTATCCAGCAGATTATCGCCGGTGACGGTGACGACGCTGCCACCGAGCTGTTCGGCGAGCTTGAGCGCGGCGGCCGTGTGGCGCGCGCCGGTGGGGCCAGGGGGTTGATTTGGCCGCTCCACGTGCAGGACAGTCCAGGGGGCGTCCATCATCAGGTCGGAAAGTCGCCGGCCAGCCCGCACCAGGGCCTCGCCAAACGCCTCGGCGCCGATGAGCACCAAGATACGTTCCCCCGCGGCCCAGGGCCCCTCGATCCCCTGGCGGCGCATATGGCCCACCAGAGCGTCATCCACCTTCTGAGCCGCCCGGCGCAGGGCCATTTCCCGCAGCGCCGTGAGGTTCTCCGCCTTGAAGAAGCGTTCGGAGGCGAGGCGAGCGGTCTCCGGCACATAGACCTTCCCCGCCGCCATCCGCTGGCGTAGCTCTTCGGGTGTCAGGTCGATCAACTCGATTTCGTCGGCTTCCGAAAGCGCCTGGTCCGGCACGGTCTCGCGCACCCGAACCCCGGTGATCCGCCAAACCACGTCCACCAGGCTTTCCAGATGTTGGACATTGAGCGTCGTCCAGACATCGATCCCGGCGGTGAGAAGCTCCTCCACGTCCTGCCAGCGCTTGGGGTGGCGAGATCCCGGCGCATTGGAATGGGCGTATTCGTCCACCAGCAGCAGGCCGGGCCGCCGGCGCAGGGCCGCGTCGATGTCGAACTCCATCAGGGTCCGGCCACGGTACTCCACCGGCTTGCGGGGCAGGATCTCCAGATCCTCGGTCAGAACCTCGGTCTCACGCCTGCCGTGGTGCTCCACCACGCCCACAGCCACGTCGACACCCTCGGCCTTGCGGCGCGCGGCGGAGCTCAGCATCTCAAAGGTCTTGCCCACCCCTGGCGCCATGCCCAGGAATACGCGCAGCTTGCCCCGCCCCTCGCGCTTGGCCTCTGCGAGCAGGGCCTCCGGATCAGGCCGGCGCGGATCGCCATGCTTGGGCAAGCGCCCTCCGAATCCTTAGGGGTTCAATCTGGACGCGGACTATGGACCGAACCTGTTCGCACGTCGCCTTCGGAGCACGGGCGTCCCGCCCGAGGCGTCAAGAGGTTCACGTCCCTCGCCCATCTAGCGCGCGGTTTACCGCTAGAACATTCACGGCCGGCTGGCCGAAGACGCCAAAGAGGGGCGCCCTGGTATGGGCGGCGATCACCGCGGTCACCGTGTCGAGTGGAAGGTCGCGGGCCCTGGCGATACGCGGCGCCTGGAGGGCGGCGTTCTCTGGGGAAATATCTGGATCAAGTCCCGATCCCGACCAGGTTACAGCATCGGCTGGAATGGTTGCGCCCGGGTTTTCCTTGCCGAGGGCGATCGCATCCGTCGCCACCCGGGCGATCAGCTTCTTGTCCATCGGCCCGAGATTGGAGCCCGAGGATGCCGTGGCGTCCCAGCCGGTTCCTGCGGCGGAGCCGCGCGGGTGCAGATAGCGTGGGGCGGCGAAGCCCTGGGCGATGAGGGCCGAACCGACCACCTCGCCCGTGGCCCCTCTGATTAGGCTGCCCCCCGCCTGGAAGGGAAGGGCCAGCCCCGCCACGCCTGTCACCGCCAGGGGGTAAGCGAGGCCTGTCAGGAGGGTGAACAGCAGGATCATGACGAGTGCGGGGCGGATCTGGGCGATCATGGCGGGTCTCTAGGCGAGGCGCAGTGAGTAGATCAGCAGGTCGATGATCTTGATGCCCACGAAGGGCGCGACAAGGCCCCCCAGACCATAGATCAACAGGTTGCGGGTCAGCAGGGCCTGGGCGCCGATGGGCCGATACTTCACCCCGCGCAGGGCGAGGGGGATCAGCGCCACGATGATCAGGGCGTTGAAGATCACCGCTGAGAGGATGGCGCTCTGGGGGCTCGACAGGCGCATGATGTTCATGGCCCCGAGCGCCGGCAGGGAGACCACGAACAGGGCCGGGATGATGGCGAAATATTTGGCCACGTCATTGGCGATGGAAAAGGTGGTGAGGGCGCCGCGGGTGATCAGGAGCTGCTTCCCCACCTCCACGATCTCGATGACCTTGGTGGGGTCGCTGTCGAGATCGACCATGTTGCCCGCTTCCCGCGCGGCCTGGGTGCCGGTCTGCATGGCGACCCCCACATCGGCCTGTGCCAGGGCCGGGGCGTCATTGGCGCCGTCGCCGCACATAGCGACCAGGCGCCCCTTGCCCTGCTCCTCGCGGATCATCCGCAGCTTGTCTTCCGGCGTCGCCTCGGCCAGGAAATCGTCCACCCCCGCTTCCGAGGCGATGGAGGCGGCGGTGACGGGATTATCGCCGGTGATCATCACCGTGCGCACGCCCATGCGGCGGAGGTCCGCGAACCGCTCCTTGACGCCGGGCTTCACCACGTCCTTCAGGTGAATGACCCCGACGAGCCGGTCCCCTTCGGAGACAGCCAGCGGCGTTCCGCCTGAGCGAGCGATACGGTCAATGGCCCGCTCGAGCTCCGGCGCCAGGAAGGAGCGGTCCAGACCCAGGTGCTTGATCACCGCGTCCACCGCGCCCTTGCGCCAGCTCGTCTCCACCGCGTCGAGCCCCGACAGGCGGGTGACGGCGGTGAAGGGGATCGCCGTCGCGCCGTCCGGCGCATCGGCGGTGACGCCGCCGTCACGGGCCAGCTGCACGATGGAGCGACCCTCGGGGGTCTCGTCAGCCAGGGAGGCCATGAGGGCGGCGCGCAGGGCGACGGCTTCGGTGACGGCCGGGGCCGGCAGGACCTCGGTCGCCATGCGATTGCCGAAAGTGATGGTCCCGGTCTTATCGAGGAGCAGGGTATCGACGTCTCCCGCAGCTTCCACGGCGCGGCCGGAGGTGGCCAGGACATTGAACTTTAGCAGGCGGTCCATGCCGGCGATGCCCACCGCCGAGATCAGACCGCCAATGGTGGTGGGGATCAGACACACGAAAAGGGCGCCCAGGATCAGGGGGTCGAGCTTCACGCCTGCGTAGAGGCCCAGGCCCACCAAGGTTACGACAACGATCAGGAAGACCAGGGTGAGGCCCGCCAGCAGCACGGCCAGGGCGATCTCGTTGGGCGTCTTCCGACGATCCGCGCCCTCCACCATGGCGATCATGCGGTCGAGGAAGCTGGACCCAGCGCCCGCCGTCACCCGCACCCGTATCCAGTCGCTGACGACCGTCGTGCCGCCGGTCACGGCCGAGCGGTCGCCGCCGGATTCGCGGATCACTGGGGCGCTCTCTCCCGTTATGGCCGCCTCATTCACCGACGCCATGCCGGCGATGATCTCTCCATCGGCGGGGATCATGTCGCCGGCCTCCACCAGGATCACCTGGCCCACCTCAAGCGCGCTGGCGGCGGTGAGGGTCGTAAAGCCCGTGGACTCGTCAGTGACCAGCTTGGCCTTGGTGTCGACCCGCGTGGCGCGCAGGCTGTCCGCCGCGGCCTTGCCCCGACCTTCCGCGACGCTTTCGGCGAGGTTGGCGAAAAGTACCGTGGCCCAGAGCCACCCGGCGATTTGCAAAGCGAAGCCGATGGGCTGGCCACCGACCAGCGCGGCGATGAGGGAGACGGTCGCCAGGGCCGCCACCACCTCGGTCGCCAGGATCACGGGATTGCCAGTGAGCTTGCGTGGGTCCAGCTTGACGAAGGCGTCCCTGGCGGCGCGGCCGAGCATCGCGCTCTGCATTCCGCCGGCGGCTGTAATCAAGGCCATGGGTCGCGTCCTAAAGGGCGGTCAATGTGCCGCCAGCGCGTGCAGCATCTCGAAGTGCTCCACGATGGGGCCAAGCGCGAGGGGCGGGAAATATTGCAGGCCGCCCAGGATCAGGATCACGCCGGTCAGCAGGCCGGCGAATTGCAGGCCATGCGTCGGCAATGTTCCCGCCGTGGGCTCGAGCTTGGGCTTGGCGACCAGGGCGCCGGCCATGGCCAGGACCGGCACGATATAGCCGAAGCGTCCCAGCGCCATGGCGATCCCCAGGGTCGTGTCCCACCAGGGGCTATTGGCGTTGAGCCCCGCGAAGGCCGAGCCGTTGTTCCCCACCGCCGATGAATAGGCATAGAGAATCTCCGTCAGGCCATGAGGGCCTGAAGCCGAAACGTCGTTCAGGGCGCTGGGCAAGACGGAGGCCACGGCGGAGAAGCCTAGGATCGCGGCGGGGAGGATGAGGGTGGCGAGGACGGCGAACTTCACCTCCTTGGCCTCGATCTTCTTGCCGAGGTACTCCGGCGTCCGTCCGACCATCAGCCCGGCGATGAAGACCGCGATGATGGCCATGACCACGATGCCATAGAGGCCTGAACCCACCCCGCCGGGGAGGATTTCGCCGAGCTTGATCATGAAGAGGGCCATGCCGCCGCCCATCGGCGTGAAGCTCTCGATCATCCCATTGACCCCGCCGTCCGAGGCGCCGGTGGTCATGGCCGTCCACACCGCCGTGGAGGGGGCGCCAAAGCGCACTTCCTTGCCCTCCATATTGGGCGTGGCGACGACATGGGCGGCGCTGGCGAGGGCGGGCGTTGGTCGCGTTTCGGCGGCGTAGATGACCGCGGCGGCGGCGCCCAGGAGTACGATCATCACCGCCAGAAGCGCGCGAGCCTCCCGCCTCGCAAAGGCCACGACCCCGAAGGCGACCACGCACGCGAACCCCACGGCGTTCATGGCCACCTCCTCGATGAGGTTGGTCCAGGCGTTGGGGTTTTCGAACGGATGGGCGGAATTCGCGTTGAAGAATCCCCCGCCGTTGGTTCCGAGCTGCTTGATGATCTCCTGGCTGGCCACCGGACCCACCGATATGCCTTGTTTGGCGCCTTCCAGCGTCACGGCGTTCACATGCGCGGCCAGGGTCTGCGGGACACCCAGAGCGACCAGTACGAGGCTCAGGATCAGGCAGGCGGGAAGGAGCAGATAGAGCGTCGCCTGAATGAGGTCGGCCCAGAAATTCCCCAGAGACTGGCCCCGGTTAGCGGCGAAAGCCCGGGCCAAGGCCGCGGCCACCGCGATCCCCGTTGCGGCGGAGGCGAAGTTCTGCACCGTCAGTCCCGCCATCTGAGACAGGTTCGAGAGGGTGGATTCCCCCGGATAGGACTGCCAGTTCGTGTTGGAGACGAAGCTCATGGCTGTATTGAAAGCCAGGTGCGGGCTCATTCCGGCGAAGCGCAGGGGATTGAGCGGCAGGTCGCCCTGCACCCGAAGGATCAGATAGAGCAGTAGAAACCCCGTGGCGTTGAAGGCCAGCAGGGCGGCGGCATAGGTCAGCCAGTTCTGCCCCTTGTCGGGGTCGATACCGGCCAGGGCATAAACGCCCTTCTCGATGGGCCGGAGGATCGGCGTGAGCCAGGTCGCTTTGCCCTGCCACACCCGCGCCAGATAAATCCCCACCGGCCAGCCCACCACGACCGTCAGCCCGATCGTCAGGGAGATCTCCGCCCAGCCCTGCCAGGTCATGAAGCGCCTCTTAAAACTTATCGGGGCGCAGGAGGGCGGCGACCATGTAGATGGCGAGGCCGACGGCGGCGGCGGCGTAGATGATCGCGACCATGTTCAGAGGCGTCGAAGCAGGGCGGCATAGACGCCAAAGGCCGCGAATAGGGCGAGGCCCAGAGCGGCGAAAATCAGGTCACTCACGATAAGCAGAACTCCGCGTAGCGAACGCGGTGTGTGCGCCTGATGCGCATCAAGGTTCGATATGCTTTCGGGGCCTCTGACATAAAGGCCGCATAAAGATTCAGAGGCGCGGTCGCGCTTAGGCGAACAGGGCCTCTATCCGCGTCGCATAGGCCTGGACGACCCGCGCGTCGAGCGGATCGACCCCTTTTAGAACCGCCTGGGCGTACTTGCGGTAGGTCTTGAGATTTCCGTCATGTTCCGTGAGGGCGAGCCTCAGGGCGCGGGCGCCATCGTCGATGTCGAAGCCGCTGTAGCGATAGCCGGCCTCGCCGAGGAACGCGGAATTGTGCACCAGCGGATAGCCGCCATACAGGGCTTCATAGAACAGATAGTTCATGCCGTTCTCCCACTGGTGGGAGACAACGATGTCGGTGAACTTGGCGGCGAACTCCACGAACGGAAAGCGCCCGTCAGCCGAGGCCCGCCCCGCCTGGATCATCTCCAGCGCCAGGGCCAGATGCTTGAAGACCGGATTTTCCTTCAGCTTCTCGGTATTGGTCAGATAGACCTGCGAAATCGCCGCGGGGTCGGATTTGAAAACCTCATTGGCGATGAACATGGGAATGAGCGTGCTTTTGACGACGCTAAGGTTCGGCTCGAAGACCCCGATCGCCTTGGGCCGTTCGCCTGGCTTGTAGCCCCAAAGGCGGTCGATCTCCGAATTCGCGCCGCGCGTCAGATCCAGGAAATAGGGCGACCAGAGGTGGGGCAGGATGTACGCGGGGGCCCGGGTGGTCTTGGAGAAGAAGCTGGCGGCGCTATGGATATATTGCGCGTTGGTCCAGACCTCGTCGAAGACCGTGCCATAAGGATTGGGGATCCAGTCGTGACAGGCGAAGTTCACCGCTTCCACGGCCAGAACATAGTCATTTCCAAAGCGGTAATTGACCCGCTTGCCGCCGCGCTCGCGCACCACATTGTGGAAATCGGGGCCTAGGGACAGGTTCATCTCGATCAGCAGATCGGTGTCATAGATCGCCTCCTGGATTGGCCGGAGGTCCGCCTTGAAGCGATCCAGCATCATCCCGGGAGGATAGGTCGCGATGGGCCCATTATGGCACAGCCAGACGTTCTGGGCCGCCGCGCATCGTTTCAGCAACATGTAGAGAAAGATGCAGTGCTGATTGCCGCCATTGTACCAGATCGACTGGGTGGGATCGTCCAGAATGGTGAGGGTGATGGCGATGTTGATCTTCTTCATCTGATTTCCCCCGGGGCCGCGACGGTCTCATAATAGAACCATGCAGCTCTCCAGCGATATCTGGGTCTATGCCCTGATCCGCCGCGTTACCCTCGGCGGGGCCTTCGCCACCGTCATCCGGCGCGGCGACGCCCGGGGCGGGGCGGTGCTGGTGAAGACCGTGGACCGGCGCGGCGGCGTGGCGCGCCTCTGGTCCCAGACCGTGGCCCGGGATGGCGAGCCGCTGTGGATGCAGCCGGTCTCAGAGAGCGACGAGGCCAGCCTCGATGGCTATATCGAGCGCGCGGCTGGCCGTGACCCCGACCTCTGGGTTGTCGAGATCGAAGACCCCGACGGCAAACGCTTTCTCACCGAGGCCGTGGACGAGGGCTGACGGGAAATTTGCCTCCCGCGCCGCAACCGCGCTATCGCCCGCACCATGTTATCTTCACCCGCCGCCGAGGCCGCCCGCCGGCGGACCTTCGCCATCATCAGTCACCCGGACGCCGGAAAGACCACCCTCACCGAGAATCTACTTCTGGCGGGGGGCGCGATCCGGGCCGCCGGCGCTGTCCGCGCGAGGGGGGAGCAGCGGCGCACCCGCTCGGACTGGATGAAGATCGAGCGCGAGCGGGGCATCTCCGTGTCCGCCAGCGCCATGACCTTCGATCATGATGGTCTGATGTTCAACCTCCTGGACACCCCGGGCCACGAGGACTTTTCGGAAGACACCTATCGCACCCTCACCGCCGCCGACGCGGCGATCATGGTGCTCGACGCGGCCCGGGGTATCGAGCCCCAAACCCTCAAGCTCTTCGAGGTCTGCCGCCTGCGCGACATTCCCATTATCACCTTCATCAACAAGATGGACCGAGAGGCCCAGGACCCCTTCGCCCTTCTGGACGAGATTGGCGCCAAGCTCGCCCTGGACCCCGCGCCTCTGTACTGGCCGGCCGGATCAGGCGCCCGGTTCAAGGGCATGATCGATCTGCGCCATGAGAGCTTCCTGCCGTTCCAGCGACCGGTCGCCGGGGCTCTTCCAGCCCCCACCCGCCCGATCCCCCTGGCCTCCAAAGCGCTGGACGCTCTGTTAAGTCCCGATGAGCAGGAGGAGGTTCGCGAAGGCGCCCTGCTGGTTCAGGAGGCGTCGAAGCCCTTCGATCCCCAAAGCTTTCTGGAGGGCCACATGACCCCGGTCCTTTTTGGCTCGGCCCTGCGCCATTTCGGGGTGGATGAACTGCTCGATAGCCTTGGCGCTTTCGCCCCGGCTCCCAAGCTGGTGGCGGCGAGGCGCGCGGACGCAGAGACCCATGTGGCGCCGGGGGATGACGAGGTCTCCGGCTTCGTCTTCAAGATCCAGGCCAACATGGATCCCAATCACCGCGACCGGATCGCATTCGTGCGCCTGACCTCCGGCCGCTTCACCCGGGGCATGAAGCTCAAGGTTCAGAACACCGGTCGCCAGATCAGCGTCAATGCCCCCATTCTCTTCTTCGCATCCGACCGCGAGCTCGCCGACGAAGCCTTCGCCGGCGATGTTATCGGGATCCCCAACCATGGTGTCCTGCGTGTCGGGGACAGCCTCTCACAGTCTGGCGCCTTGCGCTTCGCGGGCCTCCCGAACTTCGCCCCCGAGATCCTTCAGCGGGTGCGGGTCACCGATCCCCTGAAGGCCAAACACCTGAAGAAAGCCCTTGAAGGCCTTGCCGAAGAAGGGGTGACCCAGCTTTTCCGCCCAATCCTCGGCGCTGACTTTATCGTCGGCGCGGTGGGGCCCCTACAGTTCGAGGTGATGGCCGACCGCCTGGGCGGCGAATATGCCCTGGACGTGGTCTTCGAGCCCGCCCCCTACGCCGAGGCCCGTTGGCTCTCTGGCGCCAAGGCGGACCTGGATGATTTCAGCGGTAAGCACCGCACGGCCATGGCCGAGGATATAGACGCTCAACTCGTCTTCCTGGCCAAGTCGGCCTGGGAGATCAATTATCTCGCCGAACGTTTCCCCAAGATCAGCTTCCTTCGCACCCGCGAGCGGGGCTGACGGCGGTGGGCGGCGCTGAAGCGGTCTATGGCTTTCCCCCGCCTGTTCTGGCCGAGGTCGAGCCGGGTGCGAAGCAGGTTTCCCCTCTCGTTCCGGGCGCGGCGGCCATCGAAGAGATTGCCGATGAGTCGCTCGGCCGCATGGTCGTGCTCGCGCCCCCTGGGGTCCTGGAACGCCGCTACGTCCTTGCCCAGGCTCTGAGGGCGCTACAGCCCCGGGGCGAGCTCATCGCCCTCGCCCCCAAGACCCGCGGCGGCGCCCGCTTGAACGTGGAACTCAGCGCCTTCGGCTGCGTCGTCCGTGAGAGCGCCAAGCGCCACCACCGGATCTGTATCGCCGAGGCGCCGGCTACGCCTTTGGGTATCGCCGACGCCATCGCCGAAGCCGGGCCCCAACAGGTCGGGCCACAGGGGTTCTGGTCCCAGCCGGGCGTGTTCAGCTGGAACCGCCTCGATCCCGGCAGCGCCGTATTGCTAGACGCCCTGCCCCCGCTGTCGGGGCGGGGAGCTGATCTCGGCTGCGGATCGGGCATTCTGGGCCGCGAGGTTCTGCGCCTTGGGGCTGTAAGCGCCCTCTGGCTCCTGGATATCGATGGTCGGGCCGTGGCGGCGGCCCGGCGCAACATCGTGGATGAGCGGGCGGTCATCCTTCACGCGGACGCCCGCGCGCCACACCCGGAACTCACGGACCTCGACTTCGTGGTCATGAACCCCCCCTTCCATGTCGCGGGCGAGGAGGATCGCCGCCTTGGTCCTGCCTTCATCGAAGCCGCGGCGCGCACGCTGCGGCGGGGCGGTGTCTGTCGGCTGGTGGCCAATGTGGCCCTCCCATATGAGCCACATCTGGCGACGAACTTCAGCCGCTTCAGGGAAGTCGCCCGGGCGAACGGTTTCAAGGTCTTCGAGGCCGTGCGATGAGCCGTGCGCCCTCCGCGCGTCTGGACCGGCTGCTCGCCAATCTGGGCTATGGTTCGCGGCGCGAGGTGCAGGGGATGGCCGCCGCCGGCTTGGTGCAGCTGGACGGCGAACGCCTGCGCGATCCCAGCGCCCATGTGCCCCTGGGCGCCGATTTGCCCGCCCGGCTCCAGGTGAACGGCGCCCCCGTGGACCCGCCCGCCCCCCTCACCCTGATCCTGCACAAGCCGCTCGGCGTTGTCTGCTCCCACCGCGAGGCGGGCCGCAGCATCTACGAACTCCTACCGCCTCGCTGGCGGCGTCGAGAGCCAGCCCTGTCCACCATTGGCCGCCTGGACGCCGAGACCTCGGGGCTCCTTCTCATCACCGACGACGGCCCGCTCCTGCACCGGATCATCTCCCCCCGCGCCAAGGTCGCCAAACGCTATCTCGCCGATCTCGCCCGGCCCCTGGAGGGCCATGAGGCCGCGCTCTTCGCCTCGGGGACTCTGGTCCTGGAGGGCGAGACGACCCCGCTCGCCCCGGCCCGGCTCGAGCCTCTCTCACCCAGCCGCGCCTACCTCACCATCACCGAAGGCCGCTATCACCAAGTGCGCCGCATGTTCGCCGCGGCCGGCAACCATGTCGCCGCCCTGCATCGAGATCGGATCGGGGGCTTGGAGCTGCCCGAGGGGCTGGCGCCGGGCGCCTATCGGGTGGCGGAGGCGACCGACTTGGCGGCGGTGTTCAGCGCCTCGGTCTGATCGGACGCCTAAGTTCCGCCCCCGCCGCGGCGGCGCAAGGAATGTCAAAACCCGTGTTGAAACCGTGCAACGTCGTGGGCGACGTCTTCGGTTAGCGTGACCTCAATCAAACATACCTCGCGGATTCCACCGTCGGGGGGAGGAACGCCACATGACTGGGACCAAATCTGGCCGCGCGGCGATCGCGCTGCCATTTGCTTTAATGTCTTCAACCGCTTTGGCCCAGGCCGTGGCCACCGCGCCCCCGCTGCCGGCCGCCGCCGTTCAGGTCCAGGAAGTCGTCGTCACCGCGCAGAGGCGGGAGCAATCCTTGCTCAAGGTGCCGGTCGCCGTGACCGCCCTGTCGGGTGATAGCCTGGAGAAAAAGGGCGTCACCAACTCCGCGGATCTCAGTTCCGTGGTCCCGAACCTGCAGGTCAACAGCGCCTATGGCGAGACCCAGCCGAACTTCTCCCTGCGGGGCGTGAGCGTGGCCAATGAATACAATTCCAATCAGGTCTCTCCCATCGGCGTCTATATGAACGACGTCTATCTCGCGAGCCGGACCAGCCAGGGCATGGGCCTGTTCGACCTGGATCGGATCGAGGTCGTCCGCGGCCCGCAAGGCACGCTCTTTGGTCGCAACACCACCGGCGGGGCGATCAATTTCATCACCAAGTCCCCCTCCCTCGATGGGTCCAACGGCTACATCCAGGCCGGCTATGGGAATTTCAACACCTACAAGATCCAGGGCGCGGCGGAGACCACCTTCGATGAGGATCAGATCGGTCTGCGGGTCGCAGCCAATTACGAAAAGGGCGATGGGGAGTTCAAGAACGTCTATCCGAATGGCGCGTATCCCGATTCCACCGACACGCTCCAGGGTCGCGCCACCCTGCGCATTCGCCCCAAGGACTCCCCCTGGGATGTGAAAATTGTCGCCTATGGCGGTCGCAATGATCCCACACAGGCGCCTGTCTTCGGCCTGCTGCCGTATCGCCAGGGCCTCGGTTTCTTCGACGTCGAAGAAAACCGGGTGGGCCACAACTTCACCTCCGCCTGGGGCGCCTCGGCCAATATCGCCTATGCGGTGTCGCCCGATCTGAAGGTGATTTCGATCACCTCCTATGACGGGGGAACGCAGAATCTGCAGCAGGCCGCCGATGGCTCGCCGCTGGACGTTCTCGACATCAACTGGCGCTCCCAGTTCCACCAGCTCAGCGAGGAAGCCCGCGCGGATTATAGCGGGAATGGCTTCAACCTGATCGGCGGCGTCTATTTCGGCGAGGACGAAACGGCCACCGATAACACCTTCGACATCGGCTCAGCCCTTGGCCCTGGCGTGAACGGTGGTTTCTACCAGCACTTCATTCAGGATCGCCAATCCTACGCCGTCTTCGCCCAGAGCGACGTGAACCTCACGCGGAAACTCGTGCTGACCTTGGGTATCCGCTACACAGCGGACCGCGCGCAATATCGCGATGGGTCGGCCGATCTTTTCTTCGGCAATGTCGGGGGGCCCGAAACGCCTCTGGCCACGACGGTGCCCTGCGCGGGGGTTCCGGGAACCTGCGCCTACAATCCCAGCGCCGTCTTCAGTCTCAACGGCTCCAGCAACGCCCCCACCGGAAGGGCGGCGCTCAGCTACACCTTCGACAACGGCGTCTTGGTCTATGCCAGTTACAACCGGGGCTACCGGTCGGGAGCCTTCAACGGCGGCGGCTACACCTCTTCCTCGGGGATCACCTATGTGCAGCCCGAGACGGTCAACGCTTACGAAGCCGGTCTCAAGGGCAAGTTCCTGGACAACCGGCTGATCCTGGCTCTGGCCGGGTTCTATTACGACTACAGCAATCAGCAGGTGCAGGACACGCGCGCCGGCCCGGTCTCTTTCCTCGTCAACGCTCCAAAATCCCAGATCTACGGCGCCGAGGCGGAGGCCACCTACAAGGCCGCCGCGACCCTGACGCTGAACGCCTCCCTGGGCCTCTTGCACGCCAAGTATCAGGATCTGACGCTCCAGAATACCAATCTGGATGGCAATGATCTTCCGTTCGCGCCCCACGTTACCGTTCAGGGCGGCTTCGACTGGCGGGTGGCGGAGATCGCAAAGGGTGACCTGACCCTCTCACCGGCCATCGCCTATACCGGTCACCAGTTCTTCTCACCCTTCGACACGATCAATGCCGCGGGCTCGCTGCAGGACAATGCCGAGCTGCAGCAGGCGGCGAATACCAAGATCAACGCCTCCCTGACCTGGCGGCGGGACCATGTGCTGGTCCGCGCCTGGGTGAATAATCTCACCAATGCCGAAACCCTGGGCTACGGCCTCGATCTGCGCGGCGCGGGCTTCCCCTACAACTTCCTCGTCCCCGAACCGCCGCGCACCTTCGGGATCGAAACCCGGCTGAGCTTCTAGTCGGAACCACGCCCATGACCCTCGCGACAAAGCCCGACGTGGATCTCAAGGATCCCGACCTCTATCTGGACCGGGCGCCCCACGACGTCTTCGCCCGGCTGCGTCGCGAGGCGCCGGTTTACTGGAACCCAGAAGCCGACGGCGCCGGCTTCTGGGCCCTGACGCGCTATGCGGACATTGTTGAGGTCTCCCGCCAGCCGGAGTTGTTCTCCTCCGCGCACGACAACGGCGGCCACAGGATTTTCAACGAGAACGAGGTGGGCCTCACCAATGCCGGCGAGTCGGCCATCGGCGTTCCCTTCATTTCCCGGGACCCGCCCTCGCATGGGGAATACCGCAAGTTCGTCATGCCCGCCCTCACCCCCGCGCGCATGGAGGGTCTTGAGGATCGCATCGCCGCCCGATGCGCCGAGCTGATCGCCAAGACGCCGCTCGGCGAGACCGTGGATATCGTGCCCCTGCTGGCCGCGCCCCTGCCGCTCCTGACCCTGGCCGAACTCCTGGGTTTGCCTTTCGATCTCTGGGGCAAACTCTATGACTGGACGAACGCCTTTGTCGGGGAAGATGACCCAGATTTTCGCCGCTCACCCGAAGCGATGATGGAGACTCTCGGGGCATTCATGGCCTTTTCCGCCGATCTGTTCGCCCAGCGCCGTGCGACGCCCGGAACGGACATCGCCAGCCTTCTGGCCAATGCGACCATCGGCGGCGAACCCATCCCGTTGAAGGAGTTCATCGCCAATCTCATCCTCACCCTGGTGGGCGGGAATGAGACCACCCGCAATTCCATCAGCCACACCCTCGTCGCCTTCGCCGCCGATCCCGCCCAATGGGATCTGGTGCGAGACGACCCTGGCGTGCTGAAATCGGCGGTGAAGGAGATGGTGCGTCACGCCAGTCCGGTGATGCATATGCGCCGCACGGCCACCGCCGACACCGAAATCCGCGGTCAGAGGATCGCCAAGGGCGACAAGGTCGTCCTCTGGTATATCTCCGGGAACCGCGATGAAGACGTCTTCGCCGCGCCCGACCGGTTCGACACCCGGCGCGCCAACATCGCTCATATCGGTTTTGGAACAGGCCAGCATGTCTGCGTCGGCTGGCGCCTCGCCGAGTTGCAACTCCGCGTCCTTTTCACCCAGCTTGCCCAGCGGGTGAAGCGGATCGAGCTGGTTGGACAGCCGCGCCGTTTTCGCTCAAACTTCATTAATGGCCTGAAGAACCTCGACCTCAGACTGGTTCCGGCCTGAGGAGGAAGCGGTCGTGGCCCCAGCACCTGTCTGGAATGATGAGGCGATCATCGCCGACGCCCTGGGGCGGGCCCCGGATGTTCGCCTTGGCGAAGATGGCGGCTGGCGGCTGTGTCGTTGGCGACAGTTCGTGGGCAACTACACCCTGCCGGCCCTGCCGGATCCGATCTTTGTGGTGCATATCGCCGGCAAGCCCAGCGTCAGAACCTGGGAGCGGGACGGCTGGAGCGAGAACGCCTCTTTTCCTGGCTGCGCCACCATCGTGCCCTCCGGCCAGCCCACCGGCTGGCTCGTGGACGGCGAATTGGATGTCGTCACGCTCAGCCTGGCGTCACACGATCTTCAGCGCAGCGGCGCCCTGGACCGGTTCGAGCGGATGCATTTCGCCTTTTCCGATCCCTTGGGCGTCGCCCTTACGCGTCAGGTCCTGGGGGAACTCTATGCCCCAGCCTCGCCGGCGCGGGACGTCTATGTCAACGCGCTGGTGAATGCGCTCAAGGCGCACATGATCCGAGGCCCGGTCGCGGCGCCGAGTCCGGATATCCCGACCTCTGATTTCTCCGCCTATCGCCTTCATCAGGCCATGAACGCCATTCACCAGCGTCCCGAGGATCCGCACAGCCTGGAGGAGATGGCGGCCCAAGCCGGCGTGACGCCGTCCCACTTCTGCCGGATCTTCAAGAAGGCCAGCGGCGTCAGCCCGCATCAATACGTCATCAAGGCGCGGCTCGACCGGGCCCAGCAACTGCTGGCCCAATCAAATCTGTCCATGGCGGCCATCGCCGAAACACTGGGCTTCACCAGCCAAAGCCATTTCACCCGCGCCTTTCGGCGATTCACCGGCGCGACGCCCGGGGATTTCCGCCGCCGGGGTCAGGAGTCCTTGCAATAGTGGCGATCCAGGGTTTCGAGGGACTTGAGCTGCCGCGTTTGCGGCTGCGGGCGGGCGATGCGCTTCTGGCCATCACGGACGCCGTGGACGACGAGGACCCCTGCACGGGCGAGGTGTTCGCCCAGGCGCCCCTGGCCTCGCCCCGTGATGTGGATCAGGTGGTGGCCGCGGCCAAAGCGGCTTTCGCGGCTCCCGCCTGGCGCGACCTTGCTCCCTTGGCTCGCGAGCGCCTGCTGCATGGCCTCGCCGACGCCATGGAGGCGGACATGCCTCGCTTGGCCGCCCTTGAGGCGCTTGATACGGGAAAGCCGATCGCGCTCGCCGAGGCGGTGGACATTCCTGCCGCCGTATCCTGGCTCAGAGCCTATGCGGGGTGGCCCAGCAAGATCGCGGGCCGGGCGGGGACCCTGGCCGCCACGCCTGGCGACTTTCATGTCTATACGCGGCGCGAGCCCATTGGCGTGGTCGCCGCCATCACCCCGTGGAACTTTCCCCTGGTCCTGGCCATGTGGAAGATCGCCCCGGCCCTCGCCGCCGGTTGCACGGTGGTTCTCAAGCCCGCCCCCGAAACCCCGCTCACCGCCCTGCGTCTGGCCGAGCTGGCCTTGGAGGCCGGGTTGCCGCCGGGTGTGCTCGGCGTCGTGACGGGCGATGGCGCCACGGGCGCGGCCCTGGCCACCCATCCCGATATCGCCAAGGTCGCCTTCACCGGATCCACCGCCACCGGTCAAGCGATCCTGAGGGCCAGCATCCCCGATCTGAAACGGGTCACCCTGGAGCTGGGCGGAAAGTCGCCCTCCATCATCTGCGCCGACGCAGAACTGGCGAGCGCCATTCCCCAGGCTGCCATGAGCTGTTTTTTCAATTCCGGCCAGGTCTGCTACGCGGGCACGCGGCTCTATGCTCATCGCTCCGTCTATGATCGGGTTCTCGAGGGCCTGTCGGCGGTGGCCGCGTCCCAGAAACTTGGGGCCAGCGCCGATCGCGCCAGCCAGCTCGGGCCCCTGATCAGCGCCCGCCAGCACGAGAAGGTCGCGGGCTTCGTGGCCCGGGCCAAGGCGGCCGGCATCGCCGAGGTGGAGACATCCATCACCTTGCCCCCTCAGGGACACTATTTCGCCCCGACCATCCTGCGCGACGCGCCCGCGGATGCCGAGATCGTCCGCGAGGAGGTTTTTGGGCCGGTGCTGGCCACAGCGCCCTTCGATGATCTGGATGAGGCGATCGCCCTGGCCAATTCAGGGCCCTATGGCCTGGCGGCCCATGTCTGGACCCGCGATCTCGCCAGCGCCCACCATGCCGCGGCGCGGCTCGCGGCTGGGACGGTCTTCGTCAACTGCATCCTGGCGGCGGATCCAGCCTTTCCGTTCGGCGGCTTCAAAATGTCGGGCCTTGGTCGGGAGAATGGTCCGGAGGTGCTCGACGCCTATCTGGAGCCCAAATCCGTGGTGACCGCCCTGGGCTGACGCCGCCAGGTTTTTGGAGATTGCTTGAATGGATGTGACCGTCGCCCTGGCCCGCGCCCCGTACGCGCCCTTCACTCTGGAGACGGCTCAGCTGGACGGGCCGCTTCCCGGCGAGGTGCTGGTGCGCATCGTGGGCGCCGGGGTCTGCCATACCGACCTGGTGGCGCGCGACCAGTTCATCCCCATCCCCCTGCCGGCCGTGCTCGGCCATGAGGGCGCGGGGGTGGTGGAGGCGGTGGGTGAGGGCGTCACCAAGGTGGCCGTGGGCGATCCGGTGGTCCTGAGTTTCGCCAGCTGTGGCCACTGCCCTCAGTGCGATGCGCGCCTTCCATCCTATTGTCAGGATTTTCCGATCCTCAATTATAGCGGGGGGCGGGGCCGCGGCCCCTCGGGCTTGACCGTGGGCGGGACGGCTGTCTCCGCCAACTTCTTCGGCCAATCCTCCTTCGCCACCCATGCCCTGGCCTTTGAGCGCAATGTGGTCAAGGCGCCGGCGGACGCGCCCCTGGCCCTGCTGGGACCTCTGGGGTGCGGGATACAGACCGGGGCGGGCGGGGTGATGCGGTCGCTCGCTTGCCCGGAGGGATCAAGCCTCGTGGTCTTTGGCGGCGGGCCGGTGGGCTTGTCCGCCGTCATGGGTGGCACGGTTCAGGGCTGCGCGACGATTATCCTGGTCGAGCCCATCGCGTCGCGGCGGGATCTGGGTCTGGAGCTTGGCGCCACCCACGTCATCGATCCCGGGGCGGGAGACGTGCTGGCGGCGATCCGCGCCATTCTGCCCCGGGGGGCGGAGTTCGTGCTGGAGAGCAGCGGCCTCGAGGCGGTGGTGGAGACGGGTCTCGCCGCCCTCGCCAGCCATGGGCTCCTGGGCCTCGTCGGCGTTCCCCCCAAGCCGGAAAGCGCCCTCTCGATCAATCTCGCCAGCTTGATCACCTATGGTCATCGCATCCACGGGATCATTGAGGGCGACAGCGATCTGGACGGCTTCATTCCCGAGCTCATCGCCCTGCACAGGGCGGGACGCTTTCCCTTCGACAAGCTGATCACGACCTTCCCGTTCGCTGAGATCAATGAGGCGATCGCCGCCCAGCACCGGGGCGACTGCGTCAAGGCCGTGCTCCTGATGTAACCCCTACCGCCCGCGCCACCAGGTGAGCGATCGCCGCTCCGCCGCCTGAAAAAACAGGTGCACCGCCGCCGCCATGAGGGCGAGGGCCAGGATGGCGGCGAACATCTTGGCGGTCTGGAGACGGTTTCCCGCTTCCAGTATCCGCCACGCGAGGCCCTGGGCGCCGCCGGAGCCGGCGACGAATTCCGCCACCACCGCGCCGATGATGGCGAGCCCTGAGGCCACCTTTGCGCCCTCCACGATGAAGGGCAGGGCGGAGGGCAGGCGCAGACGGACGAGTTTCTGGGCAGGGCTCGCCTCATAGAGGTCGAACAGGCGCTCAAGATCGGGATCGGGGGAGCCGAGACCCCGCACCGCGCCCGAAAAAATGGGGAAGAAGGCCACGATGGCGGCGAGCGCTATGATCGCGCGGTCCGGATGATCCACCCCCGCCCAGATCACGAACAGTGGGGCGATGGCCACTACCGGCGTAACCTGCAGGCCCACCGCCAGGGGCCGGATCGCCCGATCCAGGGTCCGGCTGACGCTCACCGCCAGGGCGAGGAGGCCCGCGAACAGGCCGGCGGCGATCAGGGCCTCCAAGGCCATGGAGAGGGTGCGACCGGCCGAGACCGTCAGGGGCCACAGATTGTCAACGAACGCCACGCCGATCGCCGAGGGCATGGGCAGGAGATATTCCGGGATCGTGAGCGCGCGGCAGGCGCCTTCCCAGATCCCGAGCAAGGCGGCGATAAAGAGGAACGGCGCGGCGTGGAAGAAGATGCGCCTCATGTGGCGGCCGGCGCCATCGCCCGCAACAGGCGTTCCGAAATGGTCTCGGCGGCGTCGCGGAACAGGGCGGTGGTGCGGAAGCCCGCGGGCCGGGGCACAGGGGCGTCGATCACGGTTTCCCCGGCGCTGCGCCCGGGCCCCGCGCTCATGACCATCACCCGCGAGGCCATATAGACCGCCTCCTCGACATTGTGCGTTACGAAGATGATGGCAGGTTTCGTCTCAAGCCAGAGGGCGAGGAGATCATCGGCCAGGATCCGGCGGGTAATCTCGTCCAATGCGGCGAAGGGCTCATCCAGGAGCAGGAGCTTTGGGGCTGTCACCAGCGCCCGGGCCAGGGAGGCGCGCATGGCCATGCCACCCGAGAGCTGGGCGGGCCGGGCCTCCGTGGCTTTGCCCAGGCCCACCTTGGCCAGGGCCTCCCGCGCCCGCTCCCGCGCCTCGCGGGCCGGGACACCCGCCAATTCCAAAGGCAGAGCCACATTGGCCGCGGCGCTGAGCCAGGGCGCCAGGGTCGGGGATTGGAAAACGACCGCGGTTTCGCCGCGCCTGGCCGCCCGGCGCACGCTTCCCCGGGTCGGAAGTTCCAGGCCGGCGAGGAGGCGCAGGGCCGTGGATTTTCCACAGCCCGAGGGCCCCACCAGAGCGAGGATTTCTCCAGGCGCGAGAGCCAGATCGAAAGGACCGAGCGCGGTCCCGCGCCCGGGATACGTGACTTCCACTTGGTCGAGTACGGCGACGGGCTCCGACGTCACGGCCGCGTCGCCCCCACACCGTCATCCCGGGGCGCGCAGCGAACCCGGGACCCAGGAGACCGGTACGAACGCTTGGGTTCGCGAACCGCCGCGCCGGGGCCAGTCAGCTGGGTCCCGCATCTGCGCTTCGCTGCTTGCGGGATGACGTTGAAATGTGGTGCGTCCGTTATCAAGGCTTCGGCGCCGCCGGCAGAAACGCCAGCGTATAGGCGCTCTTGTAGTCCAGGGTCGGTGAGAAGACGCCCATCTTGGAGGCCATGGCGAAGAAGTTGGCCCAGCGGGCGTCGGTCATGGCGCCCAGGCCGCCGGTCTTGGCCTCGCCGGAGTCGATGATCCCATAACTGCGCATCTTGTCGCGGGCCTGGGCCAGGATATCCTCGCTCATGTCAGGGTTGTCCTTGAGGATGAGGGCGTCGCCGGGCTTCGGATCACCGAAGAGATAGTCATGCCACCCCGCGGCGCTGGCCTCCACGAAGGCGCGAACCGCGGCGGGATTGGAGGCGATTAGCTTGTCAGGCGCCAGAACCATGCTCGCATAGCCGGGATAGCCCTCATCGGCCAGGAGGAAGACAGCCGGCTTCAGGTGACCTTCCTTCTCGATCGTATAGGGCTCGGATGTGACGTAGCCCTCCTGGACGATGCGTTTGTCCGCCAGGAACGGGGCGTTGGAGAAGGTGTATTTGCGGATCTGATCGTCGGTGAAGCCGTACTTGGCTTTGAGCCATACCCAGAAGGCGGTGACCGAGGCGTCGCCCAACAGGATCGGGTGGCCCTTCATATCGGCGAGGCCATGGATGCCCACATCCGGATGGGCGATCAGCACCTGGGGGTCCTTCTGCATGAAGGCGGCCACGGCCTTCACCGGCACGTGCTCGGCGGCCAGATTCATGACGATGAAGCTGTTGGAGCCGATCCCCAGCTCAACCGCGCCGGAGGCCACCAGCTGGGGCACGTTCACGCCCGGGCCGCCGGGCACCAAGGTCACCTTCAGGCCCCGCTTGGCGTATTCGCCATTGGCCAGGGCCTCATAGTAACCGCCCTGTTCCGCCTCGGCCCGCCAGTCGGTGGCGAAGCGGATCGGGACATCTCCGCCGGCCTTGGCGGCGGGCTTGGACTCAGAGCAGGCGGCGGCCAGAAGCGCGAGCGCCAGGGCTGCGATGATCGATGGTTTCAAGGCGCGATACCCCTCCGCGAGAGCCCTGAGCATTAGGGCCCCACCGCGTTCGCGCCAAGGGCAAGAGCTTCCCGCTTGGCCTCCAGGGCCAGCCATTCGTCTTCCGATGCGGCCAGATCGCGCCTCAGCTTTTCCAGGCTCGCCATGGCGGCGTCGAACTGGGCCGGGGCGCGGGCATAGAGGCCTGGATCGGCGAGGAGGGCTTCTTGTGCGGAAATCGCGTCCGCGAGGGCCGGCATCTGGGTCTCCAGCGTCGCCAGACGATGCTGATCCTTGAAGCTCAATTTGCCCTTGGCCGGCGGCGCCTTGGCGGGCGCCGCGGATTTGGCGCCGCGCCTCAGCTTGGCTCCTTGCTCGTCAAGGAAGCCGGGATTCTGCGCGAGGAAATCGCGCCAACCGCCAGGCGTCTCGACAATATGCCCCCGGCCATCCAGGGCGATGGTGGAGGTGGCCAGGCGATCAATGAAGTCGCGGTCGTGACTCACCAGAATGAGCGCGCCCTCGAAATCGGCCAGCATGTCCTCCAGAAGGTCCAAGGTCTCCATGTCGAGATCGTTGGTCGGCTCATCCAGCACCAGCACGTTGGCCGGACGCGCCAGCGCCCTGGCCAGCAGTAGGCGGTTACGCTCGCCCCCTGAGAGGCTCGTCACCGGCTGGCGCAATTGGTCATCCCGGAACAGGAAGTCCTTGGCGTAAGCCGCCACGTGCCGGGGCTGGCCGCCCACCATCACCTGATCGCCGCCGCCGGGCGCCAGGGCGGTCCACAGGGTCATCCCCTCGGAAAGGTCCGCCCGGACCTGGTCGACATAAACAATCTCCAGGTTGCTCCCCAGAACCACCGATCCGGCGTCCGGCGCGATCTGGCCGAGCAGCAGCTTCACCAGCGTGGTCTTCCCCGCGCCGTTGGGGCCGACGATCGCCACGCGGTCACCCCGCAGAATTCGGGTGGAAAAGCCGTTGATGAGGGACCGGCCGTTATAGGCCTTGGTCAGGCCCTTCACCTCCGCCACGCGCTTGCCCGAGGGGGCGGCCTGGGCCGCTGACAGGCTCATCTCGCCGCGCGCGAGGCGCAGGCTCTCGGACTTTTCCGCGCGCAGGGCGATCAGGCGCCGGCGCCGGCCCTCATTGCGCGCCCGCCGCGCCGTGACCCCCCGCAGCATCCAGTGCTGTTCACGCTCCAGCATCTTGTCGAGCCGCCGGGCCTCCTCCGCCCTCGCCGCCTCCTGCGCCTCGGCCCAGGGCGCGAATTCGGCGAAGCCGGCGTCCAATCGGGCCACCCGCGCGCCCTCCAGCCAGAAGCACTTGCGGGTGGTCCGCTCCAGAAAGGCGCGGTCGTGGCTAACAATCAGGATCGCCGCGCGACTGCGGCTGATCAGGGTCTCAAGTTGGTCGATGGCCAGGATGTCCAGGTGGTTGGTGGGCTCATCGAGCAAGAGGACATCGGGTTGCTCGGCGAAGGCCTTGGCCAGGGCCGCCCGCCGGGCCTCGCCCCCTGAAAGCCCGACCGGCGCCCGCTCCGGGTCCAGGCCGAAAAGCTCCAAAGCCGCGTCCGCCTCATGGGGCGCGGCCCCGCCGGCGATGGCGAAATCGCGCAAGGTGGCGCCGACCAGAGCGGGCTCCTGGGCCACCAAGGTGATGCGCGTTCCAGGCGGCAGGGTGCGTTCGCCGTCATCCGGCGCGCCGGTCCCGGCCAGAATCCGCAACAGGGTGGATTTGCCCGCACCGTTGCGCCCCACCAGGCAGGCGCGCTCGCGGGGCTCCAAGGCCAGATCGACGCCGTCGAACAGCCAGCGAGGGCCATCGGCGAGACGCACGCCGCGAAGGGCCAGAAGGGGCGGGGCCATGATCTCCTTAAAAGGTCGACTTTGGGCTACAAGGCTCCCGCCTATCTTCCAAAGGGCGAGCGGGGTCCAGAGCGGCGCATGACCAGCGAGGCCTTTTGGCGCACCAAGAGCTTGGCGCAAATGTCCAAGCCCGAGTGGGAGAGCCTGTGTGACGGCTGCGGGCTCTGCTGCCTGGTTCGCCTGGAAGATGAGGATACCGGCGAGATTATCCCCACGCGCGTGGCCTGTCGTCTGTTCGATGGGCAAGCCTGCCGGTGCGCCAACTACGGCGCGCGGCGTCGCCACGTGCCCGACTGCATCAAACTCACGCCGCACAACATCGCCTCCCTGCCCTGGATGCCCCCGAGCTGCGCCTATCGTCGCTTGCATGAGGGCAAGGATCTCCCCGCTTGGCATCCCCTGATCACCGGGGATCCGGAGAGCGTGCACGCGGCCGGCGTCTCCGTGCGGGGTCAGACGATCAGCGAATCCGTGCTCGGGCATCCCGACGAGGCGGCGGAGTTCCTGGCCCCGGAATGGCTGGAGGACCGCGGCGGAGAGTGAATTTTCGTCCCGGGTCCGCCTTGTGGCTAAATTATCACAGTCCCCCTTGCGCGGTTTGGCTGGCGCCTTAAGTGACGGAGCAACCCGCGCCATGAGGCGGGAGTTATCTGTCAACGGGATCAAGGGTTTTTTTCAAATTGGCGCAGGATCCCTATCGGGAATTGGGAGTCACGCGCTCGGCTAGCGCCGATGAGATCCGCAAGGCTTTCCGCAAGCTGGCGAAGATCCATCATCCTGACGCCAATCCAGGCAAGCCGGAGGCGGAGGAGAAGTTCAAGCAAATCAGCGGCGCCTTCGATATCCTTGGGGATCCTGAAAAGCGGCGCAAGTTCGACGCGGGCGAAATCGACGCCGATGGCCGCGAGACGGCGAGAGCCTATGGGGGCTCACCCTTTGGTCAGGGCGGCCCGGGCGCGGGGCGGGGCGCGAGCTTCGATGGCGTCGATCTCAATGACATCCTGGGCGAGATGTTCGGGGGCCGGGCCGGCGGCCCGCGAGCTGGAATGGGCGGGGGATTTGGCGGCGGATTCAGCGCCAAGGGCGCCGATGTTCGGGCGAAGCTTGGGATCGACCTCGAAGAAGCGGTGGCCGGCGGCAAGCGGCGTCTGAGCTTCTCCGACGGGCGCACCCTGGATGTCACCATTCCCAAGGGCGCGACTGAAGGCCAAGTGCTCCGATTGCGCGGCCAGGGCTCGCCCGGGCGGGCCGGGGCCGGCGACGCCCTGATCGAGATCGTCATTCGCCCCCACCCTCTCTGGCGCCGCGAAGGTGATAACCTCGTCATGGACCTGCCCGTATCGGTGCCAGACGCGGTTCTCGGGGGCAAGGTGGAGGCCGAGACACCCGATGGCGTGGTGACGCTCACCGTGCCCAAGGGCTCCAATTCCGGCGCCACGCTCCGCCTGCGGGGCCGGGGCCTGCCCAATGGCCAGGGGGGGCGTGGCGATCTTCTCGCCCGAATCATGATTACTCTGCCGGAGGTTCAGGATGTCGATCTTGAGCGTCTGGCGGAAGCGTGGCGGCGCCAGCGGCCCTATATAGCGAAGCGCCGAGGCTAGCCCCCTTCAACTCTAAGGAGACATCAAATCGCCCGCACGCCGAACTATTCCTTCGAACGCCAGGAGCGCGAACGCGCCAAGGCGAACAAACTGGCTCAAAAGGCCGAGGAAAAACGTCAACAGCGCGAACGCGAGCGTGGCCTGTCGCAGGGCCCGGTCGATGGCGCTCGCGACCCAGACGACGATTGAGAGTTAAACCATGAACACCGCTGTGATCTTCAACCATGAGACCGTCGCCCTGGACGCCGAGCGGTTCACTGATTGTGAATTTCGGGAGTGTCGGCTGGTCTATCGCGGCGGCGAACCCCCCAGCTTCGAAGGTTGCAGTTTCGTTGGCTGCGACTGGCAGTTCGAGGGCGCCGCGGCCAATACCCTCAAGCACCTGAAGACCCTGTGGGCTGTCGGCGGCAAGGCGAAGGTTCAGGCGGTGATCAAGACGATCACGGAAGTCGGCCGATAAAAGACCGCGGACGTCCTCGCCCGCGCTCGCTCAAATCGCGTTACGGGTCGGCACGATGACCGGCAGGTGGGTGTAGCCCTTCACGAAGCTGGAATAGACGTGCCGCGGCTCGCCCGTGACCCGCACTTCCGGGAAACGCTTGAGAATCTCTTCCCAGATGATCTTGAGTTGCAGTTCAGCCAGGCGATTGCCCACGCAGCGATGGATGCCGAAGCCGAAGGAGAGGTGCTGGCGGGGACGCTCCCGTTCAATGTTGTAGGTGTTGGGGTCGGAGATGACCTCTTCGTCACGATTGCCCGAGACGTACCACATCAGCACCTTGTCGCCGGCCTTTATGGTCTTGTCGCGCAGCACATAGTCTTCCTTGGCGGTACGACGCATATAGGCTAGCGGCGTCTGCCACCGGATGGTCTCGGAGACCATGGACGGGATCAGATCGGGGTTCTCACGCAGCTTGCGGTACTGATCGGGATTCTGGTTCAGGGCCAGAATGCTGCCGGTGATGGTGTTGCGGGTGGTGTCATTGCCGCCGACGATGAGCAGCAGCAGGTTTCCCAGATACTCCATGCGGTCCATATTGCGGGTGGATTCCCCGTGGGCGAGCATGGAGATCAGGTCATTGCGCGGGGGCGCATTCACCCGCTCGTTCCACAGATTGAGGAAGTATTCGACGCATTCAAAGAGGATCAGGCGGCGTTCCTCATCGGTCTCGATCAGGCCGCCGGGCCGGGGCGCGGCAGTGGCCACATCGGACCAGAAAGTGAGCTTGCGCCGGTCTTCCCAGGGAAAATCGAAAAGGGTCGCCAGCGTCATGGTGGTCAGCTCGATGCTGACCTTGTCCACCCAATCGAACTCCTCGCCGATGACGATGTCATCCAGAATGGAGATCGCGCGCTCACGGATGATGGGTTCGAGATAGCCCAGATTGCCGGGGCTGACGATGGGGCTGACCGTCTTGCGCTGGGCGTCGTGCTTGGGCGGGTCCATGGCGATGAACATGGGCAGCTTGAAGTCGTCTTCCGGATCGAAGGCGGTGATGGCGGGCTCG
>Ga0116227_10005696_pt1 | contig 26018 bp, 23 predicted proteins | sample S1TSphgellanicum_FD_89693 | JGI IMG/M metagenome (GOLD analysis project Ga0116227, IMG submission 89693) | Host-associated microbial communities from peat moss isolated from Minnesota, USA - S1T2_Fb - Sphagnum magellanicum MG | ecosystem: Host-associated > Plants > Peat moss > Unclassified...
ACCCCACCTCTTTTCACCCCCAATCATTACTCTTTCTAAACAAATCCCCTTTTCCTTACTTCCCAATTGAAACTACTATAATCCTCTTCCACAGCCCCCCATGTTGAAGGGTTTTTTTTTTTTTTTAATTTCTTGGATTTTAGATACATTGGGATGTGGAGTTTTGCTTGTTAAAAATTACTTATAAAAGTTGCTCCTTACAAAAGCACACAGGAGCCCAGGTAGAGTAAATCAATGTTGGTCTGGTGGTATCATGTTTTGGAAATATAAATAAGTAGTTTGAAATTTCCACAACAAAATGCAATCATCATGCTCTCTCTCTCTCTCTCTCTCTCTCTCTCTCTCTGTGGGCTCTCAAATCCATACCATTACAGGTTTGATTGCATAGATGAAATAGGTACATGATGGCAGATGTTAGAGCAGATCCACCCACACCTGGTATGTGAGCATCTACCAAATGTCTACTACATCCAAAATAGTGTTGCAAGTTATTGTCAAATCCCTCACTTATATACATGAAATTCTGAGAATGAGAGATCAGTCAACCCAGACAATACCAGGCTCTACCACATCCATGTAGAATTTTTTCTCTGAATTGTTTTGTTGTTGTTGTTATGTCCCAGACCCTCTCTTTTACACATGAAGGAATTCTTAATGAACACCTCACCTGAATAATAAAAGAGGAGGGAGAGGTTAGCCTATGGATCCTCAGAGTATGTAGTGGGATTTTTGTTTGGGGCAGGGGTAAATAGGGAGATTGCATTGTTCTCAGCTCAAAGCACGGGCGATTTGAGAACTCAATCAAAGTCCAGACACAATTTTTTGCACAGGCTTTTTTTGTTCCCATTTGAGGGATTGGAGCATTACCTCTACCTTTGATCAAAGTACCTGACATAAAATGCAAAAAATTATTGAGACTGGTTTTGCTTCTTTAGATGGGTGTTATTTTGCTTGCTTCAACCCAATCTGCCATCATATCGCAGCACTGACTGTCTCTGAAATGTCAAGTTCTTGCTTTCTCTCTCTCTCTCTCTCTCTCTCTCTCAATGCAGTGCTTACAATCCCGCATCTACAGTTCTGGTGCACATGTCAGTGATCTCTCAAAGTGTTAATTTTGTGTTTTTTGGAATCCTGGGTTGAGAGTGCTTTTCATCATCACTCCAACTCTCTTAAAAGTTCTCAGATACGTTCCTAAAACACTTCTGAGAACTTCTGTGTAAACTCTTTAAACATGATAAAAGAAGAATCACAGGAAAGATCAAAAAAGTTGACTATGCATGCGTCTTCAGTAGTGCCATTTACTATTGTCTTCAAGAGAGGGTCAGATGGGCTTACCTTGCCTACCTAGTAACCCACTTAATATCCTATCTATCTACTTGTCCCTTGGGGTTGGTCTCAGAACAGAATTTCTTCTTTTGGTGAAAATTTGCCAAAATGTGATGCACTCGATCTAGCGCCATTGTAAAACTAATTTGGGTCAATTTGCCTAAACCTCTTGATGATAAGTGCCACCATTGCGATTGCCACAACTAAGATACCCTAAACCTTTATGCAATCACCACTTTCTCTCCCCCTCCCACCATATTATCACCATGCACACTACCATCACCTAGGAACTTCTCACCACCATGACTTGCTTGTCAATTCATGGGTGCATAGTCATGTGAGTGCGCCCTTGAAAATCGCCCAAATGTGGTGATATGAGCATATCTAGAATTTGTTAGCACCTTTAGGAAAAGGGGGGGGGAGGGGGAGGGATTTGCATAGTGACAATAGTTTAATTGCATCAGTTAAGTAGTAGTAGTAATTGTAGAATCTAGATTTGATTTGAGGTTCATGAATCATGTGTGCTATTTTATTTTGGCAATTAACTTTCGTGGATTTTGAAAGCTCATGGTTGGAATTTGGATTTAGAAGTTGGGGCTATAGCTTTGGATTAGGGTAATTTGGGGGAGATTTGAAAATATCTATAATCAAAATATGATGTACAATATTCATAAGCACCCCAAAGTTCACTTATGGATTGCAATGAACCTAACCTCCAGGAACTAGACTTCCAAAATTTCCCTTATGGAGTGCAATGGTCCCAAGACCCAAAGTCTAGCATCTCATTTAGTCCAAGAACTAAATATGTTAGTTTAAACTTTACACATTTTCAATTTCCAAATTGCAAGTTATTCAATCTTCAAGTCTACCTTCAAGTTTTTGAACTTTCAAGTTTTACATTTTAAAGTATTTGTGCTTTTGAAGTTCAAAACAAGTTCAAGAGTTAAATTTAGTTGAAACTTAGAACTTAGACATGGAGACTCAAGGGTTAAGTGCATGCTTTAGAGTTTTGAACCTAAATTCCAATGAATGGATCTTTTATCCTATTAAGACCTTCATTATTCCATCTTCCTTGGTCCTATAGTTTTGAATTTATTGAACATTTAGGGTTTCCATTAGACCTTTCAAATCCATCTCCTTGAAGCTTTATTATTATTTTTTTCAATTTCCTAATGGAACTAGAATGACAAACATCCTTAAGCAAATTTTGATCTAACTAGCAACATTATTTTAAGGAACTCTTAAATCTATAGTCAATAAACATAAATGTTGCAATGCCATTTTCAAATAAATAGTTTTTTGTTGTTTGCAAGTGATTTTTTTATAAAATAAAGGAATTTGCAACAAAATATTCCAAGATTATTGTGTTGTATATGGTGATATTTTGCCAAACTTTTTTTTACAAGGTGACCATGTTGCATTAATCTAAAGCAATTTTGTGAGAAAACAATGAGCTCAATCTAGTCATTACGATTTGGTGCAATTTTTTTGCCTTTACCATCTCCAAGCATGAGCTCTTAAAATTTATTAAATTGATGAAAATTGTTATTACCCAAATGTTTGGTTCTATGAAGGATGAATGCACATTTAACATTGTCAATTTCATGAGAAACAAATTGTGCAACTAACTCAACACACATTTGAATTTGTGCACTAAATTTTACAATCAACATTTTTTTTATTATGTAAAATTCTCCACATGCACATGCCATTGCCAAGTGGTTTAGCAAATTGTGCATATGCATAGATGGTAACATATATGCTTTTGGAGGTTTATGAAATGAAAATCTAAGATGTGGCAAATCACATGTGTGTGCCACAATCTTGATATAACACTATTATTCAATGTCAAAATATAAATGAATTTTTGATATGGTGTTTGATCCACAACCCCTAGTGCCCATTTATGCAATGACATTTATTTTATCATGATTCTAACTTGTTGCATCTTGTTGATCATGTGTTCAAGTTTCTACAAAACTTGCTTTGAATTTTTTTTTAAACTAGATTTGGTTGTAGGTAGGATTGAGCTATGTAAAGTAACACCTTTTGAGGGGTTGGGGTCCCTTTCAAGTTATTTAGGATTTAAAAAATCCTTGATTTAAGTTGCTTATTTGTGATTAATAAAAAAATTGTGATTATTTTTTATTCAAGAGTTTAATATTTTGGGCTTGTTAGGATTTTTCTTGGTTTAGCTTACTAACTAATGTTCCTTTCTTCTTTTCCAAAAACAAATCGGGTTTCATCATGCAACATGGAATGATTCCTAGAATTTCAAAAGTTAAATCCTTGGTGTTTGACATTGGGGAATCTTCTTTGGATTGTAGTTGAATTATGTTATGTTTTTACTTGCCTTTGTTCATTTTCAAAGAAATTTTTATCAACATTTATGTTTTCTTATGTGCACATGAAAGTGAAGCATATCCATTTGTCACTATAGCCAACTAATCTACAAACATTATGTGTATCAAGTTTCACCTTGGTTGGAATTATGTATGATTTTTTGGCAAGATTTTTACTTGTAGGATGTAGGTGTTAATATATTGTGATTATACCAATCCTATTCTTTTGTTCAACACAAGTGATTCAAAGTTCAATCCCTTATTTATCAGATAAGGAATTTTTTTTTTTTTTAATTACAAAGGAAAAAAAAGATTTAAATATAAAAAACCTTTTGATTCTATGATCTAAATTATGATCTAGATTTTTATGTTGGCAATCTTTCTTGTGATAGAAATTCTTATAATAGGGTTCAAATTTTTTAAGGTGTAACAAAATCGTGTCACAACGTCACCTTTTTCTATATTTTTAACCTAGTCCTTTTTATCATGCAAAGACACATTTATGGATGATTATGATGGAATCTAAAATTGTAATGGTTTAAAATATGGTCCTTTTGAAAATTTTGACAATTTTTGATTCATTTTTTTTTATGAGAATCAAAATATAGGGTAATACAATAAAAACTAGGCCCTTTTCATCTTGTGTGATACACCTTAAAGGATTTTCACCCCATGGTGGTTTCAATAAGGTGTTGGATTATGTTTTTAATATTTTTGGTTGTGTTTAATGTGTTTGTGTTACTTTGATTTGCAAGGTTCAAGTTGTTTAGTTGTAATTATGATTGTATTGATATTAACCAATGGTTGGTTTCTAGTTGTAAAATTGTTAATAATATGGCAAATTCAAAATGAAGGAAGACAAGTCTTATGTGATGGTTTGTTGCATTAAAAAAAATTAAATATGTACATTTATTTTTTCAACCACTTAATTGTGCACCACATCTATACATCCTTCATATTCATTGTTGCCCTTGTCAATCCTTGGTGATGATTTTGTTCTAATGTTTTGTAAACATTTCAAATGAAGATTCAAGAAGCTTGCCAATGGAATTAAGGCAAGGACTTTGCACAATCTAATAATTAAATTGATTTTAACTTTGAACTATTATTCTTTGGCAAATGGAACAAAAATTAAAATGTTGCAGCTTGCAAGGATTCTGGCAAATAATTGATTGAATCCCATTGCAAGTTTGCAACCCTATCTTCACCACCTTCTACAAGTATTGGAATTCCCAAATTAGTTGTTTGTAAATGTGAAAATAGCTAGTTACAATAGCGTTAATTTCAAATAGTTGGATTCAACTAAAATGTTGCTTTTGAAGTTTGAACTTTGAAATCTTTAATTGAGCAAAATGTTGTGATGCCAACAATGAGTACATGATCATTGGTGAAGTTTATTCTAAGTTCTCAAATCCCCCACCTTCACTTGAAATGATAACCCAATGCTCATTTGTTTTAAACATTTGACAAAACTTGAATATGCAAATATTAACATGATTTGAATTCCTCATGTGAATTGCAATTTGCAACCAGTACTTAATAGTGAGTTTTATATACTCATCATTAACTTTATAGGCAATTTCAACCTTTTGTTGGTCCTTCATGTAAACAAATATTATCTTGTTGCAAGAACCTTGTAATCAAATACACTTATTTGAATATGCAAATGTCATCAATGTTTTAAATCACATTTGTTGGCGTAACCATTTTGCAAACATTTGCAAATGACAATTTATAATCATAGGCACATTTATATATATATATATATATATATATATATAAATGTCAAATCACTTCCACCTCACACAAATATTGAACCACCTATATTAATTGGAGCCTTAGTTGTGTAATCACAATAGCAATTACCTATACTGAAGACAAAAAAAAAAAAAACTCACCTTTTTAGCAAATTATTATCAATTATTGAGTTTTGTTTTGGTATTCAACCTAGTTACAAATTGGCTATTAATAACCTACTAACTAATTTTTGATTTTTTAAAATAATCAGCTAAATTGATAATTGCTTTGCTATTGGATTTTCAAAAAATTTAATAACTGACATGGATGACTCAATTATCATTCAAGTTGGTTATCAATCTTTAAACATTAAGGCAATGTTTTTTAAAACATAAAAAATAGTTTAAATTAAAAACTAAAAAACCTTATAACTAACTAATAACTGGCAAGGTAACATGCAATTATCAATCAATCAATTTCTTAAAAATATGGATAGTGATAACTTGTGTGGTCTAAAAAAATTCAAAAACTATTGGATTTTCAAAAAATCTAATGTGGATGACTCAATTATCATTTAAGTTGGTTATCAATCTTTAAACATTAAGGTGCAATATATATATTTTTTAAATTTAATTTTAATTTTAAAAACCTTATAACTAACTAATAACTAGCAAGATAACATGCAATTATCAATCAACCAATTTCTTGAAAATATTGATAGTGATAACTTGTGTGATTAAAAAAATTCCCCCAAAAAAAAAACCTACCCACATTAATCATAACTTCGTTGTCAATGAACCCCAACTAAATTGGTGTTGGGTTTCACCTTGGTAACCTACCTTGTGAAGCATAGATCTAGGTACCTAGTGTCCACCTATGTTGATGTCAAGTTTCACCTTGGTAACCTATCTTGTAAAGCATGTAAATCTAGGTACCCAACAAAAAGCTTTGTTGGGGAAGTGATAGATATTGTAGGTACCCAAACCAAAGTTGGTGTTGGGGTTCACCTTGTTAACCTATCTTGTAAGAAGATAGATAGATCTTGTAGGTAGGATAGGATATTAGGTGGTTACTTACTAACTAGATGGGTTAGTACATGGTTAAGATCTAGTAGGTTGATGTTAGTAGGTAGATGGTGAAAACAGGAACTGAGCTAACAACCTTAAAATCCTGATCATTAGCAGGCTCTGAAGAAATTACACAAGTAGGGTTTTTTTTTAAATTTTTAATTTAATTAATTTTTAATATTATTATTTTCATTATTATTTTTAATAAATTTTTGAAGTAGGGATTTTTTTTTCTTATAGCCAAATTTGACTAAAATTTCTTAGAGATGATTCATCAAAAAATGGCAAACTGGGTCTAACTGGGTGTGGGTGGATCTGTTCTTTTACTCTTACATATCAAAGACACAAATGTCCTTTGTATCTGCAACACGGAATCTGCTGGGTTTGCTCATCATCATCATCTCTTCAAAGGGAAATGAAAGAAGGGGAGGAGGATTTTGTGTTGAGCATTTGTGTTTTTTTCTTCCTTCCATTGTCATCATTTGCTGAAACTGAAACTCTTTGCACACTAGTGTAAAGGGTAATTAATCATTATTATTATTATTATTATTACAGTTTTGGATCCAAATTGAAGCAGAGGAGTGTAAAGTGCATGGATGCAAATTGTCAGATTTGTAGTTGTTGTTGTTGGGTGGAGACGACAAAAGCAAGCAAGCAAGCTCGGAACTCAATTTTCGAAGTTGGTTTTCGCACCAATAATAACCAAGGAAATTTTTAAGGGCAAAGAAAAGGGAAGGAATGCACAAAACCCCAAATTTTTATTTTTAAAAATTAAAAAAATAAAATAAAATAAATTGCCCCTATCTAAATAAATAAATAAATAATAGAAGGAAAAAAACAAAGCACAATCTCATTCATATTGCATGGTTTTTTCTTTGGTGAAAAAAAATCCAATGCAACTCATACCAAGGATTTTTATGGGAAAAAAAAAATGTGTCAAAGTTGTCAGATTTTTAGGGTTTTTTTTTTTTTTTTGAGAGAAAAAATCACACCTATATGCAAAATGGAAATGCAATAGTTTTGCATGTCACAAAACTTGATGAGAATGGAGATTGTCACATGAAGAGAGGAGCCAAATGAGTGTTTCTCTCCCATTTTCATAAGGCTTCAAGTTTTGATGGGTGTTTTCCAATATTTTAATGGGTTCCGTTCCCCACCCATCCCTAGTCGTTCAAAATGGGTTCCCAATAGCACATCACTTTGTCCCATATGCTTTGCCCAATGTTGTCCTCTCTTGGGATCTCTATAACTCAGCAGAAATAGAAAATCATGTTTTTCTGTGTTTAGAGTGAATTATTTCTTGCATATTCAGGACCTTCATAATTTCAAAACATCTTGTGATGGGCCAATCAAAGAGACTCACTATAGAAAAGAAATTCTGAATTGGAGGGCACCAATTTTTTATATAAATTTCAAATAAATTTTTAAAAACATTTTTTTGATATTGAAAATTTGGCAAATTTTATCGAAAGAAATTAGCAAAATTAATCAAATTTACACTAGAATTTTTTTTGTCAAAAAAAAGGCGGAATTTCAAGAGGAAAAAAAAGAAAAAACACCAGAACTTCAAGACACCCCCAACTAATGAATATGGACTCCAAATGGGCATTAGCCTATTTCTTCATAATTCCCATATTTTGGTCTACTTTTGAGTAGTTAACTTCATGCAATCACCCATGGGAGCTTTGGAACACGATTTGTTAGTTTGCCCCCTTAGTGACCCACTGTGGGTTTTGGCTTTCAAGCTCGAAACTCACTTGAGTTGTCCTCTCTCTCTCTCTCTCTCTCTCTCTTTGTTCCTTCTTTTCCCCCTCTTTGCTGGAATGGTTTGATTTATTGTTGTGTTTGCCAGGGTTTTCATTAGTTAATGACTAAATGTCTGGGATTCTGAAATCCAAAGGGAAAGTGGGAAACATGAAAAAGAAACCTTAGAAAAACTAATTGACAATGGTTTTGAATACGGTGTACCAATGATGAAGGAGTAAATTAAACAACTCTAGAGTTGAGTAGTCATCTAGAGAAATGGGAAAGGAGTAACTTCCCAGTATCAGTACTTCTCTTTAGTTCTTCAAATCTTCTGAATGAATGAACATATATATATGTACATATGATACGGCTTCTTATTTTCTTCTTAGTAAAAAGTCAAGAATCTTGTCAACCCTTCATACAGAAGGCCATTTATGAATGTTGTTGCTTGCTTGCTCGCTCGCTCTAGGAAGCACAAAATCTAAATATTTTATATGTCACAAAATAAATCATGATAATATAGTGAGTCTGTCAAACATATATATATATATGTACATACTTGGTCAGATTTTCCATTCCCAAGATGTTCTCTGTGATGAAACCCTGGTAGAACTTCATTAAACAAAGCACCCGGCCAAGGGAGAAAGGAAGGACAAACCAAGGAAATCTTACAAAGTCATGATTCTGTTGGTGTGGGGTTCAATTCTGGTCCAATTTTTGTACAAGGGAAACGCAGATCTGGAGGAGGTTTAAGTTATGTTGTTCCAAGGGCATGGCAATGAGTGCAGTATAGCCCCAGTTCCCAAGTCCAAAGAATCACATAACCTTTCAAGTGACCTGCCCCTTCCCTTACATTTTTTAAAAACAAGATTGATATATGATTTGAATCTGCCATCCTAGAGGCATGTTACACGTACCTGTAAAGGGCTCTGTACGATGTCTTCAAGACTAGGAGGAAGATTATTCTTTGTGTAACATACCTGCAAATACAAAAGAAAACTTTGTCACATTGTCATGTTAAGAATGAAAGGAGTTCAACACATGTAAAAGTGTAGGGTAACGGCCTCAGATCGGGAAATTCCAGAAGTAAAGCACTTGCCCGAGGCAGAGCTGAGGGACAATCACTTCTGGAACTCCCCCTCTCCAAGGGCATTACTGAGTGTAAAAATCAACATGTATATATATATTCCCAATGCTCAAACCTTATACTTTTACCAGTAACTGTTTTTTAATGTGAATCTTGTCCCTTATGAAAAATAAGAACTTAAGAAATGAGGATTTTGTACACAGAAAATCACAACAAGTCATCATTGAGGTCTTGAAACAGTTTAGAATATTTCATGAGGATTTGCATTGGAAAACATGTCAATGGATTCAATCAATCTTTTGAGCAGCTATGGACAAAGTGGGTTGGCAGGAAAGAGGTGATTTACTTTGGTATCGGACCCATCTTTTGAGACATTTTTTTATGCCTCCTGCCAGATTCTAGATTGGGTTTGTCAAAAATTGTAGAGTGGATGCAGACAGGTTCAAAGCTTTGTAGCAGATTTGTTCTGCAAAAAACAAAAAACATGTCAGTTTTTGTTTCTTGTTGCCACAAATAGTAAATGATGTAATCCTGCCAAACTTAATTACAAGAAAGCAACCACAACAACAGGGAAGGAAGAAATGGAAATTGCAGAAAGAAAAGGACACAAATCCAAATTCCAATTGCTAAGTGCAAAATGTCTAATAGCAAAGGCTCATAAGTGGAATCAAATTTACATAAAAAATTAGTCGCCTATCACATGGCTATCAACATGAACAAAAGTAGGAATGGGAGAAAATCTTTGCATGAAATTTTTATAGAAAAAAGTGAGATAGCTTGACAATTCTATGCACTGACAAAAATGATAGGACGCAGGAATCCCAAGAAAATTACAGTGAGAAATATATAGTTCAGAGTACACATTAGTATTAATAGCAATGGCTGCAAAATAACCAACAGGAGAAAAGACATGATTTCTCCAGTTGCCACCTCTGCACCCAGTTTAGCTCAATTCTTGTCTTTACAGCATCACAATTGCATCTGCAATTGAAATGTAAAAGTCATGCACTGTTAAGACACTTGACTTGAGAACAATGCAACCTCTCTACTTGGATCAATCCTGTTCAATTTCTCTTCCAATCAATTCCACACATACAATGAAATGCAGAAAGGTATAATGATTATCCTAATTTCCTTATCTGAAGGACCCTTTTGAAGCAGTTTCTCACTTGAGTACTCAAGTCATGCACCTGCCAAGGTCCAATAGAAGACTTTACTTGTGAGGAGAGTTGCTCATGTTGTCTTTCACATGTTGAAGATCCAGTGGCTTTCCATCAATGAACATTCTTGTGTTGGAGAGGATATCTTGCTCTGAATGGAAAGTTGTCCTCCAGGAGACTGCTTGGCATGGATTTTAAGGAATAGAGATGCCACTACAGCCATAAGAATCTCATAGTCACATAGTCATTCAAAGCTGCTGCGACAAAATTGGACAATAATTCTGGGTCTGTAAATGTCTGGTATTCTCCTATCCACCATTTCAACCAATTTTCCTTTTCTTCTGCAGCTTTCCAACAAAACTTTAAGTCATCACAATTCTAAAGTCCACCAGCATCTGAAGCCAATGGGTTAAAAATGCTCAAGGAAACAGTTCAAGCTGCACAACTGGAAATTTGATAACTTGCCTTCTTGGATTTATGGCATTTGTTGTCATGGAATTCAAGGTCAAGAGAGCCTGTGTTGGATAGAGTGATAGTGGACAAGTTACCCCTTTGCAGCATCAAACTCATGAATCAACTGTTCAAGCCCTGCTACACTCACCAAAAACAATTCCCAGCTGAGAAAAAACAAGCTTCCAAAGTGTTTCAAACTAATGTCTGCAGCTTCATGAAACATGGGTTGTAGCATTTACTCACCACAGTGATCAACTGTATTGCACATGCCACATGTTAGCATCAGAGCAATTACTTTTGCACTCCTTAAATTTGCACATCTTGCATCCCTGTTGCAGCAATGGAAGACTTTAATGTGTGGGGATAGACTGTAATGATAGATATTGAAAAACAGTTTCAGATTCACAAGAAGTCTTGAAGAAGGGTTTTTTTATTAAGAGAAGCAAGAGTGCAATCTGAATCTGAAGTTCTTGAGATGCTCAAGAGCAACTAAGTTTGTGCAAGGCTCTTTGAGCTTGCATAAAACAACATAAAAAATTGCAGTCAGTGTTTCTTACTCACTGTGCAATGACAATAAGAGCTCCAGGATGTGTTGAGACTAGATGATATTGCTCACCAGCAAAAAAAACCTGTCACCTCTTTGAATTCAGCACCTGCAAATCTGTGGAAAACCAACGCTGCTGATTTTGTTTTTCTCTCTTCCATTTCTGGCAACCTGCACCAAGAATTTCCAACTAAGATTTCTTGCAAACTGCATGCATCAACAATTTCCAACAACAGATTCCTTGCAAGCTGCTGCATCTAGAATTTCTGACCAAGATATTCCTTGCAAGAAGCTGCATAAAGAGTTTTCCAGCCAAAATTTCTTGCAAACTGCTGCATGAAGAATTTCCAACCAAGAGTTCTTGCAAGCAAATTGTGTCAAGAATTTCCAACCAAGAGTTCTTGCAAGCAAATCACGTCAAGAAATTCCAACCAAGAGTTCTTGCAAGCAAACTTCGTCAAGAATTTCCAACCAAGATTTCTTCCAAACTGCATGAAGACTTTCCAGACCAAGATTTCTTGCAAGCATCATGCATCAACAATTTACTACAACAGATTCCTTGTCAGCTGCATTAAGAGTTTCCAACTAAGGAATCTTGCAAGCTGCAATTCAGAATTTCCAGCCCAGATTCTTTCTTGCAAGCTACATGAAGAATTTCCAACCAAGATTTCTTGCAAGCAAGCTGCGTGAAGAATTTCCAGCCAAGATTTCCTTGCAGCTGCAATTCAGAATTTTCAGACAAAGATTTCTTGCAAGCTGCATGAAGAATTTCTGGCCAAGATTCTTTCTTGCAAGCTGCAATTCAAAATTTCCAGCTAAGATTTCTTTCTTACAAGCTGCAGGAAGAATTTCCAAAACAAAAGCTTCCTTGCAAGCTGCAGAAAAACACTTCTTCCAACAGGGTTTCCAATGAGGTCTTTTCCCTGACAAAGTTTCCAAAGCTCTGTTTAGATCCTTGCAGCCTTCTTTGGAAATCTGCGTGACCAACAAACATTCACTACTGCGCCGAATTGTTTCTGTTGTTTAGGTTCTGAATTGATTTCTCAAGCATCATCCTCCTCACCTGCGAGGCAAGAAACAAAAACGTTTTTCAAAACTCTCCGACTTTGCAGATCATTTTCGTTTGAACTTGAAATGCGCGCATGCAAAGAAAAGCAGCAGCAGCTGCTGCTGCTGTACACAAACGCAAATACTACAAACAAACGCTTCCAACGCAGTATCTCCGGCAGATGCAAAACTTGTCGTCCTCTTGACATCCAGGAATGCAACACAAACTGCCAAGCTTGTGAACCTTAACATACAGTAGAAGAAGACGACGAAGAAGAAGCAGATCATAGGCTTTCTTTACTCCACAAGATCTGAAATTCTTCGCAACATCTCCACAAAAACCGAAGAAGAAGAAGCACAAGATCGTCATAGGCAGTCTTGACTGTACAAAATCTGAAATCCTTCGCAAAATCTCCACTGAAACTGCGAAGGATTGCAGATCTTTGTGAAGATGTCTGCTACCGCAGCAAGATCGCAATTGCGTGCAATAATCTCCAGACGACGCGGTTTGAGCAGAAGATACTACAGAAGAAAGAGGGAGAATCCTCGAGGCAATCTGCGCACCTGAGCATCGTCATCCCCGTCTAGGGCAACATTTGTTTCTGGCCCTGCGCGCGCTTGCGCTTCTTCTTCTTCTTCCGTGCGCTTGCGCTTTGTAAAACGGATTGATCCACGAGACGTGCTCCAACCGCGTCGTGCAACACGAAAGATGTAAGCAAGATAGCCAGCATGGGCAAACAAGAAGATGTGGATGCTTGCAACGACGACGACAACAATAGTAATGAGGAACAGCTGCAGCAGCAGCAGTTGTTCCATGGCTCCGGCATTCTCCTCCATCACTATGACCATCAAGACCGCTGCTCCCCGTCCTGGCGTGTTTCCTGCTCCTCCATCGTCTTCTCGCCTGATATGGCATCCGGCACAGCATCTGAGGTAAGTGCCGAATTCTTTTGTCGCTCAGTCTTCTTCTTCTTCATCATCATCATCATCATCTTCTCCTTCTCCGTCTTCTTCTTCTTCTTCTTCTTGCTGTGCTGCGCCGATTTTGTAATCGGTGCAAACACAACTCTAGCTTTTCTCTTTGTGTCCAAGGGGAGAGTGCGGAGTTGTTGGAACGGTTCCAGGCTTGTCTTGACGCCACGAAGTGCGACTGCTGAAGAAGAGCTGTGTTCTGTGATGGCGGGGCTGTGTCCTTAGGTGAAGGGAGCCGTGTTTGTGAGAGGTGTGCAAGCATATCGGTTTCAAGCAACTGCAGCAACCATCTCAGCAAGCTCTCAACCCCATTCTTCTGTGCTCCACATCACAGGTTCGACAGTGGCTTCCTCCTTTGTATGTCCAGAATGTTTCCAGCTCTTGTGTAACTCTCTTGTGGGAATCAGTCAGTCACGGAAATCCATGCACGAAATGATGGGGTTTTTTTGCAGGAGATTTGGAGGTTTCGGATGATGCAACGGCTGCAACCATGCACTGCAAGAATCTGGTGAGTGAGTCTGCAATTCTGGCAATCCCTTCCTTTGTTCTGTTCTGTTTGGTTGCATTGAAGGAAGAAGCAGGAGATGCAACACAGGAGGAGGAGAAGAGAGACTTATGTCTTTATTTTTTTACCTTGCAGAATGCATCATGCTGGGGGGTGCAGACTGTTGCAATCCTTTCTGCCTTCAACATGCAAAGTGAAGAAACTCTTGAAAGCTCTTGAATCTGAAGACCTAGTTTTGTCCTTGCAGACATGGGATACAATGTCACGAGTTCTCAAGCTTGGAGGTCCAGTTGTTGCTGCACATCCACAATCCAATGCAACTAAATCTGCTCCAGAGCTAACTCCACATATGTCGAGCAAAAACAAGAGCATGCAGACTGAGGAAGATAGATCTGCAACTTCAAAGGGAGAAAGCGTGTCCACCTCTCAGCAGCTGAGCAGGGACTGCTCTGATCATCTAGCAGCAACAACTGACAGCAGCATTTGTCATGCTCATGTGAGGATGCCAGCAGCCTATTTCAACAGTCTCCATCACAGCAGTGGTATCAACTTCAAGGAATGGGTTGTAAGAAACTTGTCACAAAAAGGCAGTGCCCTTTTTGTGAAAGTCTTCAAACAGCTACTATTGGGTCTTGGTGGCATGATGAAGAACTTGCCTCAGAAAAGCTGCAAGCATGAGGAGGAGGATGCTGTGGCAGTGGTTTTTCCAAAAGAAAGGGCTGTTCCTCAGCCGCAACAGGACTTGAGTTTGGTTGAGGTGATTATCACTGCAGAGAAAGGAGTTGTTATCGACATGGAAGGTGGCATTGTTTCTTCGCCAGGAGTATTGTCCATAGCATGCCCTGCAAGACAAACACAGGTAAAAAGCACAGTTTAGGGTTTAGGGTTTCAGTGAAGAAGTTGTCAATGGCAAGGACAAACAAAAGGCAAAGAAGATATGCATCCAGTAAGTGGAAGCTCTTCTGACTGATCAATGGACTGTAGTAGTAGTCTTTTGTCCCCAGTGAGATCCCAAACACTTTGTGTTCATTCTCTCTTATAGGTGATGATGCCTCCTCTTGGGGTTTCCTGTTTGCTTAAATGATGAGGATGCATCCAGAAGGAACATGTGGGTAGAGATTCACTCTTTTGAGACTACTGTCAAAGGCTCTGTCATTCAATTTCACAGCATTTCTTATGCCACAATTGCCATTCGAAAACACACTTTTATAGACTACTATACTACTGGATGAGACAGATATAGTGGACTTGATCTAGACCCACTTCAGCAAGCTCCAGGGGGATAGTGGGTGCTTGCTGCTGCATAATTCCACTTTGCTTGGTGGTGGACTGATGTGGGATAGTGAGTCTGCCTTTTTTTTTGGCTTATTGCATTTAGTGAAGAGAAATTTTGAATGGAAGTACTTTCTTTTCTGTGTGGATTGATGATTCAGGTGCACTCAGGAGCTGGTGACATGCTCGTCAGGAATGGTGTTTTTTTGGCCTTGCATGGTGGAGTTGTTGCTCGAATTCAGGCATTCAATTTGAAAGCTCAGAAAATTTCTTGTTGTTGGTTTGATGACAACCAACAGGGACCACCTCAATCATCACAGATGATCACAGGGCCTGAGATGCATCAACCTGAAGGTCAAGCTGTCACTAGGGATCCCAAGAAGTCAGCAGGAAGCAAGGGAATTGCAGTAGATGAATTCAACAGAGAGAGAAGTATTTCAAGTCAGGCATTCAATGCAAAAGTTAGCCGAATTCACCGACAGAGGCCCCTCATCAAGGCACATTTAATGCTTTCGTCTATGTCTAGAATCGATTCTTACACTTGTTGTGCTTCACACAAGAAGCACAACAGTCCTGGCTCCTCTAGGTTTGTTCTAAGAAAAAGCAATGTAGTTGGTAACTTGACAGGAATCTTGCAGACAGTTTATCACCAGGTTGTGTCTGCACTCCATGTGTCTTTTAGGACCAGTCAGATTAGCAATTTTGTAGGTATTGATTTCAATGTATCTCAGTGGTTCTCAGACAACTCAGAGTTTCTTGGGTTGCGGAAAATGAATGAGTTCAACTCAATCTCATCAGTGCAGGAAGAACTTGATGCTTTTCATAAGATTGGGAGAGGAGCTATGCTGGTAGCACAGGGTGATGTGCAGATATGGTGGCAGTAAGAATTCATTATCTCCATATCATGGCAACTGTCACCCTCTGCTGATTTTTGCAATGTCCCCTCAAATCCAGAATTGAGGTATTTGGTGGCTATGGAACTTTTGCTTCCAACAGGACTGCTGTTATGTCATCCTAGTCCATGGCACTTCTGATGCCCAGTTCCCAGCAGCTGTTTCCATGGTTTGAGAAGGTTTGAAATCTCTGTATGTACATGAATTTCAGCAATTGAACTTTCTGTTCTTGTTCTGTTCTAGTTCATAGCATGATCTACCTGCTTAGCGGAGCATTTCTGCTGCAGGCAGATTACAGAATGCAGTTTCTTAATTCCAGAGAAGCATTCATCAAGTGATCAAGAGATGCATTGTCAGGCAGGAGGGATGCAGACCAGACCCAGAAAAAAAGCAACACATTCAATTGTACATTTATGAGTGATATGAGTTTTCAATCGGCTCATGAGGTGAACGTTTTGTTCTTTGCATGATGACAAGTGGCTTGCTGTAAGAGGATGGGTTCTGCAACAGCCCTGCTAACTTATGCATGGATCAACAACACCATCCTGCAGGACTGGGAGCACTGGATTCAAACTACAAAACTGGACCGTATGTCTTGTGTAGCAAGCAACTGTGTCCAGTCTACCGGTTATCAAAGAAGAAGATCACAGAAGAAAATCACAGGTAAGTCTCCACAGCTCCTCCACGAGTGTTGCTTTTGTTTGTAGTGATTTTGTGCTACGATTGGAAATAGGACAGAATTAGGACAAAGAACTGTAGAAGAATTCTATCATATCTACATGCTCATAACATGAACTATGAAGTCTTGGATTGAGTGTTGTGTAGGCATTCGAATTGGGAAGTTTCATGTTATTACTTTGTGTCAAGCATTAAGATAACAACGTTTTGTATAACAAATTTACATCATAATAAACTTATGTGTTCTTTTGATTATGAAAATGTTCACAAAAGAAAATGTATGTATTTTTTTTATGAGTAATGCCCATTGAACAAAGTCTTTAAACATGTGAGATGAGCTCCACAATGGGTGTAGTAGCCCACATAAGGATTAAATTTTGGGTGCATGTGTGATGAGTTCCTCAATGAATGTAAGTAAACCACACAAGGATTCAATTTTAAATGCATGTGATGAGCTACTCAACGAGTGCAACTAACATAAGAACCAAGTTTTAACACATGGATGATACTATCTCAAAAATGTGTGAGGTTCATCTTTTGCATTTTTGGAAGGACTTTTTATATTGAATGGATGTAGTGTGAGACTTTAATTGTATAACTTATTTATGTGTTAACAAGGATTTTATTAAAAAATTAATCTTCATTGTCTTCCAACTTTTTTTAGGCTACATTTTTTATTTCATTGTCATAACGTATATCCCCCATATGTTGATGTTTTTGGGAGGTGCAAAGTGGACATGTTGCATAAGATTTTGGGGGAAAGTTGCAAAGTGTTTTGCTTGTTACAAGTATGAACATATCTACGTGAAATGTGTGACAAATCCAAGACTAAAAGACTAAAAGACTAAAAGCTAATTGAATTGAACAACAAAAGAACAAAGCTTCATTGAAAGATTGCCTTGAGGTGGGATGGTTGGTGAAAGTGATTCATTTTTTTAATATTGCAACATTTGACAAGTTGTACAAGAGTTTCTTGAAGTAAGAAGCATCAAAGGTTGCCAAATACGAGAATAGACAAAAACACAATTCCCAAAGGTGGTCAAAACATAACAAACATAATGAACCCTAATTGTAAAATGGTTTGCAATAATGACAAGGTAGTAGTGTATGGATAATAGTCTAATGCAAGTCATGTTTTCCATAGGTAGAGGATTAAAAATTGAATTAACAAGAATACCCAAAAATCATTTTCATCAAGATTTAATAAAAACTTTGAAACTCTTTCCATGATTCGAGTAATGCAATTTAATGATTTGTTTTTTCTCCCATCTCTTGTGTGGACTATTCATGTTTTTGTAATGATGTGAAATAAAATAATTTTTCAAAAAAATTCAAAATATAGTCAAATAAAAAACTTGTAAAAAATAATTAATTAAGATTGAATTTAACCATGGCAATTGTACCTTTGTTTGAAGGAAAACAAGATAAAGACCCCAAAACCTTTCTAATGGAATTCAAAATAGTTTGCATCTTTGAAACCATTGGTACCCAAACAAAAAAACAATGAATGCAATTTCTTTTAGAATTGTTGAAAGGGAGAACATTGACATGATTAAAGGATTGCTCATAGAACCAAAAAAACATGCAAATCCTTATTCAAAATGTTTTTATAAATTTTTTTTGACCATATGAAAGTTTTATATCTTTCATATTGAAAATAACATAACTTCAACAAAGACACAATGAAAATGTGAATGAATACATCACAAAAATGAAGAAATTTAATGATAGCATGCAAAAACCATTGAGGGTTGAAAGTGTGATTGCTTAACACCTCAATTTTGAAAGTGATGAATATTTTAATTATTAAACATTATGTGATGAATTTTCAAGAAGAAATATATCAACAAATGAAATAAAAAGGGGTTGACATTTTGTAAGAGGGCCAAAGGATTGCAAAGGGAAAGGGGAAAAAATGAAAGGCTTCAATTTTAGGACTTAACAAAAGAAAATACCTATGCATGTCCCAATGATGTTAAAGTCAAAAAAGAAAAAGCTTCAACAAATTAGAATCAATAATGGCACAATTCATCAAGGAGATTAATCAATTGAGTGTGAACTTAATTGAAGCAAGGGATCCTAACCCTTTCAAATTTAGAAACTATTTTTTTATCATTTGTTCTTTTTGTAATAACTAAAGGTGCTACCATAACACCTTTACCATTTTGGCAACAAACTACTAAATAATTAATTAAACTTGAAATCTTAACTTTGGCATTTAGTTTTCTGAGGTTTTCAACAAATAATGATTATAAAAAATATCAAACAAGGTTCTGTCAATGTTATGGAATACTTTAGTGTGTCTAGACTATCTCAACCACAAGTCATTATTATGGAAGGTATGTAGTTCAAAACTTGACAATGGAACTTTTGATTTTATTAAAAATTTGGCACAAATAATAAATAATTTTTCAAAATGTTGGCAATTGTTTTATTTTATGAAAAAATAATAAAAGTACTGTGGTCTGTGAAGGACTGTGTTGAAAGAAAGTTAACATGTTGGAAAAATTATTCTTAAAAAATAAAGGTGTCATTCAAAATCAATAAAATAAAAATGGAAAACCTCATTGAACTAAAGTCTTTCAAAATTAAAGGAACATGAAAAAAAAAAATGCTTCCTAAGAAAGTCAATTTCATGAAAACAAGAAAAGGGAGTAATAATGAAATTGTGAAGAAAAAAATTCAACATAAAAAATTGAAAAAGGAAATGGCACGTGAAAAAAAGAAGTAAAAGAGTTTAAGATGGTTGAAAACACAAGATTTTTCCAATTCTACAAGATAAATATCATACTCTTAATTATTGTTGATAAATTAATAATAATGATCTTAATGACAAGGTAAGATTTGTAACAAAGATTTAATGCATTTCAAGGTAAACATTTTTTTTTTAAAAATCACTTGGTTGAAATCGAATTTGATTCATGTGCACCATTACTGGAAATGGTTTGCAAGGATTTGAAAGGTGTTTTAATGGATAGAAAAGTGGGCATGAATGTCATGACGATTAATGGAAACATAGGGTTACAATGTGATTAACAATTCAAGTGCAACCTAAATGAATAACAAAAAGAAGGTGAAACCAAAGGGAGTTGTCATCACAATTAACATTTCAAGTTTTGAAATCACATTCATTTTGAACTTTCCAAAACATGATTTGAAATGATGAAGCAAAAATTGAAAAGGTATTATTTTCAATTTCATTGAAAATGATTTGATGAAAAAGGAGAGGAGTGACATTCAATGTTTACCTCATAAGGACCATCATCACCTATTTGCTTTAGTTATAAAATACAACATCCTTATGACAAAGGCTTCAACGAATGAACCTCAATTTTGCCCAAATAAAAAAAATGTTAAACAAGTTTGTAGAAGTAAGGTTCATCATATTAATGAAAATTTTGAAATTGGTATCTCCCATCATTGCCCCATCAAGAAGATTGAAAATATTAAGGCATTTGTTGATTACACTAATAAAAACTACCACTCTCTTCCATTCATTAATGACATTTTGAATGAAGTTGTTGACCACGAGTTATATAGTTTTAAGGATGGTTATAGTGGGTATAACCAAATCAAGATTATGAATGAAAACATTTTGAAAACGATATGCACTACTCCATGGGGTACATTTGCCTATTCAATGATGTCATTTGAATTGTGTAGTGCCTTAGGAACCTTCCAAAAAGGTTCATGAATAAAGTTTTGGAATTGTACATTAGGTTGTTTGTTCAAATGTTTTTGAATGACTTTTGTGTGTATGGTAATCAAGCAATTCATCTTCATGATCTAAATTGGTTATTCAATCAACTAATAATGGTAGATGTTTTGTTTGTTTCAAAAATTGTCATTTTGGATTCGCAAGAGGAATTGTATTTGAACATATTGTTTTAAAGAATGACATTCACATTAATCCCATTAATATTGAAAAGATGAAATCTTCCTTTTCCAAAAAGGAAGAGGCAATTGTAAACATTTTTAAGGCAAACAAAATATTATTAAAAATACATTCAAGATTATGCAACCCAAGCATACCACTTCACAAAAAAATTCAATCAAATAATGGAGATTGTGAAAGAAAGGAAAATTATTTAAGCATTTGAAAAACTAAAGGAATTATTTCTAAATTCCCCAATTTTTTTGATGGCATTAAAATGGTTTAGTTACATATGTATGTTTTTAACATAGTAATGGGAACAACACTTTCACAAATTGATGATAAAAGACATTGTTAACGGATGATAACTTCCATCACATAATAAAATAATCAAAGGTTCATTTTGGAATGGAAATGTTGAAACGAAAAGAAAAGGGTAGAAGGAATATATCCTAATTACAGATCCTAATTCTGTGCAACAATGTTTACAATTCATTTCCTGCCAAAGTGGCATTATTACAACATTATGGTTTTGATGTCCTAACAATACATGATTCTCCATGACCATGTGAATTTATAGACTACACATACATATTAATCTCTCCTAGATTGCTACAGTGGTAGCCTTCAAATTACTGCTAGGAACAAATCCACATATTGTAGGTGTATGAGCTAATGGGGTGTGGTTTGAGGTTAGCATTTTCAATGTTCAATTGGTCCGTTATGAACTGCTAATCCATCCCTCTACCATATGAGACAATGCAAAGAAATGTTTGGTCTAATTTAAAAAAGAAGTTGAATTTTGGGTATGAACCATGATTGAGCACTATATGCCAAATTGGCTTGCAACCACTTAGGAAAAGCAAAAATTTTGTGCAAAATATGGTTTTATAATCTCCCCTATTATGTTCCTCTTTCACTCGCGTTCTGCCCAACCCAAGGATACCCACTAAGGTTTTTGGCCCTCACTCATACATATGCACTACTCATTGGATTTCAAAAAAGGTTCCACCAAGGTCATATGCAGATGCATTTTTTTACATGCTCCTAATTCTACAACTCAGACCTCGTTTATGCGTCATTAGCTCTCAATATCAACCCCTTATAAAGCTTAACACTAGCAAGAACACAAAAGCTTGCCATGATGTAATCACTTGTGTAGTAGAAATCAAATAGTAACTACCAAACTCTGCAAGCTCCTCCTTTACACAATCTACCACAGTTTCAACAATGAACACAAACTTGTCCTTCTTTGCCCTTGAACTCCCCTTCTTATATATTCGTCCAACTGCATCCTACCTTTCATCTCCATTGAATGCTTGCAATGCCCTTGGCTACCCATTGTCTGTTGCCAACCTATTTCACATAACACACAAATAGACAAAGTTTCCTACTTAAACTCACCAATCTTCTCCAAGCAATCACTACAACCACTAACAAATAGTGATAACATAAACTTTGCCGCTTACACGAAGAAAGTTGACAACCACTCAAAACAAAAACCTAAACCCTAAAATGAAATAGTGTTCACATTAGAGAGATCCAACTAACTTCTTGTTTGATCCCAATGTTACATAATGATAATATTGTCAATGAATTACCTTTAAGAAAAAATAATCAAAAGTTCATTTTAGAATATAATCCAAATAAAATAATATTTATTAATGGGTAAATATTGTAGTCTAGTTAATAAAAAAAACCTTCTAATAATTATTTAATTAATAATGATATGTTCATATTTACCATCCCTTATTTATTATGGGATGAAGGCACTTGAATAATTAGTTTTTAAAAGATGAAGTAATTTGCCATTAATAAGGATATGTGAAAAAGATTAGACTAAGGAAAGGAAATTTAAAAGGATAAAGGAAACTCATGTCTAATGAAAAATTGTTTTTGGTTCTTTATTATCTTTTGGGTTCATTCCTTCATTTTCTCATTCTTTTTCATTTTATTATTTTATTATTACAAAAGATAATATTTAGTATTAATTTGATGTAAAATAATTTTTTTAATTACTTAATTTTTATTTATTTAAGAACTATTTTTTAATTTAACATTTTGGGCAAGACAATAATTATAGGAGGGTAATCAATTTAAAAGCATCAACTTTCATTTTAATTAAACTTTTATTCATTTCATTCCTTAACATACTTTCTAGTAAATAGTTGTTGAAAGGCAATTACATTAGTAAAGTAATTGTTATATGAATGTACTTAGTGAAAGGTAGTGGTTACAAACATAAAGGCAATAATTATAAACATGAAGGCAGTACATGTCCAGAATGAAGTTCTATTTTAGTAAGGTACCTAAATAGTACCTTACTAAAATAAAACTTCATCCTAAATTAATGGGAAACATATGTTTATTTTAGTTTTCATAAATAAAACATTTTTTAAGTTGCTTTTAAGTTTATAGGGCCAAAAATAAATAAATTACAAAAGGCAATCTTTTCTAACGTTGGGCAAATATGAAAAAATGACTAAAAACCAAGCTAGATTTCAAGCTAGGTTTCAAGTTGAATATTTTAGGGTATTACCCAAGATCATACCTTGTTTGAAATTCATTCATTGGTTTTCATTGGACTAAGAACTATTCACCTAAAACCATGTCCATACTTTTAAAAATAATTGATATCCTATCATGGTATTAAAACATACTAGGGTTAAGGTTTCAAATTTTGCCCAATACATTAATTTATTACATTCAATTGTCATTATAAAAAATGTTATTAAATTTCAATATGACATGTTGAAACTCAACATTTAATCCACAAGGTATGAGAATAATTATAATAGTTGTGTAAATGAAAATAGTAAAAATATATGTAAAAAATAGTGGAAACAATCAAGAAAAAGGAAAAAATGGCCTCTTTTCACCCCTATCCCTTCTTTTGATGGTATCTTCAAAGTAAGGAAATTTTATTAAATCTCAATATGAAATGCTAAAATTCAACATTCAAGGCACAAGTTTGAAAGTAATTATAATAATTGTGTAAGTAGGAGTAATGATGTAGTAGCAATGGAGGGATTCAAGAAATAAAAATTGGATGAAATTCAATTTACCACAAAATTGACGGTTTTATTAGTGTCACCGTTTTGAATGTTCATTTGTGAAAATCACCTTTGAATACTTGTGGGTTTGAAACATGTGAGACTAAACATTTTGAAACCCAAGTTAAAGTATTTTTTTCAAAATTTTGAGACCTTGACCATATTTCTTGAAATTAAAAAAATCAAAATTACAAAATTAAGATAGGTCTTGTAGACTCTTCTAAAACTGAAACTTGGTGTGTTAGAAAAACTTGAAAATTACCCAACATTGGTCTTTTCTTGCACGTGTTTTCATTATTTTAAATCAATTTTAATTTAACAACCTTTTCCTCATGATAGTACATAGGATGTTAGTTTTACAATCTTACAAACATGATCATCCAATTTATTATGTGAGTCAACAACAAATTTCAATGGAGCAAAATTATGTTGTCATTACTTTTTAAGTAACAAGTTCACAATTGTTATCAATTGCCAAACTTTTAAATACTTGCTTTCAAAACCCAATTACGCAAGGATCATTGCAAGGCAAATTTTATTATTTGTAGAATATGAGTTCACCATTAAAGATCAGCTAAAGAAAAGCATGGAAATGTTGACGCATTATTGTGAACTTACAAATGGGTGGGTCATCATTTGAAAGATGACGATTTCCCAAATGCAAAATTGTTTGCATTTGATGTAGAAAAGGTGCTAAAAGTGGAAAATTACCTTTTGGATCAAAAAATTTCTATAGGAACGAATAAACAACTTTAAGGGAAGATTGCCTTTAAATATCGTCCTTACATCATTTTTGAGGATTACTTTTATTATTAAAAAAAAGATGGAATATTGTGTTGAAGTGTAGGAAGAAATGATCTTTTAATTAGCTTATCTAAATTCCATGAAAAGTTTTGTGAAAGACATTTTATTGAAAGTATTGTGGAATTTTTTTTGTGAGGTGAACACGATTGGCCAACATTTTTCAAAAATGCAATGGAATATTTTAAATGTTGCGACATGTGTCAAAAGGTTGCAAACAAATCCATTGTTCATATTACTTTGCATCCAATTCCACCACTGGAAACATTCAAGAAATGGAGAATTGATTTAATGGGGTCATTTCCTATCACCTCATGAAATAATAAAATTTTAATAATGGCAACAAATTATTTCACAAAGTGGGCAAAAGTAAAACGTTTGAATACATGAAAGAAAAATTAGCAAAGTTTGTATATGAAGGGATTGTGACATGTTCCGAAATATGTTTTCAAATGGTTTCAAGCAATGGCCCACAATTTACAAGTGATGTAATTAAAAATTCCACGAAGAAGTTGTCCATTAAACATAGTGTGACCACAACCTATAAACCTATCACAAATGAGTTGGTAGAATGCATGAACAGGGTGTTGTGCAACCTCTTGAGGAAAGAAATGAAAATATGTAAAAACCTACACAATTGGGATAAGAAGGTACACCATGCAATGTGATTGTACAACTCCACATACAAATCATTTACATGATTCACCCCTTTTCAACTTGCATATGGGGTGGGGTTGGCATTATTCATCAAAATGAAGTAATGACCTTTCACATGGTGAAGTAGGATCAATTAGAAGTGGAGGAATTTCAATTCATGAAACCTTTAGAGTTGGTGGAATTGGAAGAAAATGACCATTGCACTTCCATAAGGATTGCATGTGAGCAAAGCATCTCCATGACATGTTTGTGTTTCTTCACAAAAGCTTCTTCTTTGGGTGGTTTGGGTTTTTGCATAAAAACTGCTCTTCACCTCTGGAAGCTGGAAGGTTTTGAGCAGAAACTTCAAGGAGGAAAAACACACCACACAAAAAGCTCCATAAAACCTTCATTCCTAGACCCCAATTCCTTAACCCTAATTTTCTAATTCTCTAATTGTGCAGCAAATGCCATCACATTTCCTTGAGGATGCATGTGAGCATCTGTATGATATCTGTTTGAGTTTCTTCACACAAGCCTTTTCTTTCAGTGTTTCAGTGCCTCATCTTGCTCAAAGCTCCTCCTCAGCTCTGGAAGCTTGTAAGTTTTGAGTAGAAAACTTCAAGGAGGAGAAACAGCTTCAACCAAGCCATAAAAAAACTCCACTCTGAATTCTACACTATCTCAATGATGTCTGCAGTGCCCCATTTGTCTTCTGATTGATCGAATAGTTCAATTTCCTGACCATCCAAAAACAAAAAATCACTCAAGAATCAGACTCAAGAAACATTACATTTTTAATTTATTTTTCTCTTCACTTTGTGA
>Ga0116227_10005697_pt1 | contig 26017 bp, 17 predicted proteins | sample S1TSphgellanicum_FD_89693 | JGI IMG/M metagenome (GOLD analysis project Ga0116227, IMG submission 89693) | Host-associated microbial communities from peat moss isolated from Minnesota, USA - S1T2_Fb - Sphagnum magellanicum MG | ecosystem: Host-associated > Plants > Peat moss > Unclassified...
CCGGCCTCTCCCTCCCCCACCCCCCAAAACCCCCGTCAGATAGATTGACTGACAGACAGACAAACGTAGTGAATTAATATATTATTCATTATTGATGTCCATAAAAAGTTCTTTCTACAAAAGTTCTTTCCTAATCATTTTTATTCAAAGACATCTTTTTAAATAATTATTTTTACTTTTAATCTTCATTTTTGTGTTGTTCTATAATTTTCTTTGTTGTTCCATCATAGGTAACAAAAGGACAAATCATTTTGTTATTATGGTAGATGATTTTGATTTCACAATCAAATATGTTGCCTTGAGTGAATTGTTTTGAATTGGTACATAAGAACATTGAGGAGGTTGGTATTTGTTCATATTTTTGTGTAGATGTGATTATTATAATTCATTAATGGGTTAATTATTATCATAATGATGTTTGGAAATGCTTTGATCAATTTTCATCAAGACAAGTTTGTAAAGGGCAAACATTTGGTCATATAATTTTCTTTTGATGTGTACACATGAAATTTTTGAAAAGGGGATCTTGATGTTTCATTGTGCATGACAATTTCAATTGTCATGAACACCTTGGACAAAGAATCCAGTCACACCTTCACTTCTTTCATATGGACATTAACACATCATTCAATAAACAAATTCATGATAAATGGCCAACAATGACAACTTTTATAAATTTTTGTAATCCATCTTCAAGGTTAATGGTTGCTTTTGAGCTTATTATAGAAAATGAAGATTTTAGAAAAAATATTCAAACTATATGTTATTTCAAGTCTTTTTCAACTCTACCATTTATTAGTCTTTTATAAAAATATTAAACTTGCTTTTGAAATATGTGTAGATAATTTCTAACCTTTCTTTCACAATGACTATGATATATGGATTCATGAATTTTGCATTGAAGCTCCTACTTTAATTTTGAACAAACATGCAAATATCAATAAATCACAAGTGTTGACCAATATCAATAAATCTAGCAAAACTTTTACACCATTGGTTGACTAACGCACAATTTGGCATTTGACACCTTTGCATGCACTTTACAATGGGAATGGTGCACCACATATCAAATTTTACAAACATGAACTTTGACAAAAATTCATACCTATAATCATATCTCCAAATCATATCAATTTTCAATTATATTAATAAATTCAATCTAATTTACAAATGTTGAAAGATTAGATTTAATTTTTGGATTTCTCACATATGTAAATCTAATGTTGTATGTTTGATTTACAAATCTAATTACATATTTTCTATTTGTATGTAGAACATGTCTTCTAGATTTCTTACACAAGTTTTTCATGAATTACATTGCACATGTTTCTATAAAATGCAAGTACATGCAAATTTCTTTGTGCCCAAACTTTCTTTGGCTCTTTTCAAGTGTGTTTGTGGAGAGTGTCACTTATTTTACATTTTAAGGCAAGGCGACATGCTTTGCTTTTGCAATGGTTGCAAAATAGATAACACATGTTTTCTAGATCAGAATTTGAATGGCTATACATGTGCATTTAATGACTTTCCAATTGATGCCAAATTGTGAAATTTGATTGGATTAAAACAATTGTTGGGGTAAATGAAGAAGTTATTCTAGATTTATACCAAGAAAATCATATGACTATCATTCAAATGTGTTTTATTATCAATCATCATGGCTCTTTTTAATTAAGCCATATTAGGTACCTCATTAGTTATGCCAAATTGCACAAGAATTAGCTCATTATTTTGGCATGTTTTTAGAATTGTACAAATTTATAACACAAGACAATCAACTTTCATATGTTATGAGTTTATATTGGCTCCAATTTATATGTTTTGCAAATTAAGGTATAAGCATTTTCAACCATTGAAATACGCACTTTGACAAAAACACCTCTTGGTTTTACCTTAGAATCATGTTTTGGCAAAAGACAAGATAATTCAAAAGTTATTGCAAGTAAGATTGCATTTTTTGAACATTTAAAAAATTACTTATGGGTTCTTGAATTTTTTTGGTTGATTAACTTAATTTTTAACATTAGTTTATTTTGTGAACTATCCCTTACCACATTTAATCCTTTGTTAATAAGGATTTAGATTGTCATTAAAAACTTATAGCAGATGTGTCAAAAGTTGTATATTATGTGATTAATTTGTCACCATAACATACTCTCAATTCTTTCATGATGGGAAAAGGTAATAGAAGGATACATTAAGAGTTGTGGGCGTTTCTACTTATAAACTAATGTAATTTTGACATTAACTTGGTTTACTTTGTGAAACATGCTTTAAGGACTTGAGCCCTTGTAATCTTTATCCTACCAATAATAAGTATTGTTAAAATCTATGACACATGTGTTAAAGGTTGTACTTCAATTCACAATAAACTATTACATTAAAGAACACTCAATTTGTCTATGTAAAGCAAATGGTGATAGGAGATCAATGTGAACTTCATTTTAGGGCACAATATTAATGTAAGGCATTATTACCTTATGGTTTGGATCTCCTAACAGTTTTCTTGGGGTAAGCTCTTGCTTTTTTGTTTTCTTATGTCATGATTTTTGTTTTCTTAATCCCAAGGACTTGTATTTAGTTTTTAAAAAATCTTGAGATTATTTTTTATTGTAAAAATTTGGAATTTTAATGACAAACATTGTTTTCTCCTATGCTTGCTTTTGGACTTTGCTTTTTAAAAAATTAATCAATTAATATGTTCTAATTTAGTTCATTCAATTTGATTTTAAAGTTTAATTCTCAAATTCATATTTATGATCTCTTTGATTGTTTTCATCAACATTGATACAATAATTGGTAGTTTTGTGAATGAATCAATGGAATTCATAATTTGGTTGTTCATTAATTAACATAAAAAATGGTTAGTGTTACCCAAATTTTTTAACAATACACACATAATTCAATCATCAATTGTTAAATTTTCCACATGAATAGCCTTACAAAACAGTAGCTCAAATATTTTAAACAAAGTTACTAATAAGCTCTCAAATCAAAAAATTTAAAATAATAAAAAATATTCAAAATATTCAAAAAATTGTGTAACATTTTTAAATGGCCATAATGAACATAGATATGCTTTGAAACTATTGGCTTGAAACAAATTATTAATTATCCATTTATTATTGGTGATTCCTTATTTGATTCTATAGATTTACTTACTATATCACAACATATCTAGTTTCACATTAAGAAAACATTTTACATTTTTTTTATGATACGTTCTATCATCAAATGATTCAAGAGTTGAACATTATCATAGGTATGTGTTTTAGTGTTGATTTTTCGATGAATTTTTTTGATATTAATTATGTAAAGAACCATTTACACAAAGGAATGTGTTGTGACTAATTGAGGTGTATGGATTGAGTTTATGATTTTTTTGGTTAACTTAATTCATAAAACATCTTTTAAAAGCATGATTTACAAGAATGTTCTAACTATACATGAAGATGAGAGAAGAATGTAATACAAAAGAAATTAATTTTAACATATCATAAAGGTATGAACAGTCATTCAAGCTTATGTAATATTTTGAAAAACATGATTCATATTTGACAATGTTAATTGTTCCATTTTAAAAAGTTGTAATCATTGGTAATGTCAACCTCAACAAAACAATGCTTTAATAACAAAAAATATTGAAAAAAATAAATTTGTAAAACCACATATAATAATAAAATAGTAAGATGTCCACTACATATATTACATGGATGAAAGACCATGGCAACATGTTAGAAATTATAATGGATAGGAATGAAAAAAAAAGTTCTTAAAATAGCAAAAAAATTCAAATAACCTTGCAAATCAAGTGTTCAATGTTAAGAAAATGAAAAAAATTTGATATATGAAATCAAAAATTTATTGGATGAATTGTTTGTGTCACATTTTTATGAAATTGGTTTACATTAATAAGGAACCTAATTATTTAATCCTTCATACCATCTCAATGAATCTGCTTATTCATTAATTGTCAAATTTGCACAAATCAAAAGAAAAATTAATAGCTCCTTAATATTTCAATGATAAAAACTATTCCATCAAAGAACTTTGTTAAAGCTTGGAATGGACATACACATATGAGATGACATAAAGGATGCACAACAAGGTATAACCTATGGATGACATTTAGAAATGAAAAGTGTGCATTCCTAATGATGTTTTATCATTGATCTTTAGTTTTTCCAACATATGGCCACAAAATTTCCTACCTTTGTGGTGCATTCCCCTTCTATGGAACCTCTTCATCCTCACTAACTGAAACATTTGGTTTTGGCCCAGTATTTTATCCATGATTCAATTTTTCAATTAGTTCCACTTTGCTTGTTATTGAATTTTCATTGTAAAAAACCAATTGATAAGGTCAACTATTATCACCAATGACTACCAAGTACCATGCTTTCCCCTGCCATTGTTGCTTTTATGGAGAATGAAGAGACTTCACATCTTGAACAGGAATATGTGGAAACTTTCCCTTGTGAATATGCGGATGCTCAATGCATTGCTGATGGGTTGGGTGGATAGTGTCATACACATCCACCATCCAAAGCATTGTGGTGTGGAAGATGGACCAACTTGAAGATCATGGTGCTTGAACCTTAAGATTAAGAACAGGGTTAGATTAAAAACAACTGTGGGAGAACAGAACCAACCTCCTTACCTCAACCATGAACAGAGAAAATGGTTAGGGTTTTGTCAAGATAGTTTTTGAAAGGAAAGGTGTCTACAGGACATAACTCTTAAAATCTCCCTGCCTCCCAAGTAGCACTAATAACCAGCCCAACAGTCACAAAAACCACAAAGAAAATGTCAAAGTTGCAATCTCTCAACTTGATGTATGATGATCTTAGCACAAGCAAAACCATTGGTACAATCTTAATGAGCGAATCATTTTTGTCAAACAGATTGAATTCTTGTATGTTCAACTTGCAAGCTTGAAAAGGTTGCAAGCCCCTACCTGGAGCCATGGACATGTCCTTTGCAATGTATTGCCTCCAGCAACTCACTTTTGTATTGATGAGCTCCATGACTTTGGTACTCGCCTGGGCTTGGCTCAGATGCATTCAACATTGGAGATGTGCAATTTAGTCATCATGCAAACCACAAATTTAGGAGGCTTGACCAGCAGCCCCTCTTGCCTGGTTGATATCCACAACCAAACATTCATGCAAAGAAGGTATGACATAACTGCTCTCACGAGCTCATGCTACATGAAAGCAAATTCACTACACTCCATAAGCCCACAAAGTTCAGTTTATTAATCGGGTGCTAGCCTATTGAATTCTGGAGCTTGTAGGTACCACAAAATAATCAAAAGAGAGCAATTTCCTTCCAATATGGTGTTATCAAAGCTCAATATGAAATAACTGCAGCTTCCAGGTCTATTTGTTGAGTTCTCCTTACCTAGAGAGTAGTTGTCAAGCTTCTTCAAAATCTGCTGAAGCTGCTCACAGCTCTCCCCAAGTATCTAGACATCCAGATGGAATGCTTTGTGTATAGGTCAAATGTAATGTTAGTTGCTTCAGGAAGCAAAGAGCTGGTACAAATGAAATGAGGAAAAGGAATAGAATCATACTGAACAGGAAAAGTTGGTTGGAAACAAAGCAAATAATGAAATAAAAATTTAAATAGAACACTCTTTAGACTTTTATTCCACAAAATAAGTATCAAGATGTAAATAAAAACTATCTTGACCTTTCAAACACTGAAGAAGTTATTCCCACATCATGCCGCACATGTCAAAACTACTGCCAATTGAACTGTGGGTGGAGACAAGATGCTGAAGGTATATGAGATAGAAGTTCATATTCAAAAAGAAAGAACTTAGGTTGCCCACCAGGAACATTCTCCAATAAGAATTTCAGGCCTCATATATACAAGCAAACTATTTACAGGGTTTCTGTGTCAACAATCTAATCCAAATAATTTGGGAAAATTGCTTGAAGAGTACCTCAAACGATGGATGCCTTATATCCTGATCACAATGAAACCCAGCTACATGCCTTTCTGTATTAGGTGCTTTCAGAATCTACAACCTTCTAAAGAATTCAGAAGAACATAGTCATCAGCATGCAAATTACATATGCATTAACTTGATATAAGGACTTCATAATTAACTTCATATAAAGACTTCATATATCAACTTCATTTTACTAGCTTTGCCACTGCAAAGCTTTGAAGCAGGTTCGGTACTTCTGGACATGTAACAAGTTTGCTTATAGGGGCTCCAATATGTAGAGCTAGATCCAACACTCCATACTCACAGGCTCCTTGCCTCCCCAGGCCTTTAGAGAAGTGGAAAGATTCAATGCTTGTCCAGCACCAAGGCAGTGCATGGACCATTTTGAACCTGTTATAGTTGCAGGCCAGAGAAATCTCAAAAGACGCCCAGCAAAACTATGTTTTAGAAAACATGTTCTTAGATAATTCTGGAAGAAGCCTCATCCATGTCATTCAACATGGTTTGTTACCAACAAGGGGCCATTCTATCATCAGTGAGGAGAACATGCTTGGAATCATAGCTTATTCATGATACTAGACATTGAATACTTTGCATTACAGCATAACTGGAAATGTTTTCAAGTGTTCACATACCATGCAATTTGCAGTGGGGTAAAATCTTCTTCAATTCTTGCTCCTCCAACATAAGCAAGCACACCAAAGAATCAGAGAAAGTAGAAACCCCACCTTTGGGGTATACTCCTCTCTCTCCACACCAGTGTGTCCCTGATTTCAAGGGCACATAGCAATATATCAATATTCAAAAGGACATCAGAAAACAAAACATGAAGCTCCATGTGATGTGACGACTATGATGCATAGATCTATTGTAAAACTACCAAAGTCTTGTAAAATACCTTTATATCATTGCATACAGTGTCCTCAGGAATAGACATTGGCAAAGACTGTGCTGCCCACTCTGAGTCAAGAGATTCAGGCTCCTCATAAGACTCAACAAAACCTTTGGGACTGTTGGTTGGAAGTGAAAAAGCCTTGGCAGGTGCATCAGCACCAGGTTCCATATCAGTGTCTGTCCCTCCATCTTTCTGTTCCTGATTTGCTTCAGTTTCAAGCCACACCTGAGATGCATCATTATCCTTTAAAACACACTCATCCGAAGTGCCAACTACTAGCTGAGTATCTTTGTGCTCTTCCTGTAATTCTTTACATAAGCCATCCAGTGAATCAGCAGGAAAATGACCTCTGGCCTCCACCACCATAGGACTAACTGACTCCTCAGTTGGAAGCAAAGAAAGCCTTGAAGTGGGCTTTTCTGAGGTGACATATTCTTCCTTTGGAAATTTCTCAAATTTGGCATTCTTTGCTGCAGGACTAGAAGTAGCCAAATTAGTCACATCTCCACCTTCTCCATCACCAGTTAATGTCAGATTCCCCATGTCATGTTCAAGGGTAGACCTGATCTCTGGTGCATCCTGCTCTGTCATCCTCATGTCTCCACAATTGGGTGACCCCATACACTCAGGGGTAGGCACTTCTCTGAACTCATCTCCTCTCAAGACATGTCCTGTTGGAACTGATTCATTTCTCTCCCAATCAAGTAGAGGAGGGTCATCAACAGACATACTTACCCAGTCAGGAATTGAAAATATAGATAGTTCACTGATTTCTAGGGATAAGTCACTGGCTGCTGAAGTGTCCCTTGCAACAAATGTTTTGGATGCATCATGAAATCGATCTTCAAACTTCTGTGCTTTTGAACTTGTGTTGTTCCCAAATTCAGCAGTTTCAAAGGGATCAGGGACATCATCAATAGAGCACTCACTAGGCTCTGCAAAACTGCTAAGGGAGTCCATGTCTGCTGATGAGAGGGCATCTTGACCATTTTCATCTGATAGAAAATCTGCATGACTCAAGAGCCTTGCACTTGAACAAACAGGTCGAGAAACATCTTTTTTTGGGCCCTCCTTCTTCCGCCTCTCTGCAGCTGACAGACCATTTGCCTGCAGTTGAAGGAAATCATCTTGGTGAGGTGTATTTTACTCAGAAATCCCTTGATCATCAGTTGAAGACACAGAAGCATCATTTTGGAACTGTTAATTCGCGTTGCTGATGCAATGAGTCACTCTCAAATAGGGCCATTTTGATAATACTCAAGCTCATGAAACTGTTGTGATCTACAACTGCAATGCAAACTTCAACAGAGAGAACAGGAAGCGAAATAGAATCAGTACATCATGTAGAACATTCCCCAGAGTTCGCCCAATATTGGTTGACTTATTTGGAGTTTTTCCACCAGAGTTATGGTTTTCCATCATAGGAAGGCTATCTTTCATGGAACCATTTTTATTTCCCCGCAAACTGGGCGACCTGTTCAACACATGATTCATACATGCACAGATGATCCCCAGAATCTTGAGACTAAAATGGAATCAATAAATGCTCAGACAATTTCTGGAGACTACAATGGAATCAAGAAGTTTGATCAGGGAGCTCTCAAGTCCTTACTATGGATTGCAGCAAGTAAAACTCTTGCTTTTTCTATGGCTGTAGGCTATCTGTGACAAGCTTCGATTCCAGCCTCTTTACATCATAGAGAATCTATATTCAGCGAAAAAACCCAAGGATTTCAACCAGAAAATGCCCTGTGATCACAGTTACACACAATGTGCTGTGATCACAGCGTCCTAATGAAAAGCCCCTGACATAGGGTCTTGTTTCTTGCTACAGGGACAGTCACTTTCCGTTGGAGAGCTGCAAGTGCATTGAAAATATGCAATTAATCACGATAGGAATTCTGGGAACACTTTTTTTTATGAAAAGGACAGATGTTATTTTATCGTGAGTCACAGTTTGCTTCACAGTGCTGATAGCTCGTGAGAGATAGAGCTGTGAGATGACTATGAGCACAGCTAGCTGGAAAAACATAGTGGAAGCTGCTGTGATCACAGCAGCCTAATGGAAAGATAGATGTCCTAACCACAGTACTACCAGGAGAACTCTAAACTGAAACATACCTGTGTACTTCATTCTTTGGCCGTAACTTGGTGCGAAGGAGGCGAACCAAATCCTCATGCTGTCCCCTCGTCAACACATCGTCTTTCATCAATTTTACATCGCATAAGCATATGAGAGCACGCGACACCGGAGGCAAAAGGTCGCGAGATCGCATCCAAGCACAAATGCTGAACTACTGATAAGTAGAAAACCGAGAAGAGACATTGATCGGAGAACATGGATGATGCAAAAAACAAAGACTCGCATGAAAGGCGTAAATGCTTACTTTCACACCGGCGGTTCGTATGCCGAAATTGTTACACAGCTCCTTGAGCTCCTTCCGAGACTTGAACTCCAGACTATCGCTCATCGCTCACAAGACTACGAAAATGCTCAACGTAATTAGCAAAAGACTATGATGCTTCAGTCGCAACTGGATGGGATCGTGAATTGCAGAATGTTAGTTTTCTCAGGTGGAGTACGTTTCAGCTCGCTACTCAAGTTTCAACGGAAATACGAAAAACTGAACTTAACTGCACAGCTTCTGCGTGCAGGACTGTACTACTCGGAGACTGGTAACGCACAGAAAGAAAAGTGCGTCTTGGAGTGAAATTAACAGATTCTCATTGAAACTGCTCCATTTCTGTGCACAACTTGACCGATTGAATTTCCGAGTAAGAACACACCGACATTTCCCTGGCAATGCCTTTACAAAACTACGTTTTTCTTCAAGAAAAACACACTTGGAGTTGTAACGTTTCGGTTGTTTCAAGAAGATGAACAATCCGAAACAAAGAACACGAATTGACCATACTTAAAGTCTTAGAGATAGCAGCACGCTTTAATCTTTTACCTGACAAAATCTCAATCCTCGAAACTGCACGATTGAGCTCGATTCCACCTAGCCTGAAACGAGCACTGAATCTTGGGCTGTAAATGATCAAAATATCCAGGTCTTCTTCCCACAAACATTCCACTCTTCAATACCGAGAAGCTGCACAGGATAAAACAAGGTCCTCACGGAACGGCCGACACAGAGAGAGAGAGAGAGAGAGAGAGAGAGAGAGAAGGAAAAACCTCAAGCTGCGACCAAACAGTGCGAGTTCTAAAAAAACGAACAGAACGTGCACAACAAAAACAATTTAAAAAAAAAAAAAACTGCGCACAGCACGTTGAAGATCAAGCAAAAATGTACCTAATAAGAACATTCATTCATACACTCCGTTCCCAACCTTGAGCAAGATAATGGATCTTCTTGGACTGCACAAACAGATGACCAAATCGGGACCAAATCCTTGAAGAAAACCGTCAAAGAAAAATTCCTATACAAACCTGGCATACAGAAAGCTGAAACTTCTCTACCGTTATGAGATATCCGACACCGTCAGCGCAGAATCGATGGCGCTATTCTCCTCACAAGCACTCCCGCATTTCTCTGGTTTGTTCTCGTTCCTGTCTGTCGGTGTCCGCCTACCTCTCTTCTCGCTCTCTCTCTCTCTTTCTGTCACGAGCGACCCCCATCGGCGCGGGATCTCAAGAGACAGTAATCGCCACTTTTCGCCACTCATGAAAAGTCATTGTGTAAACCCCTGTACACTTATGGCAATATCCAATCTCGAGTTTTGCCATTCAACCATTGACGCCATTGGATGAGGACGAATCGACGATGCTTGTAAGAAATCTGGCGATGGAGCTTATGCTGTATTTACAATGGCGGCAACAACGAGGCGGGACACATGGTAGGTAGTAGGTACCAATAAATTAAATAAGGGCGTTGGCAGTTGAAATTCGAAATAATTTGTCCGTTGTGGCAAAGAGTCCTTCTCTCCCCCCATCGCCCAACCCCCCAAAACTTCTTCTTTTGTTAATTGGCTCTGTTTCATAGTAGGTGTCAAAACTTTTTCTTATGTCTTTGAAATAATAGCTTATTATGATCAACCCTACCATACCCTAGGGTCAGTTTCCACATTGACAAAACTAATAATCATTTGTTTTCTAAAAATCAATTCGTTTTTTAAATTTGAAATTAGTTTTTTTCATGATGTTTTAATTGTCTACTATGGTATTGTCATATTAATAGTGAAATTATTCAGATCATAGCACGAAATAATTGTGAAGGTTTTCGACATCTCAACTTCATATTTTCACAAAAATTCATTTCAACATTTAAAAGATGACACTGATATTAGGGTAAGGTAATTTGAAAAGAAGTAATGAGACGAGATCAGCCTCTATTTAACTTTGATGCCCTTTCTAAACATCAATGCTTATCTTATTATTTATATCCCCAAAAAAAGTGTAATGAAAACTAAAGTGTAAAAATACCCTCCAAGAGATCAACACTAATCTCATCAGCAAGGATTCTAGGCCAATTACATGCACACCTAGCAATCAGTGCTGATTTTCACTTATGCTATTAGCTCTAATCCTTGTTGAAATAAGCAAAGTTTTTGACACCCAGTAATGTGTCAAGTACTTAGGTGTAACAGGGATTTTTTTATTGGTGAAATTTCATCAATTCACATTCATCAATTCATGACCTAGGAAAAAGGGTTGTGACATCCTTACATAATTTTTGAAAAACTTGAACTATTCATTTCACTGGGATCCTAGGTTATAGGATATAGGGATAGTTGGAGTTTGGATGTGACAAGGGAGTTACTTGCTAACGAATCCTCCTCGTTGCATTCTCATTTTGTTTTCATTTAACAACATTCACTATATGTTTCATCGCCATTGAACATCCAAGCTTTGGTTTTTAGGTTGTCATTTTTTTCATACACATAAGCTTTATGTTGCCACCTTTAGTGGTCACATTTTGTGTTGGTATTTGGGTTCATGAACATACACATTGGGTTGTTTGTTGAAGATCATTATGCTTTTGGTCAAACTTGGTGAAGTATTAACGCAACTTTGAATATGGATGGAGATGTTATTTATAGGATGATTCATTGATTTACAATGGATTCAAAAATTTGGGTATAACTAAAATGTTGGCATGTGTGGAATTTTCACAAAGATCCACCTAGTATTTACATTTCCAGGAAAGGTGGATCCACTACGCAAAGGTATCATCTTTGGATAACAAAATTATCATGCAACCTCTTGATTCACACCCAATGCCTCACAACTCTTTTAACATATAAATAATTCAATATCATCACATTTGTTGGACAGCAACCATGGAAACCATGACCACCTACTAAAGAACAAAAATGGTGTTGTGAACTATTTGTCATCATCATCAAGAAATTGAGATGCAAGATGCCCAAGTTTGTCACACCACACAAATGACAAATTCCTCCAAAACCATGCATTTCTTTTAAGGATGTCTCTTTTGTGTTGACTTGGAGACCCAAAAAAAAATGGTTGAGTGAACTCCTACTGGGGTATTAAGGTGCCTTTGAAAGCCCTAAGACCAAAGAAGAGAGATAAGCAACAACTAATCCACCTAATGATACAAACTATTTACACATACAAACCATCAAAATCATGAAACTATGGGAAGGTTGAAAACAAATCCAAAGCTTTAATTATGCATCAAACCATACTCATGGACTTCAGTGAACTTTGCTTCTTCACACCATCATAGCCCGACAATGCAATTCACAATCCATCCAAACCTTCATCAAACGCTAAGTTTATAATGGAACAAGTATGTGTCAGTTGGAAACATTGGTTGAAGTTCTACAATGTTTACGAAATTAGCAAATGCTACAAGAAGGTTCATTGAATTGGTTGGATTGTTGAAAGATTTAACAATAGTTTTTTATTTCCCAATAAAAAAACATATTTTTTTCAAGAAGACAATTAAGTTGAATTTTTTTTTAAAAAGGTTTTAAAAATGTTATTTGATTGAATTCACCATGGCATTTGTCTTTTTGGTGTCTATAGTGCATATTCATTATTACAATTCATAGTTTTTTATAGGGTTTTCTAGTATAAAAAATACCCAAAATCATAGGTGCAAAAACTATCCCCTTGTCAATTTGGACAAGTTGATTTGGACTTGCCATTGCAAGTGAGTAGTCGACCTTGTTATTTTGATAAGTAAAATGACTGACAGATAATGAACCATTTGATTAGGTTGAATTCATATTTAAATTAACAACATTTTTTGTATTATTATTTTTAAATTAATACGTAGGTAGGTAGTAAATAGGTCTAGGTAGGTTGAATAAAAACACTTAAATGGGTAGGTGCTAACATAGGTTGCCTCACCTAACCAAACAAAACTCTTTTATTTTAACTTACCTATTTTAACTTTCTAAATATGACATAGGTTGCAAGTATAAGGAATTAAACCCCAAACTTGCACAATGATAAATCAAGTCCTTACCAATGGACTACACCATCAAAGGCCATGATTTTTTTTATTAAGGAAATTGTTCAAAAAGGACCCAAAAATGACATTAGTCAATTTGAACAAGGTGTCATTTTAGACAAGTCAATTTTGACATTGTTTATTTTGAACAATGGTTTTTTTTTACTAACTATACCTTATCATTTTGACTAGCAGAGCAACTAATAAAGTGACTGATTATTTGACTGGTAGATAGTGGACCATTTGACCGGGTCAATTTTATACCTAAATTAAAATCATTTTCTAAATTATTATTTTAAAAACTAATAGGTAGGTAGGTCGGTAGTAAATAGGTCTAGGTAGGTTGATGAAAGACATTATATAAGTACATGTTAGCCTAGCCTAGCCAGCTTAACCCAACCTAACTTAATTTCACCAAATTACCTTAATTTAATTTACCTACCTTAGCCCTCTAAACATGCACATAAGTTGTAAACCTAATACTTAAATTTAAACTAAATTTGATGGTTAAAATTTGATTAAACTATGGGTAAACCTAGTGGTTAAATTTAATGATTACACCTATTGGCTTGACTTAGGTAAATAAATGAGTGAATAAGTAAGTAGGTAATATGTAGGTAGGTGGGCATAAACAAAGTAACAAAGTAATTAAGTAAATAGGTGGGTGAGAAGGTAAGAAGTAGATACTAATGTTGGTCGAATATAACATTTTAGATTAATCTAAAGGATATGCATAAGGCATATTGTTTTTCTCAAATGAATAGAAGATATGCATCCACATATTTGAAAAAATCTTTTATAAAATTGTAGATATGGTTATGCATCCATTGAAAATTTTCATTTATTTTTGGTTATGCATTTATCAAATTTTCAATTTTTTGATAAATCGTAGATATGCATACTAGTTATATGTAGTAAAGTTCACATATTAATTTCATAATTAGAAATCCTAAGCCCTAGTTTCATACTTGGTAATCATACACACTAATTTCATTCTTGAAAATCAAGTAGTTTTTTGGGGAATTGAACCTTGGTTCTTAAAAAAACTCTACCCAATGTAGCACAAGTGCTTGCAAAAACACGCCCACAAAAACACCCTAACCCACCCACCTAAGAAGTTGTTATAGTTTGATTAGCACCAAAATAGAATGCCTAGAATCACATTGGACATAAGAAAGTTGTTGCAACTTGATCAACAACAAAAAAAAGGCCCAAAACTTAATAACATCAACATGGAAATTGATGTTGATGTGCAATTTGATCAACAATAAAAACAAAAAAAGGCCCAAAACCTAGCAACATTGATATGGAAGTTGATATTGATGTTGTAACTTGATCAACAACAAAAACAAAAGGCCCAAACCTAGTAGCATCAACTACAACTTGATCAATAACAAAAATAGAAGGCTTAAAACCTTACATCATCAACTACAATTTCATTAGCAATAAAAACAAAAGGCCTAGAACCCTGTAGCATTGATTACACTTTGATCAAGAACAAAAATAGAAGGCCTAAAACATTGTAACATCAACTATAATTTCATCAACAACAAAAACAAAGGGCCCAAAACCTTGCAACATCAACATGGATAGGAAACATAAAGTAAATTCAATTTGAAGGAACAACTAAAGGAAAAAAAAAAACTTATTTAATCTTTTCAAAATATTTAAATTTTTCAATGGACTCATAACTTTTTTCAAGTAGAGCAATTTCATATTTGATATAATCCTTGAAGTTTGCATTTGTCATGTAATTCATGCACAAATCATCTAGTTAATTTTTTACCATGATGATAATTTTATCAAGATTTTCCACTTGTAAACAATAGTGTTTCAAAGCTGCCAAAACACCAACAAGGTTAAACACCATTTTTGTTTCAATATGAGAAGCAAAAAGTCCAAGGATTCATTTAGCCAAGAAAACAAGATTTAGACACTAACCCTCATGGGTCCGCCATCAAAGCAAGAAGATCTACACACATAGATTGTGGAATAGATAGCCTTTGAAATAAGGAAAGTTCTATAGTAATAAGTGTTCATGAAGATTCCTCCATGGAAGCTCCAACATCGAACATGTTATTGTCCTCTTCTTCAATCTAAAGAATAGGTTCATCACATAATGTTGTAACTGCTTCAATAATACAATTCAATCAATCAAAAAAATCATCAGAAGAAGGATGGCCTCTTTCACATTACACTTAGTAACAAGGTGGATTGCATTGCCATGCCTCCCAAAACTTTCCACAACAATTAAAGATTTGAAACAAGGATCTAACATCAAGGCTGACTTATTATGATTTTGACAAAAATCAAATGCCTTCAAAAATTTCAGAAAAGGTTTTAAAGTACTTTCATAACCTTTTTGCTACATGTTTTTGTTCAATGTGTGGAGCTCCACATCAAAAAGGTCAAATGTTTCACTCCCATAAAGGGGATTTATGAAGGCCATTCGGTAAGTAATCAAGTTTGTAAGTGAAACTAGAATTTAATCAATTCTTGTCCAAGCGGGGTGATATTTAAAACCACTAAAACTTAACTACCGGTAGGACAAATATATTCCTTAAGTATTTCACTTTTCGGCAGGTGTCTGCCCCCATTTCAAAACTTATTGAATTTGAAGTAGGGGTAGACACCTACAGCCACCTTAGATATAAAAAATTAAACTTAAAACTCATGTGACAACAATAAAATAACCATGGAAAAACACACACATTCAAAGGACATACTTGAAAACATAAAACTTGGGGGAGAAATACCAATCTAGCAAAAAACACTGATTACTTCAAAAAGAAGGTAAAAAGTTCAAAAGGTTTGAACTTTTTCCACAATTTGCCTAAAACAATTTTGTACAATCTATTGTTTTTGAGAAAGAAAAAAACTAAAAAATCCCCTTAAATATATACCTTCCAAACCTTATCAAAAAAATTGTAACTACCAGTTCAACTAATCATTTTTAGATTTTTGGTGCTAAAAATAACCACCTCTAAATCTGGTATCGGTAAAACAAATATGGTTTCGGTTACCTTGAGATAATTCCAATTTCAATTGTGACAATTTAGTTTTGGTTACCCAAATCTAGTTTTGATTATGTAAAAACTAGTTTCGGTTACATTGCCTCAAAGGAGCTTCTATTAGATTCGGTTAAAAAATTAGTTTTGGTTACAAAAATCTTTCTCATTTCAACAAGATTTGTTTCAAATTCCATAACCACAATTAAATTAATTTCCAAAACTAAGGCATCTAATAGTAACTAATGGCCTTTAGATTAGTTCATCACACATGTTATAACTGCAAGATTCAAGCAATTAGTGATAACTTCCACAATGGCCTAGACTTGGGCCTTAGGAACTTTTTGCTGTAATGTTAATTTCTTTTGCCTTCCACAACATAACAAGATGGCTTGTTTGAATTCCAAAGTTTTTTCAAACAATATAATTTTACTTGCAAATGTGGTTTTCACTAGAGTTTTTAGCTTCCGATACCGCATCCCACTTTGAATGTAGGTCTTTTCCCACTCCTACCTCCCTTTCCCTGACTTCTTTGTCCTAATAATTATTTTTTATAAACGTATTTGAACATCTTTGACACTCACCAAAATTAAACCCATTGAAACCTTATAATCATTCATCACATATTCACACCACATGTCCGAAGCAAGTACCCTCATAAACTCAAAAGAATTTGAGTAGTTCATAATCAATGATTGATCATACTGTTGCAACCATGGTTCCCAAGTTGTTGCCTTCATTTTTCACAATAGCAATCACATGGTGAACTAATTTAATTTTTTTTAGTATAGATTAAAGTTGTAAAGCCATGGCACTACCACTTGTTTCATGCACTTCAAATAAGCCAATAGTAGCATGCCTAGGTGTCCAAACATCATTTAAATAATTAATGACTGAAACAAATGTATCTACATGTACACCACCTCTAAACATCTAAAAATCAAAGCTAGTAGACACAATAACTTTTCATTTTAGATATGGCAAAACATGTAATTCCATTGTTGTGAGCCTTAGTTCAACAATATCCTTTCCTTGGGCTTCATATTTGGTTTTAATCCAATAAATAACCTTTAGAATAGATAATAATAACATTTAGGAAGTTATAATTGAATTTACCTTTGTGAGCCATTTCAAACTTACTAAGTAAATTGGGGTTAATTTTTCAAATATTAGATGTTGAACAATCCTATTAGCATAATGAAATGTAGATTAGTGTCCAAGCATTATGCATTAGAATCATTTTTAATATTACGTAAGTTGAAAGTGTAATTCTAGTGAATTGTGATCACTTTTAAAGGAAGCATTTGAAAAGGCAAGCTTACTAATCCAGTTGAACATTAAATTTTTTTTGATTCAAAACAATTCAAAATTACAATTGGTGTTCCACAAATGAACATAGTATTCAATTAGTAGACGTGTAGGGAAATCCATATATCACTAAGAAATCTTATGAAAGATAGGACAACAAAATAATACATCTATTAGACCATAACCTAGTAGATATTCATAGTAGTAAAAAATTGGTAAGTTGACAAATGGTGTGAACAAAGTATTCTACCTTGTGTTCCATTGCTAATGAGTTAATCGGCCTTTTAACGAACGGTAATGTCCATCTCTAGGGACACAAGTTTGTGAAAAAAAACGAACGTCATCATCCTCATATTGACATCCATCGAACCTTCCATCCTTTTTTTCGAAAGTAAAAACTAATTTTAGGTAGATGGCAAGAACACAAGGGTTAGCGATAATTGACAATCCCATACAGATTAAACCACTTGAATGCACACCACCTTTCTAATTTTTTTCACATAGACATTCATGTTGAGCGATGTTTATTCAAGCTTTTCATCTTATATTGACCAGAGGATTTGAAGATGTGGTGGCATCATTTACCATGATTAGATTTTCACTTACGTTAACAAAAAACAAAGAATAGCCTAGAACAACAAACTTTGTACTTGCATTTGAATAAAGTTGATGTTTTTATCTTATAGATTAGGGTAAACATAATATGTAGTGGTGTCGGTTCTGATGACAGAATTATATGAAAACCTCGACGCCCTAGTTCCAATAGATCCATTGAACCTTAATTTTGACAATGGATCTAAATAGTGCAAAGAAATTCTTATAATGAAAAACTTAACTCCAATTAACTATGTACCACTCAAGTAAATAGTACAATTTACTACATACTACACAAGTAATTAATACATGGGAAGGAATAAATAATGGGTATTGAATAAGTGAATAGTACATGGCTCGGGAAGAAGGTTACTAATGTTTTTGAAGATTTAGCCAAAGAAGAACCAAAAGATTTTTTTTTTGTTACCAATAAATTATCATAAATGTTAATTATTTTTTAAAAAAATAGGATGAAGAATTAAAATGTTGGGGCCAAACATATGGGATTAACAATGATGAAGTTCAAGGATCGCATCAAAATAACCAAAATAAGGAAAATGATGGATCTTCCAAATTCATTGGTCATGAGGATTATTATCGTATTTGAATAGAAAATTGAAACATTTTTACTATTCTTATTGGGTACGAGGATTTTCATCCTAACCATCATTAGAAAATAAAGTCATCCTCAAGTCCCATTACTTCATAAAAGGAAAGGAGGCCATTGATTAGAAGTAGGGATTTCCATAAACTTCATTGGCAAAAAGAAACCAAGTTCAAAGAAGGGTCCTTGAATCTATGATTTTTGCTTGTGTTGAAAGGGAAGAAACTTATGATTGGTAGGAGAATATGCGAGGAAGGAAAAAAACTTAGTATATGGGGGGTATGTGTGTGTTATTCATGAACAAAGGATGTGTCTAAATAAAATAACATGGAAAAACACTTATGTGTAGCAAGTAGTGATAGTTGAATAATTACGAAATAATTTGATGAACAAATATTTAAACTTCAAGTGAAAATAGTTACTTTTCCTAGATCTATTGTTGGATTTGTTTCATATTTCAAACAATATTAGTGTACAAGTTGAAAAATGTCAAAGTTTTAACATCATTTGAGCATCTATGAGGGAGGTATTCATGCTAGAAGTAGAAGGGGTTTAAGGTCGTTTTTTCCCAATGTTGTCAAAGTAGCTCTCGGGTTTTGAAATATATCTCCTAATTGCAAAAATAAAAATGTATGAGATTTTGTATGAGTGTTGCTTCTAAGATTAAATTTTCAACAATTCTATGCATGTTAAATTTGAAAATTGTATGAAAACATTATGTCAATTGGAGTGAGGGGGGGGGGTGTCAAATTATCAAAAAAGGTGAATTTCCAACTAGAACACAACACAACATTTTTTTACATCTTGTCATGATAAATACATTGATTTTCTCAACATTTTTTGGTACTAACTAAGTGGACACACAATGCAATAGGTTCCTTTAGGTGACTCATTACTTTCTATTGAATCACATTTTAACTTGTTAAAACATGATTACATAGTAATTTCACCCTCGAATGAATTGTGCGAGTTGCATGTCTTTAAGTTGAAAGATGTGCAAAACTTCTTCACAATGAAATAAATACAATGAAGGGACATTGGTGCAATACTAACCTTCTTAGCTAGATGTTTTCACATGTTGAAAGAAACATGTAATCTTTGCAGACACTATAAGAAATCATGGTTTATTTGATTAGAAAACTAGATTAAAAACTAGTAATTTTGACATTTGGTCAATTTGACCACTTTGTCATATTGCACAAATCAATTTGAACATGTCCAACTTGGTTTTTTTTATTAACCATAAGATGGTCTTTTACATTAGTCAAATTAGACAAAAAATTGGGTAGCCAAATTTTGTTAATTAAGAATAGATCAAAATTTGAATATTAAAGTATAATAAATAAATAAATAATATTTACGCACCCACCCACCATGGCCTCCTACCTACCTATCCACAACCCACTTAAATATTATATAGTTACACATGTACAATGTATATATATATGAATATACATACTCCACATAATATATGTTGGTAAGGTGGGTTGTACTAAGTGGTCTCCTTGGGTCAACACCAATGTTTTGACCATCAAACCACCATACCACACTGTAAAACAATATGATTACCAAATGCATTTAACATGTATCCTTTAACTCTAATGAATTTTTTTTACCAATGTGTATAATGACATTTGAACTTTGATTTTCTTCATAAATAGGTAAGTAGGTACTTAAGTAGGTACCTAATTAGGTAGGTAGGTAAGTAGGTATATATAAGTATGTAAGTAGATAAATAAATATGTATTTGGTTTCACACTAATGTTTTGGCCATCAAACCACCACATCACTATGTAAAAAATATGATACTAAATGCATTTAACATGTTTCCTTGAACTTCATTGAATTTATTTGTTAATGTGTATAACAACATTTGAACTTCAATTTTTTTCATAAGTAAGTAAGTAGGTACCTAATTAGGTAGATAAGTATATGTAAGTATGTAGGTAGATAAATAGGTAAATAGGTAGGTAAATAATAAGTGGGTTGGTAGGTAGGTAGGTATATATAGGTATGTAGGTAGATAAATAGGTAAATAAGTAAGTAGATAATATGTAGGTAGGTAAATAAATATGTAACTAAGTAGGTAATTAGGGTGATGTTAGGTAGGTAAATAAATAGGGTAACTTGTGTAAATAGTAAATAGATAGTAGGTAGGTAGGTAGGTAGATGGTAAGTAAGTAGGTAGGTAGGTAGGATGGACATATTTCGGTAAATAGGTAAAAAGGATGTAAGTAAGTATATGTTAGGTGAATAGGTAGGTAGATAGCTTAATAGGGATAACAAATATGTTAGCTAATTAAATTACTATGGCCAATTTGACTAAGCATGGCCATTCAATATCTCTAATTTGACTAATCCATGGGCATCTTGATTGATCATTTAAAAAAATTGTCCCTTTTGACTAAATATACGATTTAACATTTAGTCAAAATGATCACTTTAGTTAAAAAATAACCAAAAAAATCATGTGTCTTTCATGCCCCATGTTTTTAATCAAAGCGAACATCCTTTTGTTCAATGCGGACACTTTAATCAAGTTGAACATTTTGAAAATCCATGATTTATTGTAGTGAGATGTACAACACAAGGTCTTCAATAAATCTTTGTTGTGCTTCATCAGCATTCTTGTATGAGTGTGTTGACCCCCAAAAAAAAATGATTGCAAAACTAGTTGCCCCAACCTTTTTTTTCCCATTCTACTGATTGTGATCTATTTTAGAATGCATAGCCATTGCCTTTTCATTTAAAAAAAACAATCTTTTAGTAACCAAACGAGGATGAACATTATCAACATGTGTTTTCATAGGAGTAATGCCATTGGTTTTTCATATTTGATGAAGCCTTTTCTAATAACATAATTAGATTAGTTTTACAAAAGTTTGTTGGGATTGATAGATGATGCACTTCAACATTTGAGGATTCAATAGATCAATAAGCAAATTATTGTTTATAGTAAATAAACTTCAATAAATAGAAATTTTGTCGTGTGGTTTCTACATCAAAGTTTGTTGTTCCTATAAGTTGAAGATATACCTCATTAGAGGCAGCTAGTAAGTCACTATTACATTATTGTTAATGCACTTTCCACATCTAAGAAATTGTGAAATAGAAAAGGGATTATTATGTTCACATTAGCAAGAACTTCATCAACTCCACCAATGTTTTTAATGACACAAATTTTGTCTTTAGCATTGCAAAACTTCAAATAGGAAGAAGATACACTTGACCACAAAACCTTAAAATGCCATTATACCTCAAGAACACATGACAAAAATCATAATTAAAATTCTTCAAACTTCAACTGAATTCAATCTTTAGCCATAGTGAAACAAGGAGATTTCAAGGTTTCAAATGCATAGTGAAACATGGAGTTTCAAATAGCAGGAAAACACACACGAGCACCAAACCCCAAACTACCATTGTATTTCATGAGCAAGACCAAAAGTAGGATTAAAAGTTTTCAAGTTTTAGTTGAATTTTGTTTTTAGCCATAGTGAAACAAGGAGATCTCAAAGCTTCAAATGCATAATGAAATAGGGAGCTTCAAATAATAAGGACACACATTTTAACACCAAACCTTAAATTGCCACACCTCATGAGCATGACATACTCAAATGAAAAACAACAACAAAAATGGGTGTTATGAATAAGAATTTACTTGATTATGGTCATGGATACTTCGGTTGAATTGAACAAGTCCAAGATGTGCACAAGTTCTTCATCCATAAAAAATTTACACATTGAAACCTTAAAGTTTCATGCTTGACAAACACACAAACCAAAATAAACTTCTAACAAATAAACAAAATAGATATAAAGCTTCATGCTTGTTGTGCACATACATGCAAAAAGCCATCAAATGAATTGGAACTCGGAACTTTTGACAATAGAGTAAAATGAACACAAAATCATCTTGAGTACAGTTGGAGGCATAAACATTTACAAAATATAGTTCAAAGTTCAAAGTTCAAAGGTGATTAGTAGATATAGGATGTAGTTGACAGTTAAAACACTAAGTAGAAACTTAGCAAAGGGGTTGAAAACACTTACACTTGATGAGAAAAAAACTTGTAAAAAATTGACAAACCAACAATGGCAACAACATTGATGGTTGGTGTAAAATCTTGCAAAAGCTCTCAAACAACATGGAAGGAAGTTGCTGTAAGGTTTTCAAGCAAGATTGATGCTGAAAGCCAAAAGTAAAATCCATAGGTGAGCAAGTTGATGGAGCAACTTGTAGGAACTTGCAAGAACTCTCAAGCAACACCAATAATGTCAGAAGCCATAAATAGAATCCACCTAAATGAATTGATGCATGAACTTGCAAAAACTTGCAAAAACTCTCAAGCAACACCAAGGAGGTCAAAAGCCAAAGCAAAAAGCAAATGAACAAGACACCAAAGCTAGAACAAAAAATAAATGAAAAAGACACCAAAGCCATAATAAAAAGCAAATGAACAAGACACCAAGATAAGGAGGCACCGAAAGTGAAAAGCTCAACAATGATGGTGTAAAACTTCCCCCCAACTCTTCACAATGAGCGAGATGTTATATCCACCATCCCTTAAACCCTAAACCTTATATATGCATAATGATACAACACATATGCACAATGAAAATTCATATTCGGAATCTCCAGATCCTTCATTTCCAGATATGTATATTTCAAAACCAATTTTTGCCAAATAGGGATACACATACACATATCACACAAATGCCCCTTCTTGATTATATATATAATTTCTAGATATGATTCCATGCATATTTGACCATCACGCATGTGCATATTTGAACTTTTCCACATATCCAACCAACACTAGTAAACACATAGGGTAGCAAACAATGTCACATTTGACTAAAAAACATTAACAATTTTGACTAAATGTTCCATTCGACTAAAGACCATTGGCCATTTGTCCAAGGTTATACAATTTGACTAGATGTATGTAGTCAAGTAAATCATTATAGTCAAGTTGATTAGTCAAAAAATACATGTGTCATTCAAGCTTTTGACCTTTAGTCAAAATGTACACATGTCCATTAGTAAAAAATGAGAAATTAACCAACTTGAATGTTTTAAAAAACTATGAGTTGAAATAATGATTGTTACATTGCAATCCATGATGATGGCGATGTCATTTGCAACATGTTTTGTTGCATTGCAGTCGATGGTGATGGGGAGGTTGCTAGTGGTGTTCATGAACATTATGTTGCAAGGGTTTTGTTGAATCCAAACCCATTAACATAAAAAAATCCAAACCCTAAACTTAACATAAAAAAAGGAAAATAAAAAGAAAAACGTGAGGGAATGGGAATTGATTCAAATTTTTAAGGGCAATAATGCTTCCATGGGCAAAGTTATGGTTGGTTATAGGGGGAAAATGCATATGGTTAGATGTTGAATGTGCACACAAACTGAAGGGAAAGATAAACTTGTGGTTATTGAATTTAATAGCTTTTAGAAGCATGTTGGGAGGCACGGATGCAAGAAAGTAAAATTTAATTACAGTGTGGGGTAGTACTACATGTTTACAAGTTCACAACATGCAAAAAAAAATTGTTTTCTAGTTGGGGAAAATACACAATCTAATAAACTTGTGTTATTGTGGGGTATTTAGTTGGAGAGAATAAAAGATTATTTTTTGCAATATTTGGCTTTTGAAACAAGGTCATCCTAACAATAATTTTGAATCCATGAAATTTTTATTTTAATCTTGAAGATGAAAAATATTCCAAAAAAATGTTGGAATGATTACATTGGATGAAAAGTCATTCAAACTATGTATTTGTTTGGTATTTATTGTATAATAGTAAATTTTTAAAGTTTTTTTTATGTTTGTGAACAAGGTTTCAACTTTTCATGGTTGGGGGGTGTATCCCCATGGTGTGGCTCTAGAATTTCATTTTTGGGTTTTGAACTTTCAAAGCACACAAGTGGAATATGTGATTGTTTTTAATGTTGTGAGGTTCGATTCCTATAATTTTTAAGTGATTTAAAAAAAAATTGTGTATGTTTTCATGTGCATGATTTTGTCATGGGCATTGATCCAGTAGTGCATGACATATGCTTGATTGAATGTGGGAATGTAAAGAAGGTTTTAACATGCGTTGATTGTGCATATCTAACTTGGGTTGCAATGAGTAAAATTTGAGAGAATTGGGGTTTTATCTCTCTTTAGTCCTTCAATTTCTAGGCACAATAAGTGGATTATATATAAAATTTTGTCACATTTTGTACACAATGTTAAAAATGCTCATTAATGCACCTACATTTTTGTTGAAAAGATTGAAAAATCTTGTATGTGTGAAAACACAATGTAACCAATTTGTCACAATTGACAAATTTTTGTGACACAACTATATGCTATCTTGAATTTTTTTTTGAATGTCATATTCCTATTTACATCTTTTGCAAGTTGCCAATTGTACATAACAAAAATGTAGATAGATGCCAACACTACCTCCAAAAGCCAAAATGTATAACCAAGGCCTTGGGTAAATGTGAAAAATGTTGTTTGTAGCTTATGGGAATGTAAGGTTGTACAAATATTGGATGAATGTATATGGATGGAAAATGAATAGGGCTTCCAATAGGTAAGCCTTCGATGTTTTTTGGAACTCATAGGTCATCCATCCGAGGGCCTTATGTCCCAAATAGATTTCATATCTTTCCTTGGCGTTTAAGAAAAAAAGATAGGAAATAGGTGGAGGCTCCTAACAACTAGTGTTTTTAATTATTTTTTTTGTAAAATTAAAAAAAATTGGTGAAAATTTACACTGGACTTTTTTTTTTCCCGAAAAAACAAGAACAACAAAGTGTAATGTGAAAGGAGATTGTCTAACTATTGTGCAATCTGATCTAATCCTGGATTTTATGCATAATTGCATCAACCGACTTGTTGTGACGGCGCTCCATCATGGTTGCATGAAAATGCATGGTTGCCTTATTTTCTGAGCTATGTGGTGTGTGCAAAGTTGGGCATGGCGTCTGGCATTGATGAAGTTCGAATTATGAAGGTGACAAGGCTGAGGACGGCGCGGGGGGAATGGAACGGCGTTGGAAAATTTGGAAGGAGCTTCTGGAGGAAGCCAACGGAGAACTCGAAGAAAAGATCAGAAGTCTGTTTTTGGAGGAGGAGCGGACAGTATTCGAGAAAGAGTAGAGAGGTGGAGGAGTAGGGCAGGAGGAGAGAATGTTGTGATGAGGCTGGTAGAAGGAGA
>Ga0116227_10005698_pt1 | contig 26013 bp, 22 predicted proteins | sample S1TSphgellanicum_FD_89693 | JGI IMG/M metagenome (GOLD analysis project Ga0116227, IMG submission 89693) | Host-associated microbial communities from peat moss isolated from Minnesota, USA - S1T2_Fb - Sphagnum magellanicum MG | ecosystem: Host-associated > Plants > Peat moss > Unclassified...
AAAATTAAGGAAAAAAACGAATAAGTAAATAAAAAATTGCAATGGGAAGGGGAAAAAAAAAAACAAAGAACCAGGGAAAAAGAAAAAAAAAAAAAAACAACAACAACTAAAAACTCATAATGAACATGAAGGGGGTGAACCATTTTGTTGGCCTTAGGATATTGCCTTTAGATTCATTGTAGAGTATAATAGTAGCTTAAGGGATTTTGGCCCCTAGGTAATAATAATAATAATAATAATAATAATAGGTCTATTTTTATATGAGGATTTTTTGAACGATGATAATATTTTCGCTTATGTTGAAACTTGAGATTAGTTATAGAGTCATAATATCTTGAAGGATTTTGGTTTCTTCTATTAGAGGATTCTTTGCAGATTATTTTTTTGCTATGGTGAAATATTTGAGTTTCCATAATTCTTCTTTTGCCTTAAGATACCCTTTTTAATGTAAATTGGCAAGGCCACCACAGTGTGACTGACACACCCCTTGTTAACTTTAGTTTCACAAAAAACTTTCAATAGGTGTGCACTTATGTTGTTGTTGTCCCATTGCAGAGGTCATGTGGGCAAAATGGCATCTATGACCCAAAGCTCTGCCAAATGCTGAGACTCCTTCATCAATTCAATCCCCTCTATAAATACAGCCCTAGAAATTGGATGTACAGGAAGTAAAGCAGAGAAGTACTCAGAGCATGCATATCATCATCATCATCATCATCCACACATGAGAATGGTGTAAGTACTTAACTCTTGAGAGGACCACAACTATATTCATATTATAATATGATACTCCCATGGACCAACCCAACCCAACCCAACCCAACCCAATGCAACTCAACTCAACTCAACCCAACCCAACCCAACCCAACCCAACCCAACCCAACTCAACTCAACTCAACCCAACCCAACCCAACCCAACCCAACCCAACTCAACTCAACTCAACCCAACCCAAACCCTTGGGAGTGATATTCTGTTTACTGGAGTTGTGGGTCATGTCTTGCCACAGAAGTGTCCAGGTTCTAGTGACAAAATGTGCAGTCAGACAATTATTTGGACGAGCAACACCAACAAAACCTAAGCAAAACAAAAAAGAAAAAGAAACACTCCATAAAAGTATTGTACCTTCTAAACAAGAAAAAAGGTACTCTTTGCAAGTTGTGAGGCCAAACCCTATTTCATGCAGTGAAAAAGAACCAACACATGCGATTCTGGGTATGGAATAAAGCCCCCAGGGTGAAGGCATTCCCCAAATAAGGGGCCCAGAACAAGCTTGATAACCAAGTTTGCAGGCCAATTGTTTTGGGAATGCCCCCAAGGGGGTGTGCTTTTACCCATTGTCAAAAAAATGTTAAACATGTATGAATCATGAGGTGTAAAAGGGGAAGGGGAAGTTTCTTGTTTTTTACACTTACTCATAAGAATGAAAAAAAAATCTTATTTATCTACAATAAAATATGGTTTTACACATCAAATGATTTCACTAGATTTTGAGTGAATTCACTGGTTCACTGAACAGAAGAAATTATTAGTGAACTATACACTCACATTTCTTAAAGAGCAAATATCCCCTCTTCAAAAGCTGCAATGCTATTATGCTGGCCTACTCCTTAAAAGAGTGGAAAAAGATCTTACACCTACAAATAGATCCTTCCAATTCTTAAGTGTGAAATCTTTGTCTTCCAACTTCCCTGTGTGTGTAGGACTATGTCTATCTATGTGTCTCACAAACGATCCTTAACTTATCTCTTGGGAAGAAGAATAAGGACCTAGTGCAAGCTGTGACCTAGTCGAGGTGAACACCGTTGACCCAATCTGTGTAGGGCAAGTCGTCGGGGTTGGGGCATTCTCAAAGTAAAAGGGGCACAATATGAGATGATAGTCAATTCCACTCCCATAAAACACCATACAAATGGACATACATAAAACTTTGTCATACATACATACATCATATACATACATGCATACATACATACATATGCATATGCATGCCCTTCATGGACGAAAAATTCTGTGCAATAAGGTGGCACCCTCCAACTACACTACCAAAAAAAAACACCCACCTGATGCTTTACAAGCCTTTTAGAAGGATCCCTTATCTAAAGGACGGCCTTATTTACCAACGTCTTAGGGAAAGAACGACCCTTAAAAGAACCCCAAACCTCCAAAACAAAGGCCTTTTACAAAGACAGAGGATGTTAAATCAGCAATGGGTCCTTATGGCGTTTTTTGTACTGTCTGCTTCTTCTTCTTTTTTTTTCTTTTTTTTTTCCCTTGTCTGCCCTTCACCTGATTCATCCATCATTTTGAGGGAAAAAAAACAGATGGCAGATGCCCAGACACAAATTATGGATCCTGTTATGAACACTTTGGGCATGTAATAATAGACACTAAAAGGCCATATATAATAAGACACTATTTTTTATTTTATTTTATTCTGGTCAGCACCAAGATGTGTCTGATCATCACCAGACACTTCTGGTCGAGAAATTGGGCAGTCAGGGAGAAAAAAAAGAAGAAGCAGACAATACTTGAGTACTGTAAACAATAAGGAGCCATTATTGATTTAACATCCTTCTATAAAGAAAGATATAAGGCGATGGGATCATTATTAATATGCAGGAGTGAGTTCCAGATTAGCCACAATCTCGCCATTTCTTTAGCACTGGTTTTCTTTCTTTCTTTCTTTCTTTCTGTCCACATGCTACAGGGAAGGAAGGAAGGAAGGAAGGGGGTCCTTTGTCGCTGTGCTCACACAGGTTGCGCCTGGCAGAAAGAAAGAAAGGAGAGAAAGATAGCCGGTACACCTGAGTTCAGACCGGGGTTACTAATATTGTTTTTCTTTTTTTTTTTGGGGTGTTGCTTCGGGTTTAGACTCTAGGCTTCCGTTTGTTTTCTTCTCATTAGCTCCTATTTCTTTTCTTATGAGCGTTTCTTTCATCTCATCAGCTCTGTATTGAGTTGTTCTCGTTCTATAAAGCTTCCCGAGTGCGTGGGGAGCTGTTCGAGGCCGAGAGCATTGTGCAGAGGCTGTTGTTTTTCTCTTCCTGCAATAGTAGTAGTCCTACTACTGTAGCAAGTCTTGGAGTAGAAGAGAAGCCGCTTGCATGAGTGTTTTGTTGCAGGATTGTAAACACCATCCGGTTTCAAAAGGTAGTGAGTGAGTGAGTGAGTGAATGAGGGAGCGAGCGAGTTAGTGTGTTCATCAGCTTTTGCAGTTTTCGTTCTGTCGCAGATCCATTTTCTGCTGGAAGGGGTTTTGGAATGGGTGTGGTGAGTTATGAAGATCTGCGGCTTGAAGTACGTCTTTTGTCAGCTTCAGTCCTACTTGAAGATTGAGTAGCCGGAGGAGGAGTCGGAGGAGGAGCCCCAGTGCAGTAGCTTTGGGAATCGTCCAAGGAAGGAAGCTTGTTTGCGTTGACAGGAGGCCAGAGAGTGTAGGACTTCCGAGTACTACAACAATGTTGTTAGCGGAAGGGAAGGAGAGATTTAAAGAAGATTTACGGACGATGAGAGTAATGAGCGCTGCGGAGGATTCCGTTGTAGGTGCCGCGAGGAGCTTAGGCTTGAACGTAATGGACTTAGGTGTGATGATGGTTCAGCAGAGAGGAGGATATGAGATGAACTCCTCCTCCTCTTCTGCCCCCCCCGCTAGACAGTGTCCTGTGCAGCTTGACTTGTTGCCTGGCTTGAGACCAGCTTCGGTCACGCCGGCAGCCGCCCCCTCATCCACCAATAATACCTTCTCTTGGCAGCCTGCGTCTTTGCGGAATGGATCCAGGACTAACTCAGGCAGCGGTGCGGATCTTTATTTCGTACCTCGCTCTTCTTGTTGTCAACATTCTGAAGTTCTTGAGATTCTGAATTTCTTCGTGTTTGTGTGTTTGTTGTGACTGTTGATCAGGTTATGATGATGGTGAAGTGGAAACGTTTTCCTCCGGCGGCGGGGGTGGCCATGCCGGGGCTTATTCACCGGCTAGAGGAGGAGGCATCGACATGAACCAATTGCCATCGACAACCGAATGTGACGAAGAAGCCGTGGTGTCGTCGTCTCCAAGCAGCTGCATTGGCATGAAGCGGGAAAGAGAGAAAAATATGCTGCAGCAGCACGATCAGTTGTTCGAACAGCTGCTGGATCGGGAAAGAGCGTGCGATCTGAGCTCCAGAGGTTGTAGCGATGATGAAGACGCGGGAGGAGGAACCACCAGGAAGAAGCTTCGTCTCTCCAAAGAACAATCAGCTCTCCTAGAAGAAAGCTTCAAAGATCATAGCACTCTTAACCCGGTATGAACAAGGATGTCCGACTCTCTTCTGCTGCCGCTCTCATGATTCTTGTCCAGAGTTTTTCCTTTAGGTCATTGTCGGTTCTGTACCGTTTCTTCTGCTGCTTGTCTCTGATGATATCTGTGTGGCTGGCTCCCCTCTGCAGAAGCAGAAGAGCGCCTTGGCAAAGCAACTAAACTTGCGACCTCGGCAAGTGGAAGTCTGGTTCCAAAACAGAAGAGCAAGGTATGCACCTTTCTGTAATCTTCTGTATTTTTGGAAGTGTATTCAACATTTTTCAGTCTTGTTGAATCTTGTTATGCCACGGAACATGTGTGATCCTGTGTGATCCCGCATGCTAGATCACCATGATCAGGCAATGAAGGACTGACTCCCCTCAATGAAGATTCACTGGGGGTGCGTTCTCATTTTTAGTTTACCTAATTTGGGCAGGCAAAAGTTGCTGCTGCCTCCCATGGATGATGTGAAATCTTCTTTTTTTCTTTTTCCCCCTAGTTGAAGATCTCATTCTTCAACCTTTATTTATTTTTTCTTCCATGAATGAATGCTGCAGGACAAAGCTGAAGCAAACTGAAGTTGACCGTGAGGTTCTCCAAAGGTGTTGTGAGACTTTGACAGAAGAGAACAGGAGATTGCTAAAGGAGTTGCAGGAGTTGAGAGCTATTAAAGTGGCAGCTCCTTGTGTGATTGCACATGATTATTACATGCCACTGCCTGCAGCCACCTTGACAATGTGCCCTTCCTGTGAGAGAGTAGCCACCGTAGATAATAGATCTGTCACCTTCTCCAAACCAGGATATTCACATTTCTCACAGTCACCAGCAGCTTGCTGAGGTAAAAGAGAAAATTCTGAACCCCAACATTGATGGTTTTTTCAAGGCATTCTGCTGCATTCCCCAAGAAGGAGCTCTAGGATATGTGTAACACTTTGGAGTAGACAATAACAAGAAGGATTAAAGATGTAGGAGTTTGTCCAAGATCCAGTAATCAATCTGCTGTGCTGATTTTATTCCATTGAAGGGGTTGTGGTGTGCCTGTCTCTGTGTCCGAATGGAATGATTCTGGAGATGATCCAGATCAACCTTCTGACTTGTAAACCCACTCTTTCTTCTGGAAACATTTTTGCTGCATACTTTCCCATCAATTTTATCTTCACAGGGCATAATTGTCAATTTTAGCCTTTGTTCAATCAAACCACTGCTTTTCACTAGATTTTGTTTGGGCTTGGTGATTTTTTAATTTCTGCATCCTCCTCTCTTATGCACAATGTTGGTGCTCAATCCTTTTTTTTTTGCCTTCAATGTCTTGAAGAACAGCTTCTGTCCAGTGCATCTTGAGCAATAGCAGCAGATCTGTGATTGACATCCTCCTCTCTTATGCACAATGTTGGTGCTCAATCTTTTTTTTTGCCTTCAATGTCTTGAAGAACAGCTTCTGTCGAGTGCATCTTGAGCAAGGGCAGCAGATCTGTGATTGACATCCTCCTCTCTTATGCACAATGTTGGTGCTCAATCTTTTCTTTTGCCTTCAATGTCTTGAAGAACAGCTTCTGTCCAGTGCATCTTGAGCAAGGGCAGCAGATCTGTGATTGACATCCTTCTCTCTTATGCACAATGTTGGTGCTCAATCTTTTTTTTTCCTTCAATGTCTTGAAGAACAGCTTCTGTCCAGTATGTCTTGAGCAATGGCAGCAGATCTGTGATTGACATTTGATGGGAAGGAAAAAAGATCCTACTTGTAAAGGACTGGCATTGAGAGTGAATACAGAAATTGAAAACTCAAATCATTCAGTCCACTGCTATCTATGAATTCATGCGTTAGATGTGCAATGTAATCTTCCCTCCATAAGCATTTCCTTTGTGCATGTTTGCATCATCTCTGGGGACAATCAGACAACAATCGGATGATGATGGGCTGTATGTATGAGAAAAGGTTGGTGTTTGGATATGTCAGGTGATATGACAAGTGGTATGACTTAGCTTATGTGTGTATGCATGTGAAGTTTTTACTTTTGTGCAACTGGTGCAAATCATCACTTTTTCGATTTACTGGAAGTTTCTGTTCCACAGGTCTGTCCTAGTTGAAAAAGGGTCAATTGATGTGGATGCTTTTTATCTATCTCCTGGTTATCTGGCCTGAAAAATGCCATGCTTCTCAATTCCACAAGCTTATATAAACTCCAAAGAAGAACAAACATCCAAAACCTCTTTTTACTCATTTAAAATGAAAAAGAAATTGTGTAGAAAAAAGCATTGGCATATTCTCTATTTCCTATGTGGAGCATGTTCATCAAACCCGGTTGTAATGCGTGTTGTGAAAATTCTTTTAGCAATTTCAACTGGGACTCATGTTTGGGACTTACATCCTTCGTCTCCTCTATTTCCACTTCTACTTTGTACCGGTGCTTTTGTGTGTATGAAGCTTTATGCATTTACAACAGAAATGACCTTGACTTGTGTTTCTTAAGAGACAATTGTTGTTATCATGCAAGTGATCCATGTCTTTAAGGAGAAGCCATTAGGATATAAGTACCATCGCCATGGCACTGGACATGAAGATTACAGACTTATTCAACCCCAAAACACACCAATGAACCATATCACAATGGCAAAATCTCAGCAGATCCTTGGAGGTGAAAGATGACTAAGTTGCTTTGAATCAGGTGGGCATTGTAGGCAACACAGCTGAGTGTATAACAAACATGACTGTTCCAGTTGGCAAGTTTTTTGGTTCGTGATTTTTTAATGCCTTTCTAGATCATGAAGGAGACAAGTTGAAATCATGAATCATGGCCAAATCACTTGCAGAATGTTATTACTGGTTCTTATGTGCATATGACAATAAGCTGAATGTGCTGCATCCTCATTCCAACTCCAAACTCCATTAGGTGTTTTTTGCCACCATCAAAACTGCATACCTAAAGGTCTCTGTGCACAGGTGGGGAAAAGCATTTCTGATCCCTTCTAACCCCTTCCCACCATAGGACTGATGCCACACACATGCACCAACACTTGGACTCAGCTCTTCATGATGATGATGATGATGATGATTGCACTCAATTGGTTGTAGAGTGGTCTGTTAGTGTCGGTTAGGGAACCTGGAAATCCCAGTCCTTGTGATTATGAGTGCTAAGGATATGAGGCTATTATGGCAACTTGAGCAGGCACACAATTTCTCATCATTCTCTACCATGTGGTTTGTTGTTGTGAGGTCTGTGATAAGCAAAAATTGAATGTTAGCAAAACCATCATGAACTTCCACTGCTAATGTCTGCCCTATCTAGCTAGCCCTACATCATGTTGTCCCTTCCTCCCTCCCACCCTCTCTCCCTCATCACTTTCATCAATTTGGAATGTGATCAAAATTCAGCATCAAGTTTTAGCAAGTGCAAATCTAAAATTATTTTTGGTCTTTGTCAAAACTACCCATATGACAGTGATGATGATGATGATGATGAAATTGGGTTTCGCTTTTCCCTTGTAAACTCGCATCCTAATGAGCAAGGAGCATGAATTTTCCGATTGTAGAATGGAGACCCCATCTAGATTCAAGACAACTTTTTCTTTCGAATCACATTTAGATTGCATGACACAGGCTAGTTTTTGGCTGAATCAACCACAAAAGGGTTGATGCAGCTAAAACACAGTTTAAAAGCAAAAATAGGTTAAAACAGCTCAAGGGAAATGGACATCAAAAACTTATGTAGCTGAAAGCATTATTGTTGAGAAGTGTACTACCTCTAGTACCTGGGCTGGTTCAGCAGCAAAGTGCCTCATTATATATATATATAATTTATTTATTATTTTTTGGTCATTTCCTTTTGGCAGTAAAAATAATAATATTTTACAATTAGGCACTATACTAAATAATGAAGCTAGTGTGCTTGAGAGTTTTCTTTCAGATTTTTGGCATGGCAGGTCCAGATTTTTCAGACTTTTCAGCAAATCCAAAAAATGAATAATTAGCGTCTAACCAGCCTAGGTACTACAGTATTCAATTTGTTGAAATATTCTGACATGTGGGCCCCTAATGAAACATATATTGATGCCAACTTCATTTTTTAAAAAAATATTAAACTATTTTCCAGTTTTTGCACATCTAAACCTCCAGGAAAAACAAATTATTACAAAATGAAACTGAAATAGTGATTATTGAACTTATTAATCTCAACATTAGATTTTGAAAAGACCATTCTACATGTGGTGTGAGTGATATGTAGAGACCAAGTCATATGTACCTTTTAGTTTGCCTTCACAGACTTATGGGCTTAATCTTTGTGTTTGTACTTTACTTTGGTTGACATATTTGATTCAGTTGTATTTTTTTCCTGAACCCAAAAAATAGCAAACTTATGAAATGTTAATTTAAATCTAGCCAAAGTAAAATATACTAAAAGTTTTGTTGAAAAGGGATAGTTACAAATTGGAATGTAAATAGGACATTAAATATTCTAATGTAATCCATTTTCAATTTTCAGCTTGACCATATTGATTTCCAATATTATATATGAAAAACAAAATTTAATGTGAATTGTGATCCAATCTTTGTATTGTTTATCTTCAGTTGTAAATACTTATTGCAATTAATAATGTCTATACATGGCCAAAACAAAACATTGATGAAACCATGTTATAAAAACAAAAGGGAATAAAAAATCAAGTTGGGTAAATAATCGGCATCGATTATCCAATTATCTGACAAACGTTATTTTATGCTCCCCCTTATTGGGTTGATCAAAATTGCTTATGTGGTACCTAGGTCCCTAAGACCATTACCTTGTTTGTAATAAATTCTATTCTTTGAGTGAACTAGTAGGCAAACCACCTAGCCTATTATAGTTTTTAAAAGCTAAATAAAGGAAAAGATGAGCTTATTGTACTTAAATAGTTGCTTATTATTGAATATTCAACCATGACAATTTTTTGGTAGCAACGGTGTAATGACAAAGTGTGGAACATGGTGCAACACACATTTGGAAGCCAAAGGTTGTTTCAATTGTCAAAACATAGTAACATTATTTGTTTGTTTGTTTTTTTCTTATTTCATCCCACCCAATAGAAATTCCTTTACAACTAAACTATGAACCTTCAACATAATGAACACAAATGGGAAAATTTTCTTTTGTAATCTATTATTAGGTGAAACTTGGGAACATTTTAAAAATTCTTAAATTTTGTGTTCCATGCTCAAATATGTTTTGAATAATTGGTTGTCAATATAATGTTTCTATCTCTTGATGTATTCCAAATTGCATATAGATTATAATTTAGGGTTAAAACCTTATTTGTTCCTTGAGTTTTAATTGGCTTGCTAAAGTGAATTTGATTTCGGATTAATCAACTTGGGTTAGGAAAAACCATTAGGCAAATAGTTTTCAGTCTTGAATTTTTAAGGAACCCAATTTGTGTGAATAAGATTTCAAATGATGGTATGTTTATCCATGTTTGCAAGGGCATTATCCATGTTGTGTGCTTTGGAGTCTGATTTTTTATGTTTAACAAGATAACCCACTTCCAAGCTTGCATCATGAATCCAAGCCCTTCTAAACAGTGCACAAGCACTCCACTAAAATGTATAACAAAATACTTTTTTTTAAAATATGTGTTTTATAGTTCCATGTGTTGTGCCATTATGAAGGTTTGTTATTATGTGGTTAATGGTCGTTGATAATTATAAGTGTAAGCATTGACATGGTAACATATGACACATAACTAACAACATGATTTTTGTCTATATTTAGGTCATTTGTCTTCTTCATGTTATATTTTAGTTATTTATGATTTTCATTAAAAAAATCATAAAAAATTAACTTTAGTTTTAGATAATTAAATTGCTAATTAAGTAACTTATATGAAATTAACTATCAATAGTTATGAACAAATTCATTAAAACTAGCCAAATCAATATAATTGATTAGTCCCATTGCGTCATTATTCCAACATTGATTATTCTTTTCAAAGTGCCCACATGCCAAAATGTGCATGCATGGAGAGGTGGGATTATGAATAAATGAGCATGAAGGGTATATTTCTATTTTACATTTTTTCAGCATGTAATATTTAACAATTAATTTACAACTTATACAGGTATGTGGTATCAGAATTTAAATAAATTTCTTTAAACATTATTATGATTGCATGTTATATGATCCATGTTTTGCAACTTAATGTGTTATATATGTAACAAATATTAAAGTCAATTGGTAAATAAATAATCTTGTTCAATGCAAATGAACAAGTAACTACAAACATAATCATTTGATTTTTAAAAATTAATTATTTAACATGTTCAATTACAATTAGTGAAATATAAAAAAATTATAAATTGCTACTTGTGGTCATCAAATTTTTTTTTTGCCATTTTCCAAAAATCATCCAACCATAGTCCAAAAGCTAAAAATTCATGGCCACTTTGCAAACAATTATGGGTTGAAATTAAATAATATTTAAGGTACAATTTTTTAATTTGCCCATTAAATGTGACACAATAGTTTTTCATTTTATGAAAGATATTTTCAATGTTGAATGGTTCTCATAAATAAGGCTGGTCCGTTGGTTTTAATTTAAGTGAGAATTGGCTCCCCAAAAACCACCCAAGGTATCATTTGGCCCCAATTTTGATACCCAAGGCAAACTACATGGTGAATCACTAAATTTGGTTTTCACCTTACTAGAGGCTAAAAATTCTAGTAGGTTCAAAAAGTAGGCATAGACCTTGTCAAGTGAAAATTCAAACCCAAGACCACCTCGAAATCATTTAAAGTTCATTTACCATTAGGCTACAACTTTAGCAATGTAAAGAGTGACATAATATTTTTTATTTAAAATTGAAATGTGGCAATGTTTTTAGTTTTAACAACATTGGCACATGTGTGATTATTATTAAAAAATCATAATTTTGTCCACATGTATGGGGTGTAACCTAGTGCTTCCAACCATACATCCAACCTAGAAGGTCTCAAGATCAAATCCTCTTAAAATATCAACTAGTGGTTACTTTTTAAAGATTTTTGAAAATCTACTAGTTCTTTAATTTCTTTAAAAATCAAGATATTTTTAAAAGTTCATTCTAAGAATTGGAACTATTGGTTTTTAGGAATAGTGAAAACTACCCAACATTGGTTATTTTGTTCCTTTGAAAATGGTCAAACTTTTAATTATTGTAAAAGGGAATGAATGCACTTGCCCACCCCTCACCCAAGGTTTTGACCCTCATGTACCCACATGATTTTCAAGGAACACAAATTAAAAATTATATAAATAAAAGAAATATTTGCTGAACTACATTCTTGTACATGTCACACATGTTGTGGAATATGTTTCCATGGTTTGGGGATAGAACGGAACACACACAATTATCATGAGAACAAGTGATGAAAAATGTTAATAGTATAGGGTTGCATAAGGAGGAACTACATGAACAAAATGTTAATCAACTTCAATGTCTAGGTTAATCACTTGTATACACAAGCCGTATTATGGATATAAACATTTGCATACATTGGCTGACATTTACTTATTGTATAACATATTACACCAACCTTGATTCTTGCAAGAGAATGACATCTTTGCATGGCTACGTCAAGCATGAAACTTTAGTTTTGTTGGTCTTGGAACACATTTTTGTAACAATGTCCATTGCATTATACATATTGATTTATTCTTCCAAATTGTATCATACATTAAATCAATCAGATCACTGCGTTGTTATCCCCAAAGCACAATAAAATGATGAAAGTGATGATATTCATATTGCAAGGGTGATTTACACAAGATGCACCCATGAAAGCCATTGGTTTTGTATTGGTTCGTTACAACAAAAGTCTAAACTACATTATTCAAAAAACTAGGAGTGACAGACCTTGCACAAGTTAATGTTGAACCTTTTCATCAAAGTGGTAGCAAACAAATGTCAACCAGACATTTACCACTTTAATGTTTATTGGCACATGGGAATGTTGTTGTACAATTTAAAGAAGAATGAAGTGCATTTTGCAAGGGTTCAAACATGGTTGCGGTATTAAAAAATAATGTTTCACAAAATATCTAGTAGACCCTTCCGATTAAACAAGTTTTAAAAATTTAGTGGCACATTCATATTGAAAAACAAAATCTTCATAAATGCATACAATAATAAGGTACTATTTTGTGTAAATCATTTCTAATTTGAACAAATATAAGGGGTTCCTAACAAGTCTTAGGAAAATTTAAGACTTTGTCTAATTGAATGAAAAATGTTCAAAAATTCATTGAGAATGTGTACACAATTTTCTTTTGATCAATTTTTTTATCACAACACCTTAGATCATCCCCATTGATGTTTAGTATATGACCCTACACATTAAAATTGGATGAAAAAAAAACAGCATATGCCAATATGGCTTAGGAATGGTTTTTCTCCTACATATTTGTTTAGTTTGTTGAGGTTGGTGAAAAGCATAGCAAAGTTGCACTCTTGGTAAAAAAGAATGTGAAAAATATGATCTAATTGTTGCTCCCTATTTTTTATTGGCCAATCATAATGAATGGTCCATGCAGTTTGTCATTTGTAGTCCTCAATTCAGTTTTATGGGCGGGGTTGCAGAAAAGTAAATAACTAAATTTGGATGTGAGAAATATTTTAGCAAGTTCACATATTGAGCACTAGTGGGGATGTTTTTAGGTGTTAATGTGTATAAAACATTCAAGTGTGATGATGAACAAATGCCTTATTAATTACAATGTAAAAGATATAAAAAGTGAAATTTCTCATAATTATGGGTCATTGATAGAACATGGCCCACATTCGTTAATAAATATTCTTATTTTCATAAGTGAAAAAATATTTTGACATATGTATAAGATTTTAAGATATTTTATTTTATTTGACATAAAAAAGAAAAAAAATCTAAGTTTTAGGTTTTGTGAAGAAAAATGTATGTTTAAAAGTCCTAGGAATCCTTCTATTCCAAATGGGATACCCCAATCATGTTTTGACTCTTAATGCAATAAAGATCTTATTATTTAAGATACTTGTGTGTATTGGTGATTCATTATTACTATAGATGGATAGTTAGTTAGGTATAAATTAATTCAAAATTGAAGTGCAAAATTTAGAAAAACAAAAAAAATAGAAGTGAATAATTTTTTAAAAAATCTTTAAAGGGTGTCAAATGATACAAAAAAATTGCCTTGGAGATTAAAACACTCAAGTCTTAATATATCTTAAACAAGAGAAAGAATCATCAAATGCTTCATTTTATATTACAAAGAAGATTTACTTCCTCAACCAAAGATTGGCATAAAAGATAAAGAAAGAAAAAATTTCTCTCGACACTCATATAATGCAACAAGCCCAAGAAAACTAGTTTCACCTTGGTTTTCCCACTGTCCTTGAAAAACCATCCACCCAAGAGGAAAGAAAACCCTTGTGTATAATACAATTGCTTCCTTAAAATCCCTTCATCCGGCTTCAATTTCATTGTAGCCTTTCTCCCCATGATCCTCCATCTAGCTTCTCCCTTCCCAAATCAACCTTCATTTCATCCATTCTAACATGTGTTCTTCTTGAAATCCTTGTCATTAATCACAAGTAGGCTCCATTGTTGCCTACTATTGTTAGTCATAAATACACAATTATAAATGAGTTCAATCATCCTTTTTTACTTATATGTTGACAAATCTCCTTAACTTGATACCACCAACACCATTTTTTAATCAATTATGTACTTGCCTAATGTTTAAAAATTATACTTCCAATGTTTTTAATTTTTGAAAATTCAATCAAAAATGCATAACAAGAATATTGTATAAAAAAAACTATTAGGTGAACAATTGCCAAATCAGCTATCCACTCAAGGTATTCCTAATACAAAGATCATGATTGTTTACAAATGTTATATACAATCAATATGACTAAGAAACTTTTGCAAAAGACATGGTCATGCTTTGGTTTCACAAGGCCATAAGCTATTAAATATAAACATCCATAAGAGTTCCAAATTGAAAAGTATTTTTTGACCACAACAACATTGTAACCTAAAAAAATTAATTGATGAAATTTGTGTTTAAGTTGGTAAAACTAAAAAAATAAAAAGATTTTTTTTACTTTACACCATTTTTTTTGTCTCACTTGTAAAAATCTAATAGTTAATCATCACTAGTAGTGCAAAACAATGTAAAGTGATAAGCACAAGTTGAATAAGTTTTATGAAAACATTGAAATTAAATTAAATTAATTATACACTTCTAAATAACAATGCAATCATTATCTATAAGGGCCTTATATATTTTGCAAAAGGATTTTGATGCATAAATGAAAAATGTAATGTTGGTCCATTAGTCAAGCTTTAGAAGTGATGTCCACCAACACCAATTATAAAAATAGGCTTTCTATCATAATCTATTATTAAATATCTCAAAACATAAGATCCCTCCAAATTAGAATTTCAAATTATTCATCATGTATAAGAAAATGTGGTTTTTCTCACACAAAAAATAATGACTCATGACACATGTGAGGTAAACTTTGTGGTTTCATCCATTTCAATATATAATATGTGATATTTATTCTGGCATGTATTAGATTAAAATGACAATTTGACATTAAGTAATGAGACATATGGCATAAATGCTTTCATTTTTAATGGCCACAACTTGTTGGATGTGGAAGTGTTTTGCAATATTAATTTCATCATGTATGAATTTACAAGCCTATTGACCCATGCACGAAGGATTTTTAAATCTCCATTTACATTTGGGTATAGTCGTACTAACATGTACCAAAACCAATTATAACCATTATTTATTTTTTTGAAGTTTGGATTGTAAAATAAATAAATAAATATAATATAATATATTTTTGTAAAGTTTTATTTTGAATAAATTATGTACATATCATAAAAATTTGGAATCAATCTAATGAGTGAAAAATACGTAAAAAGATTTTTAATCTCTTGTAACAACTATTTAAAAGATGCATAAAAATAACTTACAAGCAATTTTGACACTAAAAACATAATTTGAGAATATTTTTTAATGACATTTTTTGGGACTTAAAAAAACATACACCTTAAAATAATAACATTAAATTTTTAAAAATTAATATTTTTTGAAAGATGTATTAAAAAGATAATAAGAATATTCTAAAAATAAAACAATGGTCTAAGGGGGCACATGTGGCTTCTAATAGTGTGGTTGGACCCATTTGGATTTGTGTTTTTGGTGTTTTTTTTTCTGTTTTTTAAATTTTTTATGGAGAATTGTTCTATGTCAATAAACATAAAATTTTCACTATAGCTATTGAGTAAATACATAAGATTAATCAATTTGTTGGAAGGAATTTTTATTGTTGATATAATTGTCTTAGCTCTAGAATATCCTTGGATTGAAAGTTTGGTAAAATTATTTGGTTTGCTCTAATTTTTTTCATGTAGATAGTTATTCCATTTCTTCTAATTAACAATCTAGGATATTGGTAGTAATCAAGTTAATAACAAATTTCAATTAACATTACAATTGTATCATGTTATTTTTATTACAAAATTATTGTACAATGCATGTATATATGTTATAGATACATGAAAAATACACAATCATTTTGTTACTATAATATAAATGTCCCCAACAAGGACGATTGATATGTATGTTGTATTTGTGATTGAAATTTGTTAATTAAGTCAATTGAGCAATGTAAGTTGCAATAACCCATGTTTTGATATTTTAGAAAAATGGAGCATAGTGTGAAAATGAAGCAAAAGCCAATGCTAAAAACAATTCAAATGAATAATTAAGCATAGGAGTTACAAGGATTGCTAGTGAAAATGAAAGACAAGAATGTTCAAAAAGACTTACAAGTAATTGTTCACGATGATTTTATGTGAATCAACATAAGTAATTAGGTATTTTTCAAACCCTAACTAGATTGTAAATTTGAATACAAAGCTCGAAATTTAGCTACCATCATCATTAAAGGTAAGTTAGTTGAATTACATGTCATGTTTCTAATATCAACTAGTTATAATAGTAGTTAACACTAAAGGTCTATTGTTGGGTGTGTTTAGAGCTCTTCTCTTTAGTAGGGACATGATCCCTCTCACTATGGAGTATGCTTACCAACCCTCCCTCTCTTGCACCTCATGATCTATGGATGTTTATACTTTTTACTCATGATTATGATAACCTTCACCTTAAGCTTAAAAGTGGGTAAAGCCATAGGTTGGGGGACAATGGATTTTTATTTTTAAAATTTTAATTAATTAATTAGATTTTTTTTTCAATTTTGTGAGGTAAGTCGACTTGCAGCCATCACAAGAGGACTTAACCAAATTTGGCTACATGTTTGAGAAAAAAGTAAATTTTTTTTTGTAACCTAACTATTGTTTTGATGAAATGTTAGAAGCTATGGTCTAAATATGGCAATTCAAAATTTTCTTCCTTAAAAAACATGGTGACATTGGGTCATCCCCCTCCAATTGTTATGGCCAATGGGATTGCTGGATTTGGTTGTCTGAATTTTTTTTCTTACTTATATTAAGTGAACTAGCAGTTAAGTGTGTACTAGGGTTCCATAGGTTTCTGAGAACTAGTTTATTCCAAACAAAGCCAGTTGGGAGTGTCAAAGGGCGGTGAAGACATACACAGTTACGCCCTAGAACGGTCCAGTTCCTGTGACGTTACGGAACTCGTAATGCCCTCCAGCCATAGCCAGCATCCGCCGCTCCACTCAACGCTTTGCACACGCGCGTGCGCAGACACGACGTTGTCTTCACAATTCAGCAGCCCTCGGGAATCTCTCTGACAAGCCAGACGCGCTTCACAAGAAGAAGGTTGCACTCCCCGTCCCGTTGAGTCGAGGTAGTTTTCCGATGCGCTTTTTTCTTGTGTTTTTTCTTTGTCCCTGCTATTTGTAGGTTTTCTCTATTGTTTTGTTAATTTGTCTTAAAAGTTTTTTTCCTTTGTGGATGCTCTTTCTGCTCGACAATGTCTGCGTGTTTTGCGAATGTTTCTTCTTTCACAACTTGGGACGATCTTAGAGGAATTGCAGAAGAGAATTGCGAAATGCTTGTCGGGTATCTATGATACCTTGCAACCCTAAAAGTGTGACCTAAATTGCGATTTCCTTCCGGGAGGGTGTTTTTAGCCTGAGTGATTTTTTGTGAATCACAATTCTTCGTTTGAAATGAAGTGACAGTGATGCTAGATCATAGATGATCGAAGAGGGCGGGTTCCAAATGCAGATTTCTAGAGGTTTTCCCGAGGTCATCAATCCAGCAGAGGCAGAACGTCACCATGTTGCGCAGTTTATCCAAGGTTGCAGGTATGGCCCATCGCCTTACGGTTTTCCCACTTTGATTGCACATAGCTGTTTAACACAACAAGGAATCTTGGTAGTAAAGCCTGCTAGTTACCCTCAAACCATCATAGCTGAATTTAGGGTTGCAGAATTGCTGGCAAACCTCTCCAAGAGTTTGAAGGTCTAGGTTTTCAACTAGGGTTTGGTGTTTTGTCTGTTTGAGATTCACATTTTGGTTTGGGGTGCAGGTTCAGCAGCAGCAGCTGTGGCTGCTGTGTCAGGACCAGTTTCTGCACATGTGGACAGTTCTGCTGCCACCAAACGAAGTAAATCTTCTCTGTCCCGTCCAAGTTCGGGCCCTTTCTATATGGATGATGAGTATGATTTTTGTCAGGAGGATATTGCAAAGGGTGGCGAACTCTTATCTAAGCTGGGAGGGGTGCCATCTCAAGAGGAAGCTGAGGAGGCTACACGAGAACTGCAAACAAATTTCATCAAGAAGTAACTCTCTCTCTTGATTGACTTTCTTGAGTGGTTGTTGTCTTTCAGTTGCACTATATTGTCCTTTGGTTTTGTATATCCGTAAGTTGTTCATCAGTGTTTCTTGCATGGGCGCTGTGTCTGGGAGAACATTCAGTGGGTTGTTTGCTGGTAATGGTTTGTTGTTTTGCTTGTACTGGTTTATTTGTAAGGATGATGTCATTACATTTTCACAGAGGGGTACACATTGGTTTTAGGAGCATGTCCAAAGGTCTTAAGGTGATCCAGAACCCAGCAGAGGAATATTTATTGTTCTGGCCACAATCGCTGATAATGGAGTGCTGGGAGTGTTGCCCATTGTCTTTGGGATCTGCTTGAGGGAGGCTAGAGGGGACTCTTGGTGCAAGGTGCTAGGCCTGGCCTCAGAGTTCCATGATGGAGGGAATAAACAAATGAAACCTATTATGCACTAGAATCTGTATGCTCCCATGCATGCCATGAGAACATTTAATCCCTGGTCTCTCAGTGTACTTAAGGCTGTCTAGGTGGTATTACATACTAATAGTTGAATTGCAGCCACTGCTATGGTGGGGGTGGTGGCATAATGACAACTGTGTGCTGCTGTGTGAAGCAGCTAAGCATGCTGCTGTGTGAAGCAGCTAAGCATGCTGCTGTGTGAAGCAGCTAAGCATGCTGCTGCACAATAGTGGTTTTTTTGTTGTGAGCTGTGGATACTTAGCATGTGAGGTTATTTGCAATTTGTATGCTCTTGGCTTTGTTTGGTGAATTATACAGACATGTTCACAGAGTAATGGCTCTTTCTCTTAATGGCTGGTGAGTGAAGTTGGTGAATCCAGAAGATTTATAGACACACATGTCATCAAGTGTAGTTGCTGAATCTATTGTTGTCAATTTGTGCCTAGTTCTGAATTGAGATCACCTTCTTCCAGAACCTTGGGCCCAAACATCAACGAGGGGCCAATCTCAGAGGTGGAGTCTGTCAGCATGTTGGCTTCTAATGAGAGGTGCTATAATGTGCAAGAATTGACCAGTACTGTGGTCCAAAAAGGAAGCCCTTCTGCAGACCAGATGCAAGCTGTAACAAACCAAGGGGGTAACAATGTGGTTACTTGGTGTGTGGATCTGCTCCAGCGTGATCCTAATGTTCAGGTGCTAATCTGTAAGCTTGAAAGTTGGTGAAGGGGTTTTGCTGGAGCTTATTAGTAATTTTGATGCTTATTTAGGTGTGATGCTAGAGCTAGTTTGCAAAGAAGATCAGACCTACCTTTTCCTTTGCATTGGTGTTTGCCCTGCTTATATAGAGGAAGGACATGTGGTAGGCTAGACTTGAACTCTGTCAATGTTTGGGATGCAGGCAGCAGTTGTATCACTGGCTAGAGACCCAGCCATTTGGAAAGCGTTTGTGAATAATGAGAAGGTCCAAGAGCTTATGCAATCTCGTGACATGAACCCGCCACAACTTAATGGTGTTATTCTCTTTTCCTGCCTGCCCACTTTTTGTATTTTCCCATTGTGAATTTGGCCGGAGGGCAAGATGGAACTACCAGTGTTGGGAGCCTATCATTAGTGCATTAGTGTCCATGACTCAATTGTACTGTTAATGTTGAAGAAAAATATAATTTGGTGCATGGTATAACTTTGTAGTCTGTTGGTCTTAATTGAGTTTCTCGGAGTGTGAAATGTTTCTCAGTCTTCCATAATTGACTTACTTTAAGTGTGAAAGCTGAACTAGTTCACTTGGACGGTTTATGAAATGCACAGTTATAAAGTCAGAGCATTGTATTATTTAGTCTGTATGCATATCCATTTTCTTGAGCTGGGAAGGTTGTTATTAGTGGCTTGGTATTCTTGTATATATATGTCCTGATTGATCATTTGGGATGATAGTGTGATTGATGGTTTCATGTTCCTCACTCCTTGGTGTTTTGGGTGGAAGCAGATGATGGACAAGCCTCTGGATTTAACCATGAGCAAGAAAGAGTGAATCCATTTCTGGTGGCCCTGCATTGTGTTCAGAATGTTGTGTGGCAGGTGATGGACACACTGGTTGACCTTGTCAACAGTGTTTTTGGGTTTGTTGACCGTAAATTGTTTGGAGAGCAAGACAGTGATCCACTGGACAAGACATTCAAGGCCTGCATGGTGCTCACAATTCTGGTGCTTGCATTAGTAGTGATCAAGAGGGGCCCAGTGGTTGCATAAGAAGGCCTTGGACTTCACAACTCTGTACTTCAGCATGAGGTATCTTTATTTGCAACATCAACTACAGGTCTAGAGAATGACGGTACAACACATCCCTCTTGGATGGAATGCTAGAATCCTGTCATTGCCCATGCTGATTGCAACCCCTGAGCTGTATGCCTACCTTGTGGGGGATAGATCTTGTGTTTGGGAGCAGCTGTATATAGTAGTATACCTGCTGTCAAGTGGGTATACGGTAAGAAAGTGTACATGTGCTTGCATCCTTGATGTGCTTTTTCACTTCACTAGATATATCATATGTCTAGAGATGCAATTGTATGTTCTGGGTGGTAGAATTTGATGACAAAACAGGGCTTTCTTTAGGCAATGTCTTCTAGCTTGTGGATTGTGTGTTGCCACTTGACATGTACATGTTTTCCATCTGGAGTCTCATTAACAATGTTGCTGTTTATTGTTTTCACAGTCTAATGCATGCAATCCCACTTAGTGTTTCCCAATGCATATAGATTATCCCTACCTATGTATACCTGTCTTTCACCATGTCTCTTCTATCTTTTAGAATCATTGTGCTCATGGAATTTGGCCAAAGAGATATAGTCTTTTGAATTATGATATTTGATTGAATTGAGTGTTTTGGTTTTTGGTTCTTTGGAATCTGGGATAGAAATGACCAAATGTTTTACATGTAAACTAAAATTGCAGCTGTAGTACATATGTGTGGATAAATTTTGTAGTATTGACATATAACTTAAATTGTTTCCATGATTAACACTTTTATGGATGGATTTTGCAACTGTAGAAGCTTCAATTGTTTTTGAATTGCAAGTTACACAAATAAGTAAACAAGTGCAGATTCCTGCATCATTCTAAGGTTCACAGTTGGCCCATCATCTCCCTATAACAAACTTATTGCAATATGACGACATTCATATTGGCCTTGTGCCTTGGTAGCTAACTTGGTTATGATCGGTTGTCCTTTGCACAAAGCACAGATGCTATATATTCAAATGAATCTAATAGTACATAGTTTTAGGGTTTTTGGGGGGGCTTTGTTTAAAGCCTTGAGGTGCCAATATGTGTACATTTGATGATTTAGTGTAGTCCCTATTGACTTTTGAGGACATTCTTGTGTTGATAAGGGTAGAATTGATCAATGATAGTAATTTGTATGGACGGAAGTTATGTCCAGATGATTATTGTGTTTATTTGGATGAATGGTGTGCACTCAGTTTCCTAATTTGAAAATGAATGGAAAATGTATTGAACACAAATAAATATATAATGTGTGGAAATATGGATGCAATATGAGTACATAAACAATGGTGAATGGATATGTTTAAGATGATTATTTGACATTTTTCACCTATTTTTACAATATTCAAATTTGAATAATCCATGTTGTCAATGTATTCAATGTGCCAAACATTTAAACTACCTATGTTCTTCATGCCCTTGGCCTGCGTCTTTGTCATCTTCTGACGATGGTAGATATCTGTATTGTAGTACCTGCATCATGTACAGCAGACACATAAATCCATGACACCAGAAGAAATCTCAAAATCCTGTAAAGGTGAACTAATTGTTGCATGGGTTTATGAACCAGGACAAAAAGGTTCTTGAATGCATATTCATTGATCATATTGCAACAGTTGATGGAACAGCTAAGGGAATGTTACTTTGGACCTTCTCTTGAACTCCAATCTCATGAACATGTGAATATTCTTTTGCCATATCCTCCAAAATTTGCCTACAAGAATTGCACAACTATGATGGGTTTAGGCTTCTGACAGAAATCTTGTTCATGGAAGATAAGATTTGTTTAGGGTTGGGCAATGCCTCAGAAAAGTTTTCAGAGTCTGAAGACCATGTCTCTTTAATGCTAGCCAATATCATGACCGAGTCTCCCTGTTGTTTCTGGAAATGTGAAACTCAGGATTGAAATTTTGTATAATTTTTTGGACAAACTTTTGGTTACTTAGTATATCCTCATCTATACCTACTACTTCCGGAGGTGCTGAAGTCAGTGGGTAGTCATGGCAGCTCGTCCCTTCTGTTCGTGATGAAGAAGGTGATGGTTTGATACTTTGTGAGTGATTATCACAAGGTTTGTGGTGGCCAAGAAGCCATAATTGTCCATCACCATCCATCCGCCCAACATCCCTTGTATCCAGCCACCCACCTCTGCTCAACATTGGTGTTGTTTCTTCAAGAAGTCCCCGATATCTTTCCATTACATGAAGGCCACAGGTTAGCACCCTTCCTTCTCTAAACAATCAATTCTACATATTTTTTCCAAAGGATTCAACGTTCCTCCTTCCTCCATCCCTCACAAGCTTTTCATCCATAATTTGAAGTCCAACATGGGGTGCCACTTGACCCTCACAAATGCCTCCCAAGTGATTGACTCTGGATGAGCATGCTTCAGTCATTCCTGTCACCCAAAAGTACAAAGCCTTTTCATGTCCATGATATTTATATTAATTGAAAGTAAATTTGACATTGACATAAATAATGATGAATTATTGATAATCAAAAGGCAACATAATCACAAAAAAAATCGTCATTGGTAATGCGTAACAACATGGAGACCAAGTTGGATTGTAGATTATACTTCCCCTTCTTTTTTGTTTACAAGGTTTTGTACAGTGTTACCCGGAAGATACAGTGACACCCAGAAGATACCCTGTAACACTACACTGGATGTCATCTTTCAATGGTACCCGGTAGATACCCTGTAGCACTACACCAAGCGATATCCTTCAATCCTCAGACCAGGTTCTCAAAAAGGGGTGGTGCATGTGAGATGTGGTACAATAGTACCTGGAAAATACCCCTATCACCAGGTAGACTGGATCGTATCTTTCAAATTCTCCGACCAGGTTCTCATAAGGGTATGGTGCATGTGAGTTGTGGTAGAGTGGTACCCGATAGATACCCATTAACACTAGGTACACTAGACAGTAGGTGGCTTTGAATTCTCGGACTGGGTTCTGAAAAGGGAGTGCCACATGTGACATGTGGCGCAGTGGTGCCTGGTAGAGACTCTTAACACAATGTTCACTGGAAAGCAGGTCTCTTTTGAAATTCTCACTGCAGGTTCTCGAAAGGGAGTGCCGGTTTAACACTTAGAGAGATATTGCTGGTACGTTTAGTATAGGAGAAGGACCTCAGTGCAGGAGAAGGGGAGTACACGCCCTTTTCCTGCTTAAAGCAGCGCTAGGAAACTGACAGGCTGGCCGGTACCTTTCGCTGGTCAGAAGATCCCAGTCACAGCAGGTTCTCAAAAGGGAGTACCGGTTTAACACTTAGAGAGATACTGCTGGTACCTTTAGTATAGGAGAAGGGCCTGAGTACAGGCCCTTTTTCTACATAAAGCAGTGCTGGAATAGTGACAGACATGGCTGGTACCTTCCGTGGCAGAAGATCCAGCTTGATGAAAACAGGTTTCTTGGGGCGGGTAAGGGGCCTGAAAATACAAAAGTAAAATCCAGGGGGTGCTTCACAAGTAGGGTTCCAGCCTGCGTGGCCCATTATTTCAGAAATGTCTCCGCTTGAGGGTGTTGCATAGTGTAAAAATTGATGGATTTTTGTTGATTTTAAAAAAACTCTTGTCCAGCATGACAGGGAAAAGTAAAAAAATGGCATGGGGCATTCTAAAAAATGAAATGCCTTGCAAGATCTCTCTTTTGTGTTGTACGTGCTTGTCCAGCCTACAAATTGCTTTGGAAGTTTTTACCAATGTTGTGTTACATGTCAATAGCCATATAAAGAGCATGTAAATCTCATCTAAGTGTAAATGATTTACACTTACATGGCCAAACTTTTTACATTTACACTGTTGACATGTATATAATTTTTTTTACACTTACACGAGGCCAGTGTAAGTATTTGTCAAATACACGTACAATCCCATATAAATATTTTGGGGCATGTAAATGTAAGTGTATATATTAAAATTATTCATAAAGTTATCTTGTCTTTGGGTTTCCTTTCACCCTCAAACCCCTCTTTCAGTGTATGCATAAAGTGAAGAAATTTTATTAAATCTGGGTATGAACTGCTGAAACTCAGCATTTAATGCATAAGGTTCTAAAGTAAATATAGTAGTTGTACAAGTAGGAGCAATGAAAATATATGTCCAACAGCGGAGGCACTCAGGAAAAATGAAATATTAGGTGAAACTCAGTTTATCACAGAAATTGATGGTTTTTTGAGTGGCCGTCCCGCCCCTCCCCGCACTCTTGAATGTTTATTTATTTATAGGTTTTCTTTTAACCTCAGCCTGTTTATGATCAAACTCAGTGTTCTGATGTTATATATATATTATTTTACAAAAAAAATTATTATATATTTATTATACACCTTTAATGATCATATCTTTTTGCAAATCCATATCAATTAATTGTGAGTGCATGTTTTGATGCCTTTTTCTTTTACAATGGGCCATTTGATTGGCCTATCACCAAAAACATTATGAAACTCTCCCTTCCCTAAAAAATATTTACATTGTTTTACATAGCCATGTAAAACCATATAATTGTATTGATTTTTTACACTTACACTATTTTACACAGTTTAAAATAAATTTACATTTACATGTTTCATGTTCTACATTTACACTTACACGAATCTAAATCAATATTCAACACTCACACAGAGTGTAAATAAATTTCATTACGGGCTTTACACTTACATAGAACATAAGTCCAAACCATTTACACACAAAACACTGGTTTTTACTCTGGCATAGGCAGACAAAGTTTCCAGGTATTTGGTACATGTTAAGAATGCAAGGATTTGGTAAAGTGATACCCGGGGGATACCATCTTTGGCACAGTGCTATCCTATGTATTGGGACCCAGAGAAGTCCGCCAGAGCAGGCTCGAAAAAAGGGTTGGTTGCATGCGAGTTTTGTTGCCCAGATTCCCGGCGGATACCATTCAGCACACGTACAGACGCTGCTGGTGGTTCCATTGGGACGACAAAGCTTCCGGCCCCTTAAACGGGGGAAAGAAAAAGGCACTCTGGAAAAAGGAAAGACGACGAGTCCTTCAGTGAGGGGCTCAAGTGTGTGTGTGTGTGTGGTTCCTTACATCTAGTGAGAGAGAGGAGCTTAAATTCGGACGAGAGACGAGAGGAGGGAGCTGCCGAGAGAAAGAAACACAGAAGAGAAGAGACAGAAACAGAGAGGTACAGCAGTAGCAGAGATGTCGACCAGCATGCAGCAGCAGCTGCATCCATACTATCCGAAAACGCTGGAGCTTCCGGGCTTCGTAGAGGCGACTCTGACGCCGTCGTTTATTCTCGCAACTTTCGGATCGTTTTCGGTCATCTTTGTGTTCGCTGTGTGGGCCTTCGCAGGTTTGGCTCTTCCCTTTGCCTCTCGTTTCTGCTCTCTCTGTTTGGTGCGGAAACTAGAAGAATAAAAGGATATAATGGTGGCTATTCGGTACCTGAGGAGCTGTCGCCGCCGCCTGCAAGAGCTATACGAGGAGGAGTAGAGGTAGAGAGATAGGCAGATTGAAATAGTGAGCGGTATGATCGGAAAACTAAGTCGATGATCTGCTGCAAATATATTTCACGGAAGATCCTTTCAGTAGGTCAGGTTTATAGGTTGGATTGAGCGGTGGGGAATGTGATTTCATATGGTAAGAGGTGGATTTCTGATTGTTACATATGCTTGTGACATGCGGCTAGGAAGCCCTGAGTGGTGATGGCTGCTGCAAAATGTGAGAAAGTAGAATTGCTGACTATGC